>OKEV01000031.1_pt1 | contig 120035 bp, 108 predicted proteins | sample 1611141 | NCBI WGS metagenome assembly OKEV01 (sample SAMN04436713, study PRJEB24849) | human gut metagenome | biome: human gut; feature: NICU; material: stool | host: Homo sapiens | place: USA: Saint Louis, MO | collected 2010-08-30
GCCGGGAACGTCTCAGCGATTTTGAGGCCGCCAGCACCGGCAGTTTCAGCGGCCCTTGATCCAGTGGTGATTTGGGGTTGTAGGCTGGGTAAGCGAAGCGCCACCCGGCACAAAAGCGGCTCCGCGCCCGCTGTCCTTGCCCGGCGGCGCTGCGCTTGCCGGGCCTACGGTGATGGTTAACCTTCTGATATATAAATGGTTATGTAGGCCGGGTAAGCGAAGCGCCACCCGGCAGAAACTCGCGTAAAGGGGTTAAACGCGAGTGTGGTTGGGTCAGCCGCAGGGGGCTGCGGCTTGTTTATAGCGGTGGCGGTTCGAAGCAGAGGCTGCGCTCCAGGCATTCGTCGCAGCTCGGCGATCGGCAGACAATCTCCCCCTGCGACTGCAGGCAGCGCTGGCGGTAAAAGAACTTTTTCCAGCGCATATGGTGAACGTTCTGCACCACCAGCTGTGGAAAGCAGTCGCTCATCAGTCGGCCCAGTTCCGCCCGCGAATCGAGTCCCAGATCCTCCCACAGATGGTTAAACGCCAGCGCTACCTCGGCAACGATCTGCGCCATCGGTGCAGCCCCCGGCGCCATCCACTCCGTCAGCCACTGCCCCAGCTGCCGACGCTCTTCGTCGCGGGTGGCATTCAGCTCGGTCATCAGCCGACGGCGGCTCAGCGTCGCGCTGTCCAGCGGCGTCGCCACCTCGCCCAGCCGCTGTTGCAGCGCCCGCCATGCCGCGGGAGTCAGCCCCATCCGCAGCGGAAAGCAGCCTTTTCCGGCGTGATACAATCGCCACAGGCGGGTCAACCAGTCGACGGGCGCCATCAGGCGACCCCCTGACGCAGACGCGATGCCGCCAGGCTCTGGCGCCGCCGCTGCCACCAGGCAGGCAGCACCTCGGCGACCGAACGCCACGCGCCGTCCACCTGCGGCTCAATGCCCTGCAATTCCAGCTGCTGCCATGGCGTATGGCCGATACGCACGCAGAACACCGCTTTTACGTCGGCGAGCAGCGCCAGCAGCGCCGCCAGTCTGGCCTCGTTCTCCTGTGGCTCACACTCCTCTTCGCCGCGGCAATATTTCGGTGTAAAGCGCTCGCCCACCAGCACCATACCGGCGGCCGACAGGCTGTAGATCGAGAAGCGGTCGGCATGGCCAAAATGACAGTCAATGACCTCGCCGTGGCGGGAGGCCACGGCCACCAGACAGGCGTCATCCGCGTCCGACTCCCCCTGCGTGGCGAGGCTGGCATGAAGTTCGGCGCGCTGGTGGAGGATGGGCAGCCAGTCGGGGAGGCTGTCCGGGTCCGGCAGCCGGGTGAACTGCTGGCTGCGATCTTCGCCCAGCATGCCGATGGCGTCGGCACGGCACTGGTGGCAGTGGGTCATCTGCGGCATCACCTCCCCGCACTGGCTGCGGATCGCGGCGAGCATCCCGGCGTCCGGCTCCGGCTGGCCGTTGAGACCAAAAACCGTGCCGTGCTCCGGTCTGGCAATCAGCGGCATAATATTGTGAATAAACGCGCCGCTTTCCCGCAAACGACGGCCGACCTCGGCCATGCCGCCGTCGTTGATCCCCGGGATCAGCACCGAGTTTATCTTGACCAGCACCCCCGCGGCGGTCAGCCTGCGGACCCCTTCAAGCTGGCGGGCAATCAGGATCTCCCCGGCTTCCCGGCCGCGGTAGCGTTCGCCGTCGAGCCACAGCCAGGCATAGATTTGCCCGGCGATATCGGCATCCAGGGTATTGATGGTCACCGTGACGTGATCCACGCCGACCTCCAGCAGGCGATCGACCGCGTCGGGCAGCATCAGCCCGTTGGTTGACAGGCATAATTTGAGGTCCGGAAGCTGGTCGCGGACCAGCTCCAGGGTGCGGAAGGTGCGGGTCATATTGGCCAGCGGATCGCCGGGCCCGGCTATGCCGACCACCGACAGCTGCGGGATGGCCTGGGCCACCTGGCGCACTTTCAACACCGCCTGCTCGGGGGTCAGCAGCGTCGATGACACCCCGGGGCGGGATTCATTACTGCAGTCGAATTTACGGTTGCAGTAGTTGCACTGCAGATTGCAGGCCGGGGCGACCGGAAGATGCATTCGGGCGAAACGGTGATGCCCGCTGCGAGAGTAGCAGGGGTGCGCGGCGACCTTGTCGGCCACCCGCGGCGCTAACGCGCTGGCGTCCGCCGACTGACAGGCGTTACCGCCGGAAAAAGAAGAGCAGGAAGTCATGGTCGTACCTTCATGGTTGGGCGATACCTTCCTGCTGCAAACGACGTACCAGAGACGAATTTTTTATCTGACTGAAAAATAAAGCGTTATCCCGCATCCCTGCGGCACAACATTGTCGCGTTCCTGCCGCACTGACGACAATGTCCTGAACCTGACACCGCGGCCTACAGACGCGGCAGGGTGATATCCATGATCTGGATCCGGTAAGCGACCTGGCGCGGCGTCATCCCCAGCAGCCGTGCCGCCTTGGCCTGCACCCAGCCGGCTTTTTCCAGCGCGGCGATCAGTCGCTGACGTTCGTCCAGGCTGTTGTCCAGCCAGCTGTCTTCCGCTGGCCCGCTGGCAGGCAGGGCTTTGGCGGGACGATCCTGGTGAGTGAAGAGGATCACGTCGCGATCGATCAGGCCACTCTCCGACATCACCGCCGATCGTTCGAGGCAGTTCTCCAGTTCGCGAACGTTACCCGGCCAGCTGTACTCCATCAGCAGGCGGATCGCGCCCTCGCTGATCCGCAGCGTGCGCCCCTGATGCTGGCCGATTTTGCGCACCAGGAAGTGCGCCAGCTCGGCGATGTCCTCCTGACGCTCGCGCAGCGGGGGCAGCGCGATGGGCATCACGTTCAGACGATAATAGAGATCCTCGCGGAAATGGCCCAGCCGGACCTCCTCCTCCAGGTGACGGTTGGTGGCGGCGATGATGCGGACATTCACCCGCAGGGTCTCATCGCCGCCGACCCGCTCCATCTCCCCCTCCTGGAGGATACGCAGCAGCTTGGCCTGGAACGATGCGCTGCTTTCACCAATCTCATCGAGGAACAGGGTGCCGCCATCCGCCAGCTCAAAACGTCCTTTACGCTGACGCACCGCCCCGGTAAAGGCGCCTTTCTCATGGCCGAACAGTTCGCTTTCCAGCAGGGTGTCCGGCAGCGCCGCGCAGTTAAATTTGACGAAGGCGGCGCCAGCCCGTGGCGAATGGTGATGGATGGCGTTGGCGATCAGCTCTTTCCCGGTGCCGCTTTCGCCGCGTACCAGCACGGTGGTGTCCCAGCGCGAGACCTGACGGATCACCTCCACGATCTGGCGCATCGCCGGGCTCTTGCCGACCATATTGTCAAGGCCCACGCCGCGCGACGACGAGCAGGCCGGCGGCCGTTCCACCTTCGGCGGCTGGCGGCTCGACAGGGCGGGTGAGGCCGGAAGGATCATCAGCCGGATGGTCTGGGCGACGAGGTTGGCGACGGTTTCGAGAAAACGGGTGCAGGCCGGCAGCCGCTCTTCCTGGCGCGCCATCGGCTGGGCCGCCAGCACCCCTATTGGCCGGGCGTTGGGCCCCATCAACGGTACGGCGATAAACGGCAGATCGTAATCGTAGAGGCTCAGGCGGTCGAGAAAACGCTGATCGTCGGCGACCCGGGGCAGCACCAGCGACTGCCCCTGGGCCAGCACGGTCCCCACCAGTCCCTCGCCGGGGCGATAGCGGATCTGCGTGCTGCCGGGGAGGGGCTGCTGGCCGGTTTGCTGCAGCGCTTCGATACTGAGGATCTCCTGCTCGCTGTCGTACAGGCAAATCATCCCGTGCTGCATAAAGGCATCGTTGTGCAATACGCTGAGCACCTCCTGCAGCGTTTTGCTGGCCTCGGTGGCCCGGCTCAGCACCACGCTTATCCGCTGCATGGCGGTGAATTGCTGAGAGAGGTCGAAGCGTCTGACGGTGGTGTCCGGGTCGGATTCAGGGATCATGCTTCACCTCCGGTCAGGGTGTTAAACAGCGGGAAACGCAGGGTCAGGCAGGTGCCGCCCTGCGGTCGGGAAGCCAGCTCAATGGCCCCGCGATGATGCGCCACCAGGGTCTGGATCAGCCGCAGCTCCATGCCTTTGCCCGGCGAGTTCAGCGCGTCGGGGGAGTGGGCGTAGCGCACCTGCAACAGCGGTACGTTATCAGTCAGGTACAGCGACAGCCAGCCGTCGTTCTCCTCGGCATAGAGCTGCATCGCCAGCGGCACGGAGGGCAATTCGGCGGCGAGGGCCAGGGTGCGGTCGAGCCACAGGCTTAAGCACGCCAGCAGCGGGGTGCGCTGGCCAAAGCCGATCAGATGCGGTGAGGCCATGTCGACCTGCAGCCCGTCGGGATCGAAGCGGGTACGGTAGAGGGCGCACAGATCGTCGAAAAAGGGCTGCAGCGGCCAGACGGCGGGGTTTTCGAGTTCCAGCGATGGGCGACAGCGCTGGAGCCGCGCCATCGCCTCTTCCCCTTCACGCCAGGCGGCCTCCAGCGCCACATTCCCGCTTCCCTCGCCGTTCAGCCGACGGGCTGCCGCCAGCATATTAATCGGGCAGTTCAGCTGGATCAGCGCGGCGTCCAGCGACTCGCGGATCGCCGCCAGCAGCTTGCCGGCGGTCATTTGCTGCTTCAGCCGGTCAAGGCGCCCTTGCTCCTGCTGCTGACGCTGCTGGGTACAGTCGGCGATCACCACCAGGGTCCGCGCCAGCGCGCTGTCGATAAAGTAGCGGCTGGCCTCTTCACTGACGCCGGGCAACGGCCAGCAGGTCACCGACAGCCAGCGCGCGGCCCCGCGGAGCGCTACCGGCAGGATCGCCTCCACGCCGGGCGTCATCCGGCCAGGGGAGACCTGCAGCTCGGTGAGCAGCTCCCGGCCGCCGCAGTCAGCGCAGAAGGTTTTGTAGGCGAGGTTGTCCATCACCACCCGATCCTGCTCGTCCACCACCACCACGGCGGCGGGGATATTATTCAGCACCGCCTCCATCAGGGTCATATGGTTGCGCAGCCGTTGTTCGAGGGTGTAGCTGACGCTGATATCCCGCTGCATCGCCAGATAATGCTCCAGTTCCCCCTGCGGGCTAAGCACCGGGGTGATGTCAATCTCCACCAGGTACAGGCCGCCGTCCCGACGCTGATTAATCAGCTGACCGCGCCAGGGCTGACGCTGGAGCAGGGTATGCCACATCTCCTGATAGATCGCGCGCGGCGTCTGGCTGCTGGCCAGCAGGCGCGGGTTCTGGTTTAACAATTGCGCCAGCGAATAGCCGGTCTGGCGGCAAAACGCCGGGTTGGCGTAAATGATCCTGGCGCTGGCATCGGTGAGGGATATGGCCACCGAGGCCTGTTCCACCATGGTAAAAAACAGCCCCGGATGTTGTTGAATCAGCGCGCCGGCGATGGCCTCCGGCGCGGCGTTATCGAGCATCATATTCAGGGTCATCGCAAACTCCTGTGTCGCAGTTATGACAAATTGTCCGACACCGTGCGCGAAACGCGGCGGGGTAAGCCGAACCCGGATAACCATGCAAAGTGTGCGCCCTTATCGGAACGACCACGCGAAACATTGATCCGACAGGGGGAAAATTCACGGATTTTTACCTTTCGCCCCGCCGGGGGCGCCTTTGGCGCGCGGCATCGTGATGCGAAGCGATCCTGATGGGGCAGGGATGGGCCGTCGCGGTGCAGGGCAACCTGGCACAGCCTTCGCAATACCTCTGTCGTCATTCCTTTTTTCAACACCATTCCGACAGGAGCGTACTATGGCGAACATTGGCATTTTCTTTGGTACCGATACCGGTAAAACCCGCAAGATCGCGAAAATGATCCACAAGCAGCTGGGGGAGGCCGCCGCCGCCCCGGTCAATATTAACCGCGCCACGCTGGCGGACCTGCTGGCCTACCCGGCCCTGCTGTTGGGGACGCCGACGCTGGGCGACGGCCAGCTGCCGGGCCTTGAGGCCGGGGGCGAGAGCGAGTCGTGGGCCGAGTTTATCCGCAACCTCGGCGACGTTAGCCTGCAGGGGAAAACGGTGGCGCTGTTTGGCCTCGGCGATCAGCGTGGCTATCCGGATAACTTCGCCAGCGGGCTGCGGCCGCTGTACGACGCCCTGCGTGCCCGCGGGGCGACGATGATCGGCAGCTGGCCGAACGAGGGATATGAGTTCAGCGCCTCATCGGCGCTGGAGGGGGATCGCTTTGTCGGACTGGTGCTGGACCAGGATAACCAGTTCGACGAGACCGACGCGCGGCTGGCGACCTGGCTTGAGGAGATTAAACCGCATCTGCTGTAGGCGATGGCGGGTAGCCTGTCGGCTACCCGCACAGCCCCGGCTGGCGCGCTAGCATCTCGGCCAGCCACTGGCGCTGGTGGCGGCGCTGGCTCTGTTGACTGAGGTAATCGCGGGCGCTTTCCAGCGCCTGCTCAGGCGTCATCGGCGCGGCAGGGCGAATGGCCTCACACCAGATCAGATGCCAGCCTAGCTCACTGGCCACCGGCGCGCTCAGCGCATTTTCCGCCAGCGCAAACAGCGCCTCCTCCAGTTGCGGATAGAGCAGCCCCCGGCCGATCCACCCCAGCCGCCCGCCGTCCAGCGCGCTCGGGCAGTGGGAGTGTCGCTGGGCCAGCGGCGCAAACGCCTCGCGGGAGGCTTCGATTTGACCATGAAGCTCCCGTATACGCGAGTAAACCGCCTGGTCGTCGCCATCGACGGTGAGCAGCAGATGGCGGGTCAGACGCTGTTCCGGGCGCATAAACTGCGCCTGATGCCGCAGATACCAGGCCTGCACCGTGGCGGGATCCGGCCGCGGCGCCTGGCTGGCAATCCCGGCGAAGGCGCTTTCCAGCCGGGCGTGGTGCAGGACGATCGCCGCCCGCTCCGCTGGCGTAAATCCTCCTTCATCCAGCCAGGCGCCCAGCGAAGTGGCGAGGCCCTCCAGCAGCGCGGCGGGGATCGCCTCCGGCGCAATCTGGGCGACAATGAGCTGCTCCATCTGGGCCTGGCGCTGCCAGGCCGCCTCGAAGGCCTGCCGGTCGACCGCGTCGATGGCCGCCGGCTCGCAGTTCCAGCGGCTCTGCGCCAGCCGCTGCCGGCCAAATCGTTGCCATGGCTCCATTATTCTTCCTCCTCTGCCAGCGCCAGCGCGCTTACCGGGACCTGGAACCAGCGGCCGCCGAAGTCGACGATATAGCCGTCGCCATGCTCGCCCCGGTCGGTGGCTTCGATGCGCCCCAACTGACCTACGCTGACCACCATCTCGCCCTGCATCGCCAGCGCCGTCTGACAGATTACGCTATCGCCATACTGCAGATTGCCGGCCAGCCAGGGCCGATCGCCGGCAATCAGCTCCTGTTCGCGACAGCCGACCACCCGGTCGCAGTCCGGGAAGTGGATCTGGTAGATGATCTGGTCCTGCAAGAATACTCCCCAGTCGCGGACATAGCCGATGCTGCCCCGGCGCACCAGCAGGGCGCCGGACGGCAGGCCCGCATAGGTGCCATCGTTACGGATGGCGCGCACGACGCGGACCGCTTCGCTAAAGGTAAATCGGGGTCTCATGGCGTGTTCTCCTCGAACTGTTGCTGATAACTCTCCGCCAGCAGTCGGCGCGCCAGCAGCCAGTGCGCGCGCGGGTTATCCTCCAGCTGGTTGAGCAGAGGCACTTCCGCCTTCAGCTTGCGGTGAAAGGTGGCCAGCACCGGCAGGCTGCAGTGCGCCAGGCGCTCGGGCTGATAGGGAACGGCGAAAAACTGAAAGAACGCATCGGCGGAGCGCAGGTCGCCCACGCCGGGGATCTGATAAAACCACTCCATACTCACCCCCTGGCCTGCAGCGTTTCGGCGCTGCAGAGCGCGTGGTAGATTGCCGCCAGCTCATCATCCCGCGGGCTGCGTTTGCCGTTTTCGGCAAAGCGACGGAGCGCTGGCAGCAGCTGATCAATTTGCGCTGATGTCAGGTGATAACCCATCCGATCGAAGACGCCGTTAACCGCCTGGCGACCGGAGTGTTTGCCCAGCACCAGCCGATAGCCGCGGCCCAGCAGGGCGGGGTCGATCGCCTGATAGCTCTCGCTGTCGCGCAGCAGCGCCGCAACGTGCACGCCGGATTCGTGGGTAAAGACCAGCTCGCCCACCAGCGGCTGCTGGGGATCCACCGGGCGGCGGGTGGCGAGGGCCACCTGTTCGCACAGCGCCGGCAGGGCGGTGAAACGCACGCCGGTCTTGACCTCCAGGCAGCGCTCCAGTCCGAGCGCCACGGTCTCCAGCGCCGCGTTGCCCGCGCGTTCGCCCAGGCCCAGCACGGTGGTGTTCACGCTGGTGGCCCCGGCGCGCACCGCCGCCAGGGTGTTGGCGGTAGCCAGGCCCAGATCGTTATGGGCGTGCATCTCGAGTTCGCCGGGCCAGACGCGGCGCAGGGCGGCGATCTGCGCCGCGGTGGTGAACGGGTCGAGGATACCGACGGTATCGGCATAGCGCAGACGGGTGGCTCCCGCCTCCCGGGCCAGGCAGGCAATGTCCTGCAGCGTCGCGTCGCTGGCTCGCGAGGCGTCCTCACAGCCAATGCAGACCTTCAGGCCAAGGGTGTGGGCGAGGTGGATCAGGGCCGCCAGCCGCTCCAGCAGCAGCGGTAAGCCTTCGCGCAGTTTGTACTGCCGCAGCTTGTCGGAGGCGGGGATGGAGATATCCACCCAGTCCATGCCCAGGTCGGCGCTCTGGCGAATTTCTCCCGCCTGCATCCGGCACCATGTCATCAGCGTGGCGCCCGGGAGCTGACGGCGCACCTGCCGGATGCGGGCGCACTCCTCCTCGCCCATCGCCGGGGTGCCGACCTCCATGGCCTCGATCCCCGCCGCGTACAGCGCCTCGGCGATGGCGATCTTTTCGCTGGCCTGAAAGGCCACGCCGGGACTCTGTTCACCATCGCGCAGGGTAGTGTCGTTAATCAGTACGCGTCCCATCATTGTCTCCCCGCCTTAGCCGTAGACCGGCGTGAAGGCGCCATCCTGCAGGTGCGGCTGACCCTGTCGCCAGTAGGGCGACAGGGCGCGCAGCCGGTCGATAACCGACGGCAGGGTGGCGATGACGTAGTCGATCTCTTTTTCCCGGGTATAGCGTGAGAGGGAGAAGCGGATGGTGCCGTGGGCCGCAGTGTAGGGGATATTCATTGCCCGCATGACGTGCGACGGCTCCAGCGAGCCGGAGGTGCAGGCGCTGCCGCTGGAGGCGGCGATCCCGGCCTGATTCATCAGCAGCAGGATTGCCTCGCCCTCGATACACTCGAAGGCCAGATTGAGGGTGCCGGGCACCCGCGGCTGGCTGCCGCCCATCACCGTCACCGCCGGGATAGTGGCCTGGAGATGCTGTTCAAGACGATCGCGCAGCTGGCTAATCTGCGCCATGCCCGGCAGATGAACCTGCGCCAGCTCGCTGGCGGCGCCCATCCCGACAATGCCGCTGATATTTTCCGTACCGGCCCGCCGGCCATGCGCCTGGTGGCCGCCGCGCAGCAGCGGGCGAAAACGCGTTCCCCGCCGCAGCCAGAGGCAGCCCACCCCTTTGGGACCGTGGAATTTATGCGCCGAGCAGGAGAGCATATCGATCCGCGTCTGGCTGAGCGCCATCGGGATTTTGCCCACCACCTGCACCGCGTCGCAGTGAAACAGCGCGCCCTGCTCATGAGCCAGCTCCGCCAGTTCGGGCACCGGGAACATGACGCCGGTTTCGTTATTGGCCCACATGATGCTGACCAGCGCCACGCGCGGGCTAAGCGCCGCCCGAAATTGCGCCATATCCAGGGCGCCCTGCTGATCCACGGCGATACGGTGGATCAGGTATCCCTGGCGCTCCAGCTGCTCGCACACCGCCAGAGTGGCGGGATGTTCGACCGCGCTGGTGATGATCTCGCGCCGCTCCGGCATCAGGGCCACCGCCGAGGCGATAGCGGTGGTGGTGGCCTCGGTGGCGCAGGAGGTAAAGATGATCTCGCTGGGGTAGTCGGCCCCGAGCAGGGCGGCCACCTGCTGGTGCGCCCGTTCAAGGGCCGCCTGCGCCGGCAGACCAAAATCGTGTATCGACGAAGGGTTGCCGTAAAAGTCGGTTAAAAAGGGCATCATCGCGTCGAGAACCATCGGGTCGAGACGGGTGGTGGCGTTGTTATCGAGATAAACAGGTTTCATCGTATCCCCCTTGGGTTAGTTAACCGCGGCCGGGGCCGCCACCACGTCCATGTAAGTTCCGGTACGCTCCATCAGCTTTTGCTGCAGCCAGGCGAGGGTCATGTCGGTCATCATGCAGCCGCTGCAGCTGCCGGAGAGGCTGACGGTCACCTGACGCGGGGTGACGTTGAGCAACGTCATGTCGCCGCCGTCGGCCTGAATGTGAGGACGCAGTTCGTTGATGGTATCGACCACGCTTTGCCAGTGCGCATCGTGGGTCGTCTCCGCTGGCAGGGGGGCTGGCGGCTGTTGGGCGAGGATCGCCGCCAGCGCCAGCTCAATTTTTTCATGGCAGGCGGTGCAGCCGCCGCCGGCTTTGGTGTAGTTGATCACTTCCTCGAGGGTGGTCAGGCCGTTGTTCACCACGGCCCGGCGAATATGCCCTTCGTCGACGCCGAAGCATTTACAGATCAGCTTGCCCTCCTCATGCTCCTCCTCAAGGCTTTCGCCGCGAAAATGGGCGATGGCCGCACGCAGCGCTTCCTGGCCCATCACCGAGCAGTGCATTTTTTCCGGCGGCAGACCGTCGAGGTAGTCGGCGATCTGCTGGTTGGTGATCTGCCCGGCTTCGGTCAGGGTGTGGCCGATAATCAGCTCCGTCAGCGCGGAAGAGGAGGCGATGGCGCTGCCGCAGCCGAAGGTCTGGAAGCCCGCCTCCTCGATGATCTCGGTCTGCGGATCAACCCGCAGCATCAGGCGCAGCGCATCGCCGCAGCTTAATGAACCCACATCGCCCACCGCGTTGGCGTTGTCGACCACGCGCGCGTTGCGGGGATGAAAAAAATGGTCTTTCACTTTCTCGGAGTAGTTCCACATGCTGTCAGCTCCAGGGATGATGACGAAAACGCCGGGGCGCGGTACACCGCAGACTGGCGGTGGTACTGACCCCCAAGCAATTGCGATACCAACGCATAAAAACCTTATTTGTTAATGACCTGGCGGGTTAACCGCCCCCGACAGGGCCGACACTGTTGTGGCGTTTTGTGGGCTTTGTCACATAAACGACAGGATCAGGGGAGCGGGTCGGGCTCCTCCCGCCACGCCGGCTCCTCCAGCAGGCGGTTAAAGCGCTGCGGATCGCGTTGCCGCGCGCTACGGCGCTGCGCTTTTTCATACCAGGAAAGCTGGATCTCCTGCAGCAAGCCGAGGATGGTGGTCTGGTCGGGGACGCGTTCGGCGCGGACGCCCACCTGCAGCAGCTGGCGAAAAACCGCCTCGCCAATCGCCACGCAGAACAGGGTGACGCAATCCTCAAGGGCGTGGATGCGCTCGGCTATCTTCTCGGTCTGGTGACCGCTGGCGACCGGGAACTCCACCACCCGCAGCAGGGTGACCCGGTCGGCTTTGACGCCGTAGACCACCAGCCGCGGCGTGGCGCCGAAATGCTGATCGACGTGGCGGTAATCGGAGCTGGCGAAGGCGACTTTCATCGACCACTCGTCGGCGTGGACCATATCAAACTGACGGTTAATGGGCGGCATAAGCGTCTCCTGAAGCCGGCTGGGGAGCGGCGCCCTGGCGAAGCGGCGAGCGGTAGAGGGCGGTGTGGTGATGGCGGTCGCGCAGCAGATTGGCCAGCTCAAACAGCGTATCTCGCATACCGGCGTACCCCTGGCGGACGCGACGAAACTCACCGAGCCGGTCGAAGAGGGGAAAACCGACGCGGATCAGCGGCAGGGCAAACTGCTCCGCCAGATCGCGGGCGTGAGAGTTAGCCACCAGCAGATCGGCGGGGTGGTGGCTCAGCAGCTGCTGCAGATCCTCAAGATCCCCCGGCACGACCTGATCGACCGGCAGCTGGCGCAGGCTGGGGTGGCTGGTGGGGGCGACCAGCGGGCCGGGCTGCATCCCCTGGCTGCGGGCGAAATCACACCACGCCGCCAGCAGGTCGCCCTCCGCCGCCATCGCCATGCGCTGGCCCTGAAGCCACATATGGCAGTCGATCATCGCATCCTGCAGCTGGCCACGCTGGCGCTCAATCCAGGCCGGTACGCGGCGTCCGGACATCTTCGCCAGCTGATGGATAAAGGTATCGCAATGGTCGAGGGTCATCAGATGCGGCAGGGCGATCACGTCGCCGCGGCTGCGTTGGGTCAGGAGCGATGCCGCCCGCTGGAGCGACACGCCAATGGCGAAGCTGCCCAGACTCTGGCCCATCTGGGCAATCTGGCGCAGCGAGGCGCCGCCCTGGGTCAGGGGCGTAAAATCCCCTTCACCGAGGTGGCCATCCATTGACTGCGAGAGGTCCGGCAGGATCACCGGCTGCAGGCCAAAGGCCTCCACGCAGCGGCCCAGCCATTCGATATCCCCTGGCGAACAGAGGTGGCTGACCAGCAGGTTGACCCGCCGGGGCCGCTGCCCCGGACGCGGCGTCGGCGCGACCCACTGTTCGATCACGCTCTCGATCACCGCGCTGTAGCCGTTTTCCATAGAGCCAAAAAAATCCGGGGTATTGACGGTGAGGATCGCCACGCCGTTATGGCGCGGATGCGCCTCGCGAAACTGGCGCACCACCCGGGCGATATCGCTGCCCTGCGCTTCCGCCAGACCGGTGCTGAGCAGCACGATGGCCTGGGGGCTGTGGCGCTGGCAGAGGGTGTCGAGCGCGGTGAAGATATTGCCGTCGGCCCCCATGATCGTGGCGGTCGGATCCATGGCCGTCGACTGCAGCGGCACCGGGTCATGGAAATGCTGAATAAAGAAAACTTTGGCGAAGGCGCTGCAGCCCTGGGCGCCGTGGACCAGCGGAATGGCCTGGGCCAGCCCGAGGCTGGCGAGGATCGCCCCGAGCGGTTGCCCGGTTTTAATCGGGCTCACCGCCAGCGGTTTTTCACTGCGGATAATGTCTGCCATGGTGTTCTCCTAGCGCCACGGGGCGCGGGTATGCGTTTGCGGCCAGACGGGACTGGCGAGGGTCAGACAGAGCTGGCGGGCGAGGGTGATGATGCCCTGATAGCCGGCGTAGGCGTGCTCGCGCTCCTGATTGATATCGAGAAACGGCAGCCGGGCTTTCCAGGCGGTGTACATATTGCGTCCGCCGGCGATCATCAGGTCGGCCTGATAGCGGTACACCACGTCGAGCAGGGTGCGGGCATTGCCCTCCTCAAGCATCACCGCCTCGTCGCCCATCAGCTCACGGATCCGCTGTTTGTCCTCCTCGGTGGATTTCCGCGTGCCGGTGGCCACCACGGTCATGCCGAGATCCTGCAGGGCCGAGACCACCGACCAGGATTTCACGCCGCCGGTATAGAGCAGCACTTTGCGCCCGCGGAGCTGCTCGCGCCACGGCGCCAGGGCCTGCTCCGCTGCCTGCTCTTCGCGGGCGATCAGCGCCTCGGTGCGGCGGCGCAGGTCGTCATCCCCCAGCAGCGTCGCCAGCTGGCGCAAGGCGTCGGAGGTGGCGCGGATCCCGTAGAAGCTGCCTTCAAACCACGGCGTGCCGTAGCGCAGCTCCAGCCCCCGGGCGACGTTGATCAGCGCGCGCGAGCACACCAGCATATTGGCCTGCGCCCGGTGCAGGGTCTGGATCTCGGCAAAGCGGCCGTCGCCGGAGAGACTGCCGAGGACGCGGATCCCCAGCTCATCCAGTAGCGGCTGGACCTGCCAGAACTCGCCGGCGATATTGAATTCGCCAATCAGGCCGATATCGTGGCGCTGGGCCGGGGCAAAGGGCGTGTTGTCTGGCCACGGGGCCGGTTCGCGCTGGCCAATCACCTGCCTGAGCATCACGTCGCCCGCCATTCGGTTGCCAAGATTTTTACTGCCGTAGAAACCGGCGGCGTCAATGGCGATGACCGGGACGCCGGTGGCGGTCTGTGCGGCCTGGCAGACGGCCTCCAGGTCATCCCCCTCCATCGCCGGTACGCAGGTGTTGTAGATAAAGACCGCCGCCGGATGATAGCGGTCGACGATGTGATGGACGGCGTGGAACAGGCGGCGTTCGCCGCGGCCCATAATCACATCCTGTTCGTTAAGATCGGTGGTAAAGCCGAGCCGGTTGAGGGCCGGGCCGGCGCTGACGCTGCCGCGGTTATCCCACGAGCTGCCCGCGCAGCCGATGGGGCCGTGCACCAGGTGCGCGACGTCGGCGATGGGCAGGAGCGTTATCTGCGCGCCGTCGAAGGCGCAGCCGCCGGCGGTAGCGCCGGGCTTAGGGGCGCTGCAGCCGGATTTTTGCTTCTGGTTGTGCTCGCAGGCGGGTTCGTCCAGCAGCGCCAGAATTTCCTTTCCCTTCATAGTGACCTCGTTGACGGTGGGAGACCGGAGAGGTGATGCAATTCGCGCTCCAGGGAGATGGAGATTGATTTTTAAGGGAAAAGGGTTGTGGGTTTTGCGACAAAGGCAACAATCGGACAGGGGGAAAGCGTGGATTATCCCCTGTTGACGCGACAGTATTGCCGCATATTGGCGAATGACTCGCCGCGAGGGGGTTGGGGCGCGTAAAGAAAATTGGCGAGAACGCAGGCGCACATCAAGGGCTGGCCGCCAGGACGGCGGCCAGAGGGCGGTCGAGACAGGGATGTCGAGTCCGCCCGTCCCGCCAGATGAAGCCGGAGTGGAGCGTACCGCGCAGCGGCAATTTTCAGCGCAATGCCGGGGGTCATGGGGGGCGAGCGAAACGCCCCCCATGCCGTTCACCTGTTGAGAAGTTTATTTATGACTAAGGAGTGAATGTGAACGGAACCTTCTGTTAAACAGAATTTTTTTGCCTTCGTGCGGCAGTGGTTTGCGATAATCTGGCCAGAAAAAAAAGGCCCGCGGGGTCGGCGGGCAACAAGCACAACACAACGATTAAAAAACACGTTCCTCCAGAGGGTTATCCCGATTGAGGCGCTTCGCCAGCCACGGCGGCAGCCGACCGGCCAGCATCGCGCTTACCGCGTCGCACTGAGCCTGAATCGTCGTGCCCGGCGGCGCTTTCATTGGATGGATCTGATGGCGGATCAACCTCGCGGCGGCAGGCCCGCCAATCTCCTGACAAAACAGCAGATGGCAATCCTCCAGCAGCCTGGCGCGCATCTCGCTGGCGTCCGACGCCGCAGAAGAAGACGCATAGCGGCGCAGATCCGCCAGCCAGCCGCCCTGGTCATCGAAGGCATAGATAAAAAACAGCCGGTTCTGGCCAAAATGACCATTGATGGCCAGGCCATCCTGCGAGCAAAAAGCGACCCGCAGCTGCGGCGTTCGCTGAGGGGGGCGGGCGATGCGCAAATGGCCGGGCAGCACCCCCTGCAGGCAGGCGATGACCCGCGCCCAGCGGGCCGGGGACATCACCGCCGTCGCCGAAGGAAAGCTGGCGGCCAGCTGAGGCTGCGTCAGGGTGGTTAACCGTGCCGGGGTCAACGTTTCGCCGCACTCCTGCGCCAGCCAGTCAACGACTTGCACCGGCTGCAGCTCCGGCAGCGTCTGGAACAGCGCCAGCAGACGCCAGAAAAGGGTATCGTTGTCGGACATTTCCAGCTCCTTATAGCAGCGTGCTGCGGGTGGCGCGCAGGCTTATCGGGAAGACGGGGCGCCCCGGCTGCGGATTGACGTAGTAGCGACGTCCCCCCTCGAGGGCAATCGCGCCGCCCCAGCGGTCCGTCTCGTCATGTTCGACCTGGAGCACCCGGGCCTCCAGATCCTGTTTGGCGATATAGGCATACAGCGCCTCGCCGCGCTCACGGAAAATCACGATGGGCATACTCCCTCCTGGCCCCGCCTGCGGCGGGGCGCCTGATGGTTAACGAACGAGGTCGAAGCTGTAATCGGTTTTGCCCAACTGGCTGGTGTCGTGGTCCAGTTTTTCCAGCACGGCGTTCACCAGCGTCGTGACGATGTTCATTGCGCCTTCATAGCCCCAGGTGGTCTGGCGGTGCAGATGATGGCGGTCGAACAGCGGAAAGCCCAGACGGATCAGCGGCACTTCGAAAGCTTTGCCCTTTGCCAGGGTATCGCGCTGGATAAACTTGCCGTAGGAGTTACCGATCATAAAGTCCGGCTGACGGGTGAACATCAGCGACCGGAAGTGCCACAGGTCGCAGTTGATGAACACTTCGCTTTCCTGACCGTACGGCGAGGCATCAAGCATTTTCTTCATCGCTTTTTGCCAGCGTTTATTGGCGTTATGGCTGAGGATCACCGTCGGCTCGCAGCCCAGCTCCAGCAGGAAGCGCGTCAGCCCCATCACGAAATCCGGATCGCCGTAGAGGCCGAATTTTTTGCCATGCAGCCAGGTGTGGGAATCCAGCATCATGTCGACCAGCCGGCCGCGCTCCAGGGTCAGAGCGTCGGCGATCGGTTTGCCGGTCAGCTGACTGACGGTCATCAGCAGCGCGTCGGTGGCGGCCAGGCCCAGCGGAACGGCCACCTCGGTGGCGGGCTGGTTCCACATCTCCTGAACCACCTTTTTGCTTTTCACCAGCTGCCACGGCTGCAGCAGCAGGGTGTCAATGGCGTCCGGCGCGGTTTTGATCTCCTGCTGGCTGGTGCCGCCGGCGTACATCCGGTAATGGCCGTCGGCGGGGGTGTCGAGCACCTCTGATGGGTCGGAGAGCAGGCTGCACGGGACATCCATCTGCGCCATCATCCGCTTCAGCACGCGGAAGTTGCCGAGATAGGTCTCAAATCCGGTCACCAGATTGAGCTTTTGCTGTTTGCCCGGCTGCCCGGCGTAGTCAGCGGTAAAGGTCTTCGCGAACCCTTCGAACATATTGTCCCAGCCGGTGACATGGCTGCCGATAAAGCTGGGGGTATGGGCGTAAGGAATGGCGATGCTGTCGTCAACAAATCCCTCTTTTTTGGCGTTGGCGATAAACGCCTGCAGATCGTCGCCGATCACCTCGGCCATGCAGGTGGTGGAGACGGCGATAATCTCGGGTTTATACAGCGCGCTGGCATTCTGCAGGCCCAGATTCATGTTGTTGTTGCCGCCGAACACCGCCGCGTCCTCGGTCATGGAGTCGGAGACGCAGGCGACCGGCTCTTTAAAATGGCGGTTAAAGTAGGTGCGAAAATAGGCGACGCAGCCCTGGGAGCCGTGCACGTAGGGCAGGGTGCCGGCGAACCCCAGCGCGCAGAGTACGGCGCCGAGCGGCTGGCAGGCTTTGGCCGGGTCGACGGTCAGCGCCTCGCGCTGGAAGTTCAGCGCTTCATACTCGGCGGTGGTGGTCCAGGCAAAAACCTCCTGCACACGCTGCGCGTCGTGCGCCTCTTCAAGGGTCTTTTTATTCTGGAACAGGGTCTGGTATTCATCCTGTTCAAACAGCGGATAACAGCTGTGAATTTTATCGATCGTTTGGCTCATGGTGTTCTCCTCCCGCGCCACAAATCGGTGGACTGACGGGACAGTGAAGGGGCAATCACGCAGACTTCAGCCACGGGGCAGTCAGTTCGTTCCACGCCGGATTGTTCAGGGTCATATCCATATCGCGGGCAAAGATGGCGAAGCCGTCATAGCCGTGATAGGGGCCGGAATAGTCCCAGGAGTGCATCTGGCGGAACGGCACCCCCATTTTCTGGAAAATATATTTCTCTTTGATCCCGGAGCCGATGAGGTCAGGTTTCAGCGCTTTGACGAAGGCCTCCAGCTCATAGCTGCTGGCATCGTCAAACAGCAGGGTGCCCTCTTTCAGGTCCGGCAGGGTGCGGTCGTAATCATCGTTATGGGCAAACTCGTAGCCGGCGGCGATGATCTCCATCCCGAGATCCTCATAGGCGCCGATGACGTGGCGCGGTCGCAGCCCCCCCATGTACAGCAGCACTTTGCGCCCCTCCAGCCGCGGGCGATATTTGGCGATGATGGCCGCCATCTGCCCCTCATATTTGGCGATCACCGCTTCCGCATTGGCGCGAATGGTGTCATCAAATTGATCGGCGATCTTGCGCAGCGATTCGGCGATTTTGGTCGGGCCGAAGAAGTTATATTCCATCCACGGGATCTGATGTTTCTCCTCCATATGGCGGGCGATATAGTTCATCGAACGGTAGCAGTGGACGAGGTTAAGCTTAACGAATGGGGTGTTCTCCATCTCCACCAGGGTGCCGTCGCCGGACCACTGCGCCACTACGCGCAGCCCCATCTCTTCCAGCAGAATGCGCGAGGCCCAGGCGTCGCCGCCGATGTTGTAATCGCCAATGATGGCAACATCATACGGGGTGCTGGCAAACGGCTGCCCTTCGCGATTGTTCAGCACCCAGTCGCGCACCACGTCGTTGGCAATATGGTGGCCCAGCGATTGCGATACGCCGCGAAAGCCTTCGCAGCGCACCGGGATCACCGGTTTATCCAGCGCCTTGCTGCTGGCGTTGGCCACGGCGCTGATGTCATCGCCGATCAGGCCCACCGGGCACTCCGACTGGATGGTGATCCCTTTGGTCAGCGGGAACAGCAGCTCCATCTCTTCGATCAGTTTGGTCAGCTTTTTATCGCCGCCGAAAACAATATCGCGCTCCTGAAAATCAGAGGTGAAGTTCAGGGTGCCGAAGCTGTCGACACCGCTGACGCCGGTATAGTAGTTGCGCCGTCCGGCGCGCGAGTACTGGCCGCAGCCGATGGGGCCGTGCGAGATATGGGCCATGTCTTTGATTGGCCCAAACACCACCCCTTTCGAGCCCGCATAGGCGCAGCCACGCACGGTCATCACCCCGGGCTGCGATTTACGGTTCGAGATAATGCACTTGCCGACGCTCTCCATCTGCGGATCGCTGATCATCATGTGCTTTCTGCGCTCTTTGCGCGCGGTTTCGGGAAACACCTCCAGGACTTCCTGGATGAGCGCAAGGTTACGTTCGCCTGTTGCGTTGGTCATGGTGAGGATCCTGTGCTCAGGCCGCGTTTTCTTCAGCGGCGGTTTTACCAATGATGCTGGTGTCTTCTTCTTCCATGATGCCGAACTCCATCAGCAGCGATTCCAGCTCGTCCATGGTGCACGGCGTTGGCACCACTTTTTTGGTGTTATTGACGATCTTCTGCGCCAGTTGACGATATTCATTCGCCTGCTGACAGGTCGGGTCGTACTCGATCACCGTCATCCGGCGGATCTCCGCGCGCTGCACAATGTTGTCGCGGGGAACGAAGTGGATCATCTGCGTGCCAAGCTTCTCCGCCAGGGCGATGATCAGTTCGTCTTCCCGGTCGGTTTTGCGTGAGTTACAGATCAGGCCGCCGAGGCGTACCTTGCCGGATTTGGCGTACTTCACGATCCCCTTGGAGATATTGTTGGCGGCATACATCGCCATCATCTCGCCGGAGCAGACGATGTAGATCTCCTGGGCTTTGTTTTCGCGGATCGGCATAGCGAAGCCGCCGCAGACCACGTCGCCGAGGACGTCATAGAAGACGAAATCCAAATCTTCTTCATAGGCGCCTTCTTCCTCGAGGAAGTTGATGGCGGTGATCACCCCGCGTCCGGCACAGCCGACGCCTGGCTCCGGGCCGCCGGATTCGGCGCAACGGACATCGCCATAGCCGATTTGCAGCACGTCTTCGAGCTCCAGATCCTCGACCGAGCCCACTTCCGCCGCCATCTCCATGATGGTGTTCTGGGCTTTAGCGTGAAGGATCAGACGGGTGGAGTCCGCTTTCGGATCGCAGCCGACGATCATCACTTTCTTACCCATCTCGGCGAGGGCCGCGACGAGATTCTGGGTGGTGGTGGATTTACCGATACCGCCTTTACCGTAGATAGCGCATTGACGCATGGTCATGGTGACTTCTCCTGTTGTTGAGTGTTTGCCAGCAGAGAAGTGCAGGGAACGTACCAGCTGCGAATTTTTGCTCAGTTATTTGATAAATAATGGTTTTTTGTAAAGCAGCCGCGCCGGGAGGCTGAGCAAACGGCACAATAACGCTACCAAATGTGCGAAACAGAACAATTTCCCGCCACGCCCGGCGCGGCGCTTTGTCACCTGTTCAACAGCTTGTCGCGCACAGTGTCTTATTCCCCGCAATCCCGCCGGACGGGCCTGCGCGTTTCTTCCCTTAACCTGTTGAATTGATGAGTGACAGGCGGCAATTCGCGAGCTGGCACAGGCTGTGCTTGGAGAGGTGACAGGGTTTGCCGCGGGCTGCCGCGGTAAAGAGAACGCTCACCTTTGAGGATTGAACGATGTCCGGAAACATGAAAACAATGGATGGCAACACGGCGGCGGCCTGGATCTCCTACGCCTTTACCGACGTGGCGGCCATCTACCCCATCACCCCCTCCACGCCGATGGCGGAAAATGTCGATGAATGGGCCGCTAAGGGGAAAAAGAATCTGTTTGGCCAGCCGGTGCGCCTGATGGAAATGCAATCCGAAGCCGGTGCCGCCGGGGCGGTGCACGGCGCGCTGCAGGCGGGAGCGCTCACCACCACCTACACCGCGTCGCAGGGGCTGCTGCTGATGATCCCCAATTTGTACAAAATTGCCGGTGAACTGCTGCCGGGTGTTTTTCACGTCAGCGCGCGGGCGCTGGCGACCAATTCGCTGAATATTTTTGGCGACCATCAGGACGTGATGGCGGTACGCCAGACCGGCTGCGCCATGCTGGTGGAGAATAACGTTCAGCAGGTGATGGACCTGTCGGCGGTGGCGCACCTGGCGGCGATCGCCGGGCGGATCCCGTTTATCAACTTTTTCGACGGCTTTCGCACCTCGCACGAAATACAGAAGATTGAGGTGCTGGCGTATGAGCAACTGGCGACGCTGCTGGACCGCCCGGCGCTGGAGCGCTTTCGTCGGCAGGCGCTGCACCCGGATCATCCGGTGATCCGCGGCACCGCGCAAAATCCGGATATCTACTTCCAGGAGCGGGAGGCCGGTAACCGCTTCTACCTCGCACTGCCCGATCTGGTGGAAAGCTATATGGCGAAGATCACTGCGCTGACCGGGCGGGAATATCACCTGTTTAATTACCACGGCGCGCCGGATGCCGAGCGGGTGATTATCGCCATGGGCTCAGTGTGCGACACCGTCCAGGAGGTGGTGGAGACGCTGAATGCGGAGGGGGAGAAGGTGGGGCTGCTCAGCGTCCATCTCTATCGGCCGTTCTCGCTGGCGCACTTTTTCGCGCAACTGCCCGCCAGCGTGCAGCGTATTGCCGTCCTTGACCGCACCAAAGAGCCGGGGGCGCAGGCGGAACCGCTGTGCCTCGACGTCAAGAACGCCTTCTATCAACGCGACGATGCGCCGCTGATCGTCGGCGGACGCTACGCGCTCGGCGGTAAGGACGTGCTGCCCAACGATATCGCCGCGGTGTTTGACAACCTCAGGCAGCCGCTGCCGAAGGACGGCTTTACCCTGGGTATTGTCGATGATGTCACTTTTACCTCGCTGCCCGCCCGGCAGGAACCGCCGGCGGTCTCCCATGCCGGGATCACCGCCTGTAAATTCTGGGGGATGGGCTCGGACGGCACCGTCGGGGCGAACAAAAGCGCCATCAAGATCATCGGCGATAACACGCCACTCTACGCCCAGGCCTACTTTTCCTACGACTCGAAAAAGTCCGGGGGGATCACCGTTTCGCACCTGCGCTTTGGCGACCGGCCGATCACCTCGCCCTACCTGATCCACCGGGCCGATTTTATCGCCTGCTCTCAGCAATCCTATGTCGATCGCTACGACCTGCTGGAGGGGCTGAAGCCAGGAGGCACCTTTCTGCTCAACTGCAGCTGGTCCGAGGCAGAGCTGGAGCAGCACCTGCCGGTCAGCGTCCGGCGCTATCTGGCGCAGGAAAAGATCGACTTTTATACCCTTAATGCGGTGGACATTGCCCGCGAGCTGGGCCTCGGCGGGCGCTTTAACATGCTGATGCAGGCGGCGTTCTTTAAGCTGACGGCGATTATCGATCCGCAAACGGCGGCAGACTATCTCAAGCAGGCGGTGGAGAAAAGCTATGGCAGCAAAGGGGCGAGCGTCATTGAGATGAACCAGCGGGCTATCGAGCTGGGGATGGCGGCGCTGCACCGGGTGACGGTACCCGCCCACTGGGCGACCCTCGAGGCGCCGGCACCGCAGGCGAGCGCCCTGATGCCGGACTTCATCCGCGATATCCTGCAGCCCATGAACCGCCAGCGTGGCGACCTGTTGCCGGTGAGCGCCTTCGCCGGGATGGAAGATGGCACCTTTCCCTCCGGCACCGCCGCTTGGGAGAAGCGCGGCATCGCGCTGGAGGTGCCGGTCTGGCAGCCTGACGGCTGTACCCAGTGTAACCAATGCGCCTTTGTCTGCCCGCATGCGGCGATCCGCCCGGCGTTACTGAGCGCTGAAGAGCAGGACACGGCTCCCGCCGGGCTGCTGAGTAAACCCGCCCAGGGGGCCAAAGACTATCACTATCATCTGGCTATCTCGCCGCTGGACTGCTCCGGCTGCGGCAACTGCGTGGAGAGCTGCCCGTCGCGCGGCAAGGCGCTGCAGATGGTCTCCCTCGACAGCCAGCGTGCGATGGCTCCGGTCTGGGATTACGCCCTGGGACTGGCGCCAAAAGATAACCCGTTTCGCAAAACGACGGTCAAAGGCAGCCAGTTCGAAACGCCGCTGCTGGAGTTTTCCGGCGCCTGCGCGGGTTGCGGAGAAACGCCCTATGCCCGGCTTATCACCCAGCTGTTTGGCGACCGGATGCTGATCGCCAACGCCACCGGCTGCTCTTCGATCTGGGGCGCCAGCGCGCCTTCGATGCCCTATACCACCAACCATCGCGGCCACGGGCCGGCGTGGGCAAACTCGCTGTTTGAGGATAACGCCGAGTTCGGCCTCGGCATGATGCTTGGCGGCCAGGCGATCCGCCAACAGATCGCCGAGGAGCTGACCTCCGCGCTGGCGCTGCCGGTCAGCGACGCGCTTCACGCCGCGATGCGGCAGTGGCTGGCGCAGCAGGATGAGGGGGAGGGGACCCGCGAGCGCGCGGACCGCCTCAGTGCGTTGCTGGCGGCGGAAAAAGAGGGCGTCCCGCTGCTGGAGCAGCTCTGGCAGAACCGCGACTATTTCGTCCGGCGTTCGCAGTGGATCTTCGGCGGCGACGGCTGGGCCTACGATATCGGCTTCGGCGGCCTCGATCATGTGCTGGCCAGTGGGGAAGACGTCAATATTCTGGTGTTTGATACCGAGGTCTACTCCAACACCGGCGGCCAGTCGTCCAAGTCGACCCCGGTGGCGGCGATCGCCAAATTTGCCGCTCAGGGGAAACGTACGCGTAAAAAAGATCTCGGCATGATGGCGATGAGCTACGGCAATGTTTACGTCGCCCAGATCGCCATGGGCGCCGATAAAGATCAGACCCTGCGGGCCATCGCCGAGGCCGAGGCCTGGCCGGGACCGTCGCTGGTGATCGCCTATGCCGCCTGTATCAACCACGGTCTGAAAGCCGGGATGCGCTGCAGTCAGCGCGAGGCGAAGCGGGCGGTGGAGGCGGGATACTGGCACCTGTGGCGCTATCATCCGCAGCGGGAAGCCGAGGGCAAAACGCCGTTTATACTGGACTCCGAAGAGCCGGAAGAGAGTTTCCGCGACTTTTTGCTCGGCGAGGTGCGCTATGCCGCGCTGCATAAAACCACGCCGGATCTGGCGGACGCGCTGTTCCGGCAAACGGAGGACGATGCCCGGGCCCGTTTCAGGCAGTATCAGCGGCTGGCGGGAGAGGAGTAGGCTGTGGGTTAGCGATTCACGGCTGCTGCATCACGTTCAGCAGCGTATCCAGCAGGCCGGGAAAACGGGCGTCCAGATCTTCCCGGCGCAGCGAAATCATGTTCTCCCGTCCCTGAGGCCGTTGCCAGATCACACCGCTGTCGCGCAGGACGCGCCAGTGGTGGGTCATGGTGGACTTGGCCACCTCTTCCTGGCGCAGAGCGTTGCAGCTCAGCTCGCTGCCGTCGGCCAGCGTGCGGATGATCTCCAGTCGCAGTGGGTTACCGAGCGCGGAAAGGACATTTTCCAGGCGAATTTGTTCTCGTTCGGGGTGATTGGCGATCATAATAATCCTGTGTCGGCGGTGGCGCGGCGCATGGCAGCCGCAGCCCATATCGGCGGCTGGCGGCTACTATACCCAAACTCCGGTTCTGATGCCACGCGCGCCGCCGCAACCTGACCAATCGTAATAATAGCAAAAATAGTTCGAATATACTCGTACAGTTGTACTATGATAGGCGGCAGTTAAATGAACTGCGGATCATTCCGACCGCAGACTGACAGTCAAAACGACTAAGGACGCATCATGCCCCGACCCATCCCCCTCGAACGTTATCGCAACATCGGTATCTCCGCGCATATCGATGCCGGTAAAACCACCACCACCGAGCGCATCCTGTTTTACACCGGGATGAGCCATAAGCTGGGTGAAGTACACGATGGCGCGGCAACCACCGACTGGATGGCCCAGGAGCAGGAGCGCGGGATCACCATTACCTCGGCGGCGGTAAGCTGCTTCTGGCCGGGTATGGACCGCAGCTTCGAGCCGCACCGGATCAATATCATCGACACCCCGGGGCACGTGGATTTCACCATTGAGGTGGAACGTTCCATGCGCGTGCTCGACGGCGCGGTGATGGTGTATGACTCCGTCGGCGGGGTGCAGCCCCAGTCGGAGACCGTCTGGCGCCAGGCGAATAAATACCACGTTCCGCGGCTGGCCTTCGTCAACAAGATGGACCGCCCCGGCGCGGACTTCTTCCGCGTGGTGCAGATGATGATCGACCGTCTGAAGGCTAACCCGGTGCCGATTGTGATCCCCATTGGCGCCGAAGAGCATTTCACCGGCGTTGTCGATCTGGTGAAAATGCGCGCCATCCTGTGGGATGACGCCACCCAGGGCATGACCTTCAGCTATGGCCCCGTTCCTGACGATCTGCTGGCGACGGCACAGCAGTGGCGGGAGAAAATGGTCTCGGCGGCGGCGGAAGCCAGCGATGAGCTGATGGATAAATACCTGGAAACCGGTGAGCTGGACGAGGCGGAGATCGTTGCCGGTCTGCGCCAGCGCACGGTGAAGGGGGAAATCCAGGCGGTGCTCTGCGGGAGCGCCTTTAAAAACAAAGGCGTGCAGCGCATGCTCGATGCGGTGGTGGAGCTGATGCCGTCGCCGCTGGATATTCCGGCGATACAAGGCGTTGATGAGAAAGGCCAGCCGGCGGAACGCCATCCGAGCGACGATGAGCCGCTGTCGGCGCTGGCGTTCAAACTGATGACCGACCCCTACGTCGGCCAGCTGACCTTTATCCGCGTCTACTCCGGGACGCTGAAGAAAGGCGATGCGGTGTGGAACCCGGTGAAGGGCAAGAAAGAGCGCATCGGGCGTATCGTGCTGATGCAGGCCAACGACCGCCACGAAGTTGACGAACTGCACGCCGGGGATATCGCGGCCTGCGTCGGTCTGAAGGATGTGACCACCGGTGATACGCTGTGCGATCCGGATGCGATCATTACCCTCGAACGGATGGAGTTTCCGGAGCCAGTGATTTCGCTGGCCATCGAGCCGAAGACCAAAGCGGATCAGGAGAAAATGGGCATCGCGCTGCAGCGGCTGGCGGCGGAAGATCCGTCGTTCCGTCTACATACCGATGAAGAGTCCGGCCAGACGATTATCTCCGGCATGGGCGAGCTGCATCTGGAGATCATTGTCGACCGGATGAAGCGCGAGTTTGGCGTCGAGGCCAACATTGGTCGTCCGCAGGTCACCTACCGCGAAACCCTGCGCAAGAAAGTGACGGACGTGGAAGGCAAATTTGTGCGCCAGTCCGGCGGCAAAGGGCAGTACGGGCACGTCGTGCTGACCCTGGAGCCGCTGGAGCCGGGCAGCGGTTTCGTCTTCGAGGACGCCACCAAAGGCGGCGTGGTGCCGCGCGAGTACATCCCTTCCGTGGAGAAAGGGCTGCGCGAAGCGATGGGCACCGGCGTGCTGGCGGGCTATCCGGTGGTTGACGTGAAAGCGACCCTGACCTTTGGGTCGTACCACGACGTGGACTCCTCGGAGATGGCGTTCCGCATGGCGGCGATATTCGGCTTCCGGGAAGGCGCGCGCAAAGCGGATCCGGTGATCCTTGAGCCGGTGATGCACGTCGAGGTGGAGACGCCGGAAGAGTACGCCGGGAATATTATGGGCGATCTCTCTTCCCGCCGCGGGATGGTGCAGGGGATGGAAGAGCGCTTCGGCAGCCAGATCATCCGCGCCGACGTGCCGCTGGCGGAGATGTTTGGTTATTCCACCACGCTGCGCTCGATGTCGCAGGGACGAGCAACCTACAGCATGGAGTTCCACCATTACGCGGAAGCGCCGCGCAATGTGGCGGATGAAATCATCGCCAGCCGCGCGAAAAGTTAAGCAACGTTCCCGGGTGCGACGCGAGGCGTCTTACCCGGGCTACGGGTCCAGCCATCGTTTGTAGCCCGGGTAAGGCGTTAGCCGCAACCCGGGAATTTCAGCCAATCAAACAATATCCTGTGCGTACTGCCACAGCGCCTTCAACTGCGCCAGCTTCTCTTTATCATCCGCATACTGTTGATACAGCATCTGCAGCTCATCGGCATAGGCCTGCAAAAACTCTGGCGTAAACACCTGACGACGGTGCTCTAACCAGCGCTGCTGCTCATGTTCATCGAGCGTGCCGGGGAAGTTGCGCGCCCGATAGTTAAACAGCAGGCGTTCGATACGCTTATCGGCGAAGGTAATATCCAGCGCCGGCAGATTGCGCGGTTCGGTTTCCAGCACGATTTTCATCGCCGCGCGGTCGGCATCGCTAAAGAACCCATTGTAAAGCTGGGCGTCGACGTTTTCGGACGGCACGAACGGCTCGGCTTCGGCATAGACCGCCACCACTTTCTCGCGCACCTGCGGATTCGCCCGCAGCAGCTGGGCATTCTCCAGACAGCGCTGAATGGAGATCCCCAGCCGGTCGGCATCCTGCGGGCGCAGGGTATTGGCCTGAGCCAGCACCGGACATTTATTGAGATGCACCAGCTTGATCGGCGCCGCCGGCAGATCGCCAAGCTCGGCGCGCGGGGTGTAAAGCCGCTCGCGCAAGGCATCGGCATCGAGCTCCAGCAGCGGCGCCATATCGCCCGCCAGATCGACCATAATCACCGCATTGCGGTTTTCCGGATGCCAGGCCAGGGGCGCCACCAGGCTGGTGTTGCCGCGCGCGGCGCCAAACATGCCGGAGACATGCACCAGCGGTTTCATCTGCGGCACGTCGATGAGCGTCGCCAGCTTGCGCTTATTGCGGTGGCTGTAGAGATAATCAAACAGCCGCGGCTGCCGGGTTTTCACCAGCTTCGCCATGGCGATGGTGGCGTACACATCGGCCATCGCGTCATGGGCGTTCTGGTGTTCAATACCGTTGGCGACGGTCAGATGTTCAAGCCGGAAACTGGGCAAACCCTCGTCATTCTCCGGCCAGGTGATCCCTTCCGGACGCAGGGCATAGCAGGCGCGCATCACGTCGAGCAGATCCCAGCGCGAGTTATCGTGCTGCCAGCTCCAGGCATAAGGGTCATAGAAGTTGCGATAGAAGATATTCCGCGTCACTTCGTCATCAAAGCGCACGTTGTTATAGCCGACGATACAGGTTTGCGGCACCGTGAACAGATCGTGGATGCGGCGGGCAAACGCGGCCTCGTTATCCCCTTTGGCCAGCGCTTCCTGCGGGGTGATCCCGGTGATCATCACCGCCTGCGGCTGCGGCAGATAATCGTCAGCGGGCTTGCAGTAAAACACCTCGGGCTCGCCGATCACGTTCAGCTCCGCGTCGGTGCGGATGGCGGCGAACTGCGCCGGCCGGTCGAGGGAAGGGCTGGTGCCGAAGGTTTCATAATCGTGGAATAAAAATCCGGGCTGGTTGACGCTATCTTGCATAGTCTGTTCATTATCCGTGGTGGCGTGCGACCGGTATGGTAAACGATTTGCCCGGTCATCAGAAGGGTAACGGCAAGCAACTTCCTCTGCTGTGTCATATTTTCTTGCAATTAAACCCTGATATGAAACGCGAAGTTCCGTAAAAAGGACGGCGGATCTGTAAATCTAGAGGATATGCCGTTGAAAGGCCGTTTGTTTATTGCTGTATCTTTGCTCGCTTCGAGCGTTTCCTGCGCATTTGCCGTCGACTTCCCTGCTACGGTCGCGCCACCGGCTATTCAGGCTGGCTCCTGGGTGCTGATGGATTACACCACCGGTCAGGTCCTGACCGCGGGTAACGAACATCAGCAGCGCAATCCTGCCAGTCTGACCAAACTGATGACCGGCTACGTGGTCGATCGCGCCATCGACAGCCATCGTATCACCTTTGACGACATCGTCACCGTGGGTAAAGACGCCTGGGCGAAGGGCAACCCGGTGTTCGACGGGTCATCCCTGATGTTCTTAAAACCAGGGGATCGGGTCAGCGTCCGCGACCTCAGCCGTGGGCTGATTGTCGACTCCGGTAACGACGCCTGCGTCGCGCTGGCCGACTATGTCGCCGGCGGCCAGCCGCAGTTTGTCGCCCTGATGAATCAGTATGTCGAAAAACTGCACCTGCGGGACACCCATTTCGAAACCGTCCACGGCCTCGACGCCCCGGGCCAGCACAGTTCGGCCTATGACCTCGCGGTGCTGTCGCGGGCGATTATTCATGGCGAACCTGACGTCTACCACATGTACAGCCAGAAAAGCCTGACGTGGAACGGGATCACCCAGCAAAACCGTAACGGTCTGCTGTGGGATAAAACCATGAACGTCGATGGCCTGAAAACGGGCCACACCTCGGGCGCCGGGTTCAACCTGATCGCCTCGGCGGTGGATGGCCAGCGCCGGCTGATCGCCGTGGTGATGGGGGCGGACAGTCCGAAAGGCCGCGAGCAGCAGGCCGCGAAACTACTGCACTGGGGGCAGCAGAACTTCGACACCGTGCAGGTGCTGCAGAAGGGCCAGAAGGTCGGCACCGAACGCATCTGGTACGGCGATAAAGAGCAGATTAAGCTCGGCACCGATCAGGATTTCTGGTTAGCGTTGCCGAAGGCGGAAGTGTCGCGGATTAAAGCGAAATATGTGCTGGATAAGAAGGATCTGGAGGCGCCGATCGCCGCCAACCAGCGGGTCGGCGAGATTTCGCTGTATGACGGCGACAAGGTGGTGGGGCACTATCCGCTGGTCACCCTCGAAAGCATCAATAAAGGCGGGGTGTTCTCGCGAATGAGCGATTACCTGCACCACGAGCTGTAACCATGATAACCGCCTCTTTGCAGGCGGTTTTTTTTCGTCTGTCGCTCCTGCTGGCGGGGCGCCTGTTTTTTCAGCAGTGTGATGGCGACTCTGTGAATTCGCGCACATACTGAGGGGGGATCTCCTGTTAAATTAACTGTATATTCATACAGTCATTTATCCCCAAAGGAGGCAAGATGAACTACAGTATCACCACCCTCGGCAAGAAAACCATTGCCGGTTTCCATCTGGTCGGGCCCTGGGATCAAACGGTCAAGCAGGGGTTTGAGCAACTGATGATGTGGGTTGAGAACCATCAGGTGCCCGCCCGTGAATGGCTTGCCGTCTACTACGATAACCCGGAGGAAGTGCCGGCGGAAAAACTGCGCTGCGCTACCGTGGTCGCCGTTGACGAGGATTACGTCATTCCCGCCAACAGCGAAGGGGTGATACTGGCGGCGATTGCCGGCGGGGATTACGCCTGCGCCCGCGCGCGGGTGGTGGATTACGATTTTGCCACCCCGTGGATGCAGTTTTTCGACAGCCTGCTGCAGAGCACAACGTATCGCGTGGCCCCCAGGCCCTGTTTTGAGATCTATCTCAACGACGGCAACCACGACGGCTACTGGGATATCGACATGTATGTCCCCGTTGAGCGCGTCGCGTCGTAGCGGTTTACCCCTGTTCCGGACAAGGATTTTTACATTCCCGGCACGCTCCGGGCGAAAAAGCAGTTACAATTGGCCTTTTCGTTTTGCCGGAGAGGGTTGTGCGCGCTGATAAATCACTCAAGCCATTTGAGATCCGCTTGTATCGCCATTATCGGGTGGTGCATGGCGTGCGGATTGCGCTGGCCTTTGTGCTCACTTTTTTGCTGGTGCGGCTGCTGAACGTGCCTGAGGGGACCTGGCCTCTCATCACCCTGGTGGTGGTGATGGGGCCGATCTCCTTCTGGGGCAACGTCGTGCCGCGGGCGTTTCAGCGCATCGGCGGCACGATCCTCGGCTCGGCGCTGGGGCTGGTGGCGCTGAAGCTTGAGCTCATCTCCCTGCCGCTGATGGTCCTCTGGTGCGCGGCGGCAATGTTCCTCTGCGGCTGGCTGGCGCTGGGCAAGAAACCCTATCAGGCACTGCTGATCGGCATTACCCTGTCGGTGGTGGTCGGGGCGCCGCCCGGCGATATGCATACCGCGCTGTGGCGAAGCGGCGACGTGATCTTCGGCTCGCTGCTGGCGATGCTGTTTACCGGTATCTGGCCGCAGCGGGCGTTCATCCACTGGCGCATCCAGATGGCCAGCTATGTCACCAACTTTAACCGCCTCTACCAGGCCGGCTTCTCGCCAAATCTGGTGGATCGGCCGCGGCTGGAAAAGCATCTCCAGCAGGCGCTGAACGACGTCGTCAAAATGCGCGGGCTGATCACCCCCGCCAGCAAAGAGACGCACATCCAGAAGGCGATCTTCGAGGCTATCCAGACCGTCAGCCGCAACCTCGTCTGCATGCTGGAGCTGCAGATCAACGCCTGGTGGGCCACCCGTCCGGGTCATTTTGTGATGCTCAATGCGCACACCCTGCGGGAGACGCAGCAGATGACCCAGCAGACGCTGTTGGCCATCGCCCACGCCTTGTATGAAGGGAACCCTCAGCCTGTGCGCGCCAACAATGAAAAGCTGAATGAGATCGTTCTCGAACTGCGCCAGCTGATGAAAGAGCAGGGTGACGACAGCCTGGCGGAAACCCCAATTCATGGCTATGTTTGGCTCTCGATTGAACTGGCGCGTCAGCTGGAGCTGCTGTCGCATCTGATCTGCCGCGCGTTGCGCAAATAAGCACCAGATGCACCGGGTAACTGCATGGGTTGTTTCGATTCAGCAGCGTTTAGGGTTATGATAAACGCAAAGGAAAAAACATTGTCATCAGCGACTGCTAGCAGTTATGTTAGCCCTATAACGCAGTCGCTTTACGAATCCGAATCTCAATTATTAGGGGTGTAAAAATGGAAACAACTAAGCCTTCTTTCCAGGACGTACTGGAGTTTGTTCGTCTGTATCGTCGTAAGAACAAATTGCAGCGTGAAATTCAGGACGTTGAGAAAAAGATCCGTGATAACCAGAAGCGCGTTCTGCTGCTGGACAACCTCAGCGACTACATCAAACCGGGCATGAGCGTGGAAGCTATCCAGGGCATCATCGCCAGCATGAAGAGCGATTACGAAGATCGCGTTGATGATTACATCATCAAAAATGCCGAGCTGTCCAAAGAGCGCCGCGACATCTCCAAAAAACTGAAAGTGATGGGCGAAGCCAAAGTCGAAGGCTAATCCCTGCCGGTCCGGCGGCGATCGACGTCGCCGGGCTGTTCTGCTCTACCTCCCCATTCGTCTCTTTTTCTGCAAAACTTTGTCCCGGCAACTGACTCTCCTCACCGACTCTTTGCTATACTGCCCCGCGAAAACGTATTGATATCGGAAAGGTTTCTCTCATCCTGGCCGGGCATCTGACGCAGCGGCGTCAGAGCGATATCTCAACACCTCTCACCTCTCCGACGATCGATTCGCCAGAAGACAAACTCAGGTGCTGACCGGGCGCGACCGAACTCTTCCGCTGCTTTCGCCGACAGGAGTCAACCTCACGTGATTAAGTCATTCTTTGCTGCACTCTCGTTTATCAGCCGCCTGCCGGTCCCGGCGCGGTTATCTCAGGGCCTGGAGATCGAACAGTACCAGCGCAGTATCGTTACCTTTCCGCTGGTCGGTTTACTGCTCGGCGCCATCGCCGGCGCGGTGGCGCTCCTCCTGCAGCCGTGGTGCGGCGTCCCGCTGGCGGCGCTGTTCGGCGTGCTGGCGCTGGCGCTGCTCACCGGCGGATTTCACCTTGACGGGCTGGCTGATACCTGCGACGGCATCTTCTCCGCCCGCACCCGCGATCGGATGCTGGAGATCATGCGCGACAGCCGGCTGGGCACCCACGGCGGGCTGGCGCTGATCTTCGTGCTGGTGGCGAAAGTGCTGGTGGTCGGCGAGCTGCTGCTGCGCGATACCCACCCCATCGCCGCGCTGGCGGCGGCCTGCGCCGTCGGTCGCGGAATGGCGGTGCTGCTGATGTATCGTCATCGCTACGCGCGGGAAAAGGGGCTGGGCAATCTGTTTATTGGCAAAGTTAGCCTGCAGCAGACGCTGGTGACGATGGCGATGGGGGTAGCGCTGGCCACCGTCCTGCTGGGGCTGCAGGGCCTGCGCGCCGCGCTGATCACCCTGGTGCTGATCTGGGGTCTGGGATGGGCGCTGAAGCGAACCCTCGGCGGGCAGACCGGGGATACTCTCGGGGCGGCGATTGAGCTGGGTGAATTACTCTTTTTACTGGCGCTGCTGTAAGGCCTGGCGCCAACGATGAGGAACAGAATGGAAACACTTTCTGCGTTACTGGCTGCCATTCCGCAGCCCGATGTGGCGGGCATGGCGCGCGCTCAGCAGCATATTGATGGCCTGTTAAAGCCGCCCGGTAGCCTTGGACGTCTGGAGACGCTGGCCGTGCAACTGGCTGGTCTGCCGGGGCTGCAGGGGCAGCTGGCGCTGGCGGAGAAGGCGATAGTGGTCATGTGCGCCGACCATGGCGTCTGGCATGAAGGCGTGACGCCTTCGCCGCAGGTGGTGACGGCCATTCATGCCGGCAATATGGTGCGGGGCAACACCGGCGTCTGCGTGCTGGCGGCGCAGGCCGGGGCCAGGGTGCAGGTGGTGGATGTCGGCATCGATGCCGACCCGCTGCCGGGCCTGATTAACCTCAAGGTGGCCCGCGGTAGCGGGAATATCGCCCGGACGGCGGCGATGAGTCGCCAGCAGGCGGAGACGGTGCTGCTGGCCAGCATGCATCTCACCCGCCAGCTCGCCGCCGACGGGGTGAAAGTTTTTGGCGTCGGCGAACTGGGAATGGCCAATACCACCCCGGCCGCAGCCGTGATCAGTGTCCTGACGGGCAGCGATCCTGACGCCGTGGTGGGCTGTGGGGCCAATCTGCCGCTGGCGCAGCGGGGCCATAAGGTGGCGGTGGTGCGCCAGGCGATAGCCCTTAACCAGCCGAACCCGGAAGAGGGGCTGGATGTCCTTGCGAAGGTGGGCGGTTACGATCTGGTGGGCATGACCGGGGTGATCCTCGGGGCGGCCTCCTGTGGCCTGCCGGTGGTGCTGGATGGCTTCCTCTCCTATGCCTCTGCCCTGGCGGCGTGTCGCATGGCCCCGGCGGCGCATCCTTATCTTGTCCCTTCGCACTTGTCGGCGGAGAAAGGGGCGCAGATCGCCCTGGACGCGCTGGGTCTGCGGCCGTATTTCGATATGGACATGCGCCTGGGAGAGGGCAGCGGCGCCGCGCTGGCCATGCACCTGCTGGATGCCGCCAGCGTGATGTACAACCAGATGGGAACGCTGGCGCAGAGCAACATTGTACTGCCCGATACCGCGCCCTCGTCCTGATGGTAGAGCGCATCGTCTCCACGATGGGGGGACGATGCGCTGCGTTTACAGCGCCTGCTGCCAGACCGCCTGGGGCAGGAGGTAAACCTGCGCCGGGGCGCGCATGCCGTCGGTGACAATATGGCGGATGCCGCTGGCCATCACCGCCAGGGTGACGTCAAAAGCGTTCAGGCTGTCGCCGAAGCCCGCGGTCAGGTTGAGCATCGAACCATTGGCCAGCAGATAGATGGTTTTGTCGGCCATGCGGTAGGCGTTGATATACGGCATCACCTCTTCCTGAGGGTACTGGCGCAGGTACTCGCCGTCGATCTCTTCCGCCACGTGGCCGACGTTAAGGATAAAGACTCCCGCTTTCGCGCGGTCCAGCGCCTGGCGATTAACCACGTTTTTCCCGCCTGTCGCCGTGGCCACCACGTCCGCCGAGGCGATAGCCTCCTGCAGATCCACCACGTGCCAGCCGTCGTAGGCCGCCTGCAGACGACGGGCAGGATCGATCTCCGCCACCATCACCTGACCGCCAAAGGCTTTTGCCGCCGCCGCGACGCCCTGGCCGACCAGGCCGTAGCCGATCACCAGCACTTTTTTCTCATGCAGGGTGAGATGAGTGGTCTGGAAGAAGGTGTGCCAGGCGGTGAGACCGACCATATGGCGGTTGTGCAGCCCCTCTTTGACCGGCAGATCGTCCCAGTTAAAGATCGGATAGCCTGGCTGAATATCGCCCAGCCGATTGACGCCCGAGCCAGTGGCTTCCAGACCCGCCGCGATGTTACCGAACTCGCCGCGCTGGTGGAGCAGGGTGGTGATATCGGCGCCCATCTCGCACAGGTGAGTGGGCTGCCAGGCAATCGCTTTTTCCCATGACTGTTGCCAGTCGGCGTCGCTCATATTGCGCCACGCGCAGGCATCGGCGCCGCGCTCCACCAGCCAGGCCACCACGTCGTCCTGCACGGTGGTGGGGTTACAGGTGGTTAAAAAGACCTGAGCGCCCTTGTCGAGGATCCCCTGCACCAGCGGGATCATTTTCATGTCGAGGTGCATACAGCAGGCCAGGCGCACGCCGCTGAGGTCGGGCAGGGCGGCGACCTGACGCAGGGTACGCGGCATATTCTGACTGGCCCATGCCACTTCTTTCACTAAAGAGATTTTATTATTCACTGGGTTATGACCTTCAGTTCGCAAAAGGGGTATCCCCCTGACAGAAAAGGGATTCTATCAGCCCACGCGAGAATTCACAGCCCTGTGCCCTCTGGACGATATTGCCCACGCTATCCCCCTGTGAAATACATGGTTGTTAATGTAAGGTTAAAAAAAGAAAATAAAATATAAGTAATTCCTATGACCTAAGCGATAAAGCGATGTTGAGTGTCATTTCTGCGGGGCTGTTTTCACGGCTGCGGATTTTCCTTGGGCGCCTGAAGCCGCACGCGCTGCCGGTGGCCCGCCGGCATATCGTGCTGGGATCCATTGGCGCCGGCACCGGGCTGGCGGTGACCAGCATGTTCAGCCACTGGCTGCTCGGCGAAGTCAATTTGTGGTTTATTGCCCCCATGGGCGCGTCGGCGGTGCTGTTATTTGGCGTGCCGAGCAGCCCGCTGGCGCAGCCGTGGTCGATTGTCGGCGGTAATGTGCTGTCGGCGCTGATCGGCGTCACGGTGGGCATGCTGGTTCCCGACCCGGCGCTGGCCTGTGGGCTGGCGGCCGCGCTGGCGATCGCCGGGATGTATTTTCTGCGCTGCCTGCATCCCCCCGGCGGCGCGGTGGCCCTGACGGCGATCCTCGGCGGCGCCGGGGTGCACAGCGAAGGCTATCACTTTGTGCTGACGCCGGTGCTGCTCAACTCGCTGATGCTGGCGCTGCTGGCCATCGTGTTTAATAACCTGGTTGGCCGCCGCTATCCGCATCCGCTGGCGGCGGAGGAGGTCAAGCCCCGGGCGGTGCCACTGGGCATCTCGGTCACCCGGGAGGATATTCACGCCGCGCTGCTGGAAGGCCAGTTCCTCGACATTGATGAAGACGATGTCCAGGAACTGCTGGAGAATATCGAGCAGCAGGCGCGCCAGCGCATCGCGACGGCTGCCCGCCGCTAAGGGTGCGCTTCGGGCTGCGGGTTACAGATCGCCGGTAAGATACTGCGCGACCCCGCGGCCAAAGCTCCAGTCACCTTTCTGATTACTGATAATCGACACCATCACATCATCGCCGCTCAGGCCGCAGTGCTCCGCCAGCTCCTCCTGCAACAGGGCGAAGAAGCGTTGCTTCTGCGCCTCGCTGCGCGGGCTGGTATAGACCCGCACCACCACCAGATCCCGCGTGCGGGTCAGTCCGAGGCCGGTATCGTCAATCACCATATGGTGGGCTTTGTTTTCGTGAACAATCTGGTAGCGGTCGCGTTCCGGTACCTCGAAGGCACGCAGCACGGCGCGATGGGCGGCATCCAGCAGGGTTCTGATCTCCTGTTCCGTACGGCCTTCAATCAGGTCAAATGTCAGTAATGGCATGCAGGTATTCCTTATCGTTAGGGAATAATGACGGGCTGAACAGGATGCTAGCCGATGCCGTCGCGGGCAAAAACCGCTATAGTTGAATACATTGTTTTTACTGGTGAACAATCACATGAGCGAGAGTCGTCCGGAGAGTTACTGGGCCCATCTGTACTGGCTGACGGTGCTGGAAGAGCAAAAAAGCTATACCCGGGCCGCGGAAAAGCTGGGGATCAGCAAGTCGGCTATCAGCCAGAAAATCAGCGAGCTGGAGCGGGTGACTGGCAAAACCCTGGTCCATCGCACTACCCGCAGCGTGAGCCTCAGCGAAGACGGACTGCGGCTGGTGGCGGAACTCAACGAGCCGTTTGGTCAGTTGCGGGATATTTTCACCGTCGCCTGCGATGAGGGCGGGCCGCTGCGGGGAACGCTGCGCCTGACCGCGCCGGTGGCCTTTTCCCGCCAGCAGCTGGTCCCGGCGATCGCGCCGTTTTTGCATCAGCATCCCCAGCTGCATTTGCAGCTGGAGGTGACCGACCGGCTGGTCTCTCTGGCCAGCGAAGGGTTCGATCTTGCCATCCGCCACTGTCGGCGCGAGGCGCTCCCGGACACCCACGTCGCCTGGCCGCTGTGTCACACCGCGACGCTGATCGTCGCGTCCGCCGACTATATTCGCCGCCATGGCCGCCCGGAGACCCCCGACGATCTGCGCCACCACCAGTGCCTGACCTATCCCCGTGGGCCACAGCGCCCGCAGTGGACGTTCGCCTCCCGCCAGGCGCCCGATGAACGGGTGACCATCAATGTGCAGGGGCCCTTCGCCACGAATAACAGCGAGTCGCTACGCGATGCCGTGCTGGCGGGGCTTGGGGTGGCGCTGCTGCCGGATTTCAGCGCCCGGGAGGCCATCGGTCGCGGGCTGGTGCAGGAGCTGCTCCCGGCGTGGCAGCCGGTGGAGGTGTTTGCCGATAAGCTGTACGTCATCCGGCCCTATACCCCGCGCGTGTCGCGCGCGGTGGAAACCTTCAGCCGCTACCTGAAAGCGACCTTCAGCGAGCCGCGTCCAGCTCCCGCGCCAGCGCCTCGCTAAAGCGGGGAAGCAGATGGCGCTCGCCGGGAAGCCGCTGCGCGAGGGTGACGGTTTTGTCGGCGCAATAGACCCGCTCGCTGCCGAGCTGCGCTTCAAAGGCGTTCGCCGCCTGATGCGCCGCGGTAAGATCGGCGTCAATAAGGATCACCGCATGAGCCAGCACCACGTGGCCGCGGCCTGCCGTCAGCGGCCGCCAGTACTGGGCGGTACCGACAATCTTGCGCGCCGCCTCGCCCTCCCCGCAGGCGAGGTTATACCGGCCATCGCAAAAGGAACCGTTTACCGCCCGGGCGTGGCTGGCAACGCCGAAGCGCGCGAGGGTACGCTGCAGCACCGCGCACAACGAGTGATAGATGGGTTCGGCGGCCTCGCCGAGCGACTGTTGCACCGGCCAGGCGAGGCTAAGGTTGATAATTCCCGGCCCCTGAGGCACCAGCCCGCCCCCGGAGCGGCGGAGCCATACCGGCCAGCCGCGCGCGGCAAAATGCGCACTGACCGCCGGCAGATCCGCAAACTGACGATAGCTCCCCGGCACCACAAATCCCTGCGGCGCCTGCCAGAGCTGGGCGACGGCTTCCCCGGCGCAGGCTTTGGCAAACAGCGGCTGTTCCGCCTGGGTGGGGTCCTCGCAAAACTGCAGCGCCAGCGAGGAGGGGGTAAAACGGCGAGGCCAGCAGTCGGCCAGCGATAACAGAGACATGCATTCTCCTTACCGGAGGGCGCGGGTCACGCCCCCGCAGGTGGGTCAGTGGACGGTCTGTTTTTTCATCAGCAGGGCGGTGAGCGCCGACAGCAGGCATCCCGCGGTCAGATAGAGGGCCACGCTGTGCCATGAACCGCCGGAGAAGGTGACCAGCGCCGCGGCGATAAACGGCGTAAAACCGCCGCCGACCACGCTCGCCACCTGGTAGCCGACGCCGGCGCCGCTATAGCGATAGCTGGCGCCGAACAGCTCGGTAAACATCGGCTGCTGGACGCAGACCACCATATCATGGGCGATATTGGCCAGCATCAGGGCGAAGAACAGGATCCAGAAAACAGACTGACTCTCCAGCGCCATAAAGAACGGAAAACCGCTCAGCGTGCCGATCAGCGCGCCGGTGATATAGATCCGTCGGCGACCAAAGCGGTCTGCCAGCCAGGCGAAGCAGGGGATAGTCAGGCAACTGAGTCCGCCCACCAGCAGGCCGATGTTGAGAAACAGCTCGCGCGGCAGGCCGAGGTTTTGCGTGGAATAGTTGAGGGCGAAGGCGGTGACGATATACATCGTCAGCAGTTCGCACAGCCGCAGGGCGATAATCAGTAAAAACGCTCCCGGATGGCGAAGCAGGGCTTCCACCACCGGTAGTCGCTTTTTCTCCGGCTGAAGGTTGGCCTGGCTCTGCTGCGCTTCAAATTCCTGCGATTCCGCCATGCCGTTACGGATCCACAGCGCAATAAGGACCAGCACCACGCTGAACAGGAACGGTAAGCGCCAGCCCCAGCTGAGGAACTGCTCGTCGGTGGTCAGGCTGCTGATCAGCGATACCAGCCCGGTGGAGAGCAGCAGGCCGACGCCGTAGCCTACCTGCACCCCGCTGCTGTAAAAGGCTTTTTTCCCCTGCGGGGCGTTCTCCACCGAGAGCAGCGCCGCGCCGCCCCATTCCCCGCCGACGGCAAACCCCTGAACGGCCCGCAGGAACACCAGCAGCGCCGGCGCCCACCAGCCGATCTGGCTGAACGAGGGGAGCAGGCCGATGCAGGCGGTGGCGATACCCATCATCCAGACGGTCATCATCAGCATCCGTTTACGCCCGAGGCGGTCGCCGAAGTGGCCAAAGATAATCCCGCCGAGCGGGCGAAAGAGAAACCCGACGCCGAAGGTGGCAAAGGCGGCAAGCGTCCCCATCGCCGGGCCGATCTGCGGGAAAAACTCGCGGTTAAACACCAGCGCGGCGGTAATGCCATAGAGAAGAAAATCGTACCAGTCGACCACCGCGCCGGCAAAACTGCCCCATGCCGCCCGCCGGGCGCGAAGCAGTGAATCTGGCGCCTCGGCGGGCTGCACGCTTATTGTTGAATCCATACCCTGTCCTGTCTGTCACATAATTTGTCGTTATTGGAATGAGACGCTTTTACTGTTGCGTCAGCGTTGAGACTACCGCGCAGCGGCCGTGGAGGAAAGTAGTTTGCCTGCTAAGCGGGGAGATGGCGCAAAAAAGAAGCGACGGGAAAGGCGGGCTAAATCACACCCTGTACTAAACAATCTGGCAATTTGCCAGCCAGCTTATACTTTTAATTAAATCAACGGATAACAAAGAGGGACACCTTTTAAGAATTGACGTAAATGGTTTACACTTAACATGTCTCCTTCTCTGGAATGGTGAGTTAAATGCGTCTACTTCTTGCAGTGTTATTTTGTTCTGTCATGTTGCCTTCCGCTTACGCTGAAAAACTGCCTGCGCCGACAGGAAAACCTGTACTGACCATTTCCGGAAAAATCGGGAATACGAACGTCGGTGACAAAGCCGTTTTTGACCTCGCGGCGCTGGAAAAACTGGGGATGAAAACGGTGGAAACCACCACCCCCTGGTACACCGGTAAGGTTCGTTTCGATGGCATTCCCCTCAATAAACTCATGGATTTAGTCGGCGCTAAGGGCAAATCCGCGCGCGTGCTGGCGCTTAACGACTACACCACCATTATCCCGATTGATGATTTTTATAAATTCCCGGTCATTATGGCCTTAAAAATGAACGGCGAATATATGCGCGTTCGTGATAAAGGTCCATTATTTATCGTCTACCCTTACGACAGCAGCACTGAATTACAAAACCAGATCTATTATTCCCGATCGGCCTGGCAAGTTTCTAAGATTATTATAGAGTAAGGGTTGGATCTTGAATCGAATACTCACGGCTATTATTTTGTCGTTATTTATTGTTACCGGATATATTACCTATCTGGTGCATGAGCGACAAAGTGAGTTGCAAAAATTTACCCGCTATACAGACTCCTGGTCAATGTCGCAGATGGTGTCGGAATATATGCGACTGGAGTCTCGTCTGGCGGGAATGGCGATCGGGGCCGAAGGGGCGGACCACGATGAGGTGCGCCTGCGCCTGGAGATCATGATGAGCCAGATCGAACTCCTGCAGCAGGGCGATCTGGGTAAATTTATTAATAAAAGCGAACAGCGGAAGGCGGTGGTCGCGACGCTGATTCGTAATCTTCATCTGCTTGATAAACAAGTTGATACCATGACGCCGGAGCAGGTCAAACAGATCCTGCCGGTGTTGAGTGAACTGGATGGCCCCCTGACCTCAATGGCCGCCGCCACCCTGACGCAAGATATTAATATCGTTAATATCACGCATGATAAAATCCAGCATCTTTATTATATCTACTCGGTGATCTCCATTCTGCTGATCGCCATGTGTATTACCCTCGGCCTGTTGATGCTCCGGCAGAATAATAACCTGCGTCGCGCCCATGTGCGCATGAAGACGCTGGCCAACGATCTGCAGGCCTCGAAAGAGAAGTTGCAGGTACAGAACCGCCGACTGCAGTACGATGCCTACCATGATTCGCTGACCGGTATGCCGAATCGTCTCTCTTTCTGGCAGCGGTTGCAGGAGATTGTCAACCAGGTGCGCCCCTATCAGGGGTGCGCGGTGGTGATGCTGTTCGACCTCGACAGCTTTAAGGATGTGAACGATACCCTCGGCCATGATGCTGGCGATAAGCTGCTGCAGGATCTGGCCAGTCGTCTCTCTTTTTTCCGTAAAACCTCCGAGACGCTGTATCGCCTTGGCGGCGATGAGTTCGCGATGCTCTCTTACGATCTGACTGAAGAGATGGCCCTCGAGCGCGCCAATGTTATCCGGGAGAAGATCAGCCAGCCCTATCAGATCTACGATGCGCAGATTAATATCGACGCCTGCATCGGGATCGTTATCTCTGACGGCGAAAGCCGGACCGATTATCTGTACAAGTGTGCTGACCTTGCGCTGTACGAGGCGAAAAAAGAGGGCAGCGGTCATGTGCAAATTTTCCGGCCGGGCATGCTGCAGCGCCTGCAGGAGAATAAATCGTTCGAAGATGACCTGCTGCAGGCGCTGGCCCATGACGAATTTAAAGTCTACTACCAGCCGATCGCCGATACCGTCACGCGTGAAATCTACGGCTATGAAGCGCTGGTTCGCTGGTTCCATCCCGTGCGCGGCGTTGTGCCGCCGACGGTGTTTATTCCCGTCGCGGAGAAAATCGGCCTGATCAATACCCTCGGCGAGTGGGTGCTGAAAACCGCCTGCGCCGAAGCGGCCAGTTGGGCGACGCCGCTAAAAGTCTCGGTCAACGTTTCGCCGATTCAACTGATGAACACGTCGTTGACCGATACCATTATCGGCGTGCTGCAGCAGACCGGCCTCGATCCGCGACGCCTGGATCTGGAGATCACCGAGTCGGACGTGTTCAATGAGAATACCCGTTCGCTGGAAATTCTCAGCCAGCTGCGCGAGCAGGGCATTCAGATTTCCATTGATGACTTTGGTACCGGCTATTCTTCTCTGTCGCGTTTAAGCTACTTCCCGTTCGATAAAATCAAAATTGACCGCTCGTTTGTTATCAATATTCCGGAGCAAAAAGACGATTTGGATATCGTTCGCCTGATTATCAGTATGGGAAAGAGTCTGCATATGCGTATTGTGGCGGAAGGCGTGGAAACCGAAGAGCAGTTGACCTCGCTGCAGGCGCTGGGGTGCGACCTGGTCCAGGGGTATTTAATCGGCAAGCCGAGTCCGCTGCGCTAACAAATTTTTAACGCGTTTACTTTTATTCTCCCGGGCGATTTCAGGATCCTGAAATCGCCTTTTTTATTTTACCGCGTCACTAATCCCTGAGAGGTATAAAAAGGAGTAGACGGTAAAAGCAGCAACAAAATAATATCCTTAGCGTTTAAAAGGGGTATATGATATGCATCATATAGGCTATTTCTGAACGTCGCATTTGAGACGGTAAAGTGAGGCACCATCATGCAGCGAATCATTATTCCCACCCATTACGTTCACACCCGCAGCACGCCGCTGTGGACCAGGGAGACCGCCCCGGCCTCTATCTGGCGTCGCCATCTGGATGCCGGCACCCGGCAGGGCGTCTATCCTCGTCTCTCGGTGATGCAGGGGGCGATCCGCTATCTCGGCTATGCCGATGAAACCAGCCCCGAGCCTGTTGAAACGCTGACCATTGAAGCCGGGCAGTTTGGCGTTTTTCCGCCGGAGAAATGGCACTGTATTGAGGCGCTCAGCGAGGACACGGTTTTTAATGTCGACTTTTACGTCGATCCGAAAATTCTCATCGAGGGATAACAAGAGATGAACAGCGAAAATAAAGGCTATGCCTTGGCAGTTGAGAATGGCCAGCGTCAGGAAAAACGCGAAAAAATATATCTCAAACCGATGGCGCTTTATATTCCGCAGCACGCGGTGGAGGCGGTAAATAGTCTGCTGGATGACCTGCCAGCTGGCAATGAAGAAGAGGAGTGGGTGTTAACCGTCACCAATAATAATAACGGCGTCTCGGTTGATAAAACCTTTTCCTCGCTGGCGGCGCTGCGCGACCCGCTCACCGCCGCTGATACGGTGAAGGATCTGATCAATATCGTTCGCGGCTACGAGTCCGATGAAGAGACCAACGTTTGCGGCTGGTAAGCCCGCTACTCTTCCGCCGGATGGCGACCGTCACCTAATACCATCTGGCCGACCAGCCACTCCCGCAGAGCGATAATATCCGCGCGCTGCGCCGCAGCCTCGGTGGTGACCAGGTAGTAGCAGGCGCCCGGTAATGCACAGCTAAACGGCGCGGACAACACCCCGCGCTGCAGCAGATCCCGCGCCAGCAGTTCGCTGGCGATCACCACCCCCTGGCCGGCCACCGCCGCCTGCAGGGCATGGGTCTCATCGCTAAAGGTTAACCCCGCATCAATATTCAGCGTCGACGGCCCATAGCGGCGGCGCCAGTTCTCCCAGTTTGGCGAGTCGGCCGGCACGCGGCGGTTGGCGACGTGAAACAACGTCACCCGCTGCAGATCTTCAGGCCGGGCGAGGCCCAGGGACGGGCTGGCGACCACGATAAAACGATCCTCATACAGCAGCGTACAGCACAGGTCTGGTTCCGGCGTTTCACGATAGCGAATCGCGGCGTCCACGGTACCCAGTTGCAGATCCACCCGTTCGACGCTGGTGTGCAGACGCAGGTCGATAGCCGGAAAGCGAGCGGTAAAGTCCGCCAGCCGTGGCACCAGCCAGTGGGTGAGAAAATTGGAGGTGGTGGTGACGGTTAAGGATGGTGGCTGGCGAGCATGAGCGATCTGGACGACGGCCTGTTCCAGGGCGCTAAAAGCGCGCTGCGTGGCGGCGTAGAGGATCTCGCCATCGGCAGTCAGACTGACCCCCTGTGCGCTGCGTTCGCAAACCCGGCACTCCAGCACCGACTCCAGCAGTTTAATCTGATGGCTGACTGCCGTCGCGCTGACGCCGAGCGCCCCGGCGGCCTGTTTAAAACTGCGGTGGCGGGCGACGGCATGAAAGGCGCGCAGCGCCCCCAGCGGCGGTAGACGGGGTGTTTTCATGGCTGAGTTTTTCTCATCTATGGCTGAAAACTATGCGTTTGTGTAAGGCAATATAGTGGCGCTAGGCTACGGGCATGTAAAGACAGTGGCATGAATTAAATTCATGCTGCTTCGCCTGTCAGGAGTCAATTATGCACGTTGTAAGCCGCTACACCGCCGCGGACGCGGCGGGGATTATCGAGCCGCGTGGCCGCGCCATCGCCCTGAGCGTGGCTTTTGCCGCCGGAGCCTTGCTGTTAAACATGGTTCCCGTTATCGGCGTGACCGGCATGCTGAGTCTGCTGACGGCGCTAATCGCCGCCTTCGGCGCCGGGTGGGGATCCACACGTGGGCATTCCTGGCTTTATCGCTCGCCCCTGGCGGCGACGCGCTGGGCCTTTCTGCTGTCGGCGGCCGGCTGGCTGCTGGCGCTGGTGGCCTGGTATGGCGGGCAGGACTGGCCCGCCATGCTGCCGGGCGTGGCATGCGGCGGGGCGGGGGCGGCTGTCGCCTGGCGGATTGCGGCGGGACGGTCGGCGCAGTGTGGGCCCAGAATCGATGGCGCAACGCTGCTGAGCGTGGTCGTTGTCATCGCGGCGACGCTGTTGGCCCAACACACCGCCGGGGCCGGGCGCAGCGGCGTGTGCTTCGCCTTCGCCGTGCTGCTGGACCTGTCGCTGCTCGGCGCGCTGATCGTGCGTATCAGGCAGCAGGAGAGCGCGGCGTAACGGAGTCCGGCGGCAAATGAAGCGAGCGGGGTAAGTCACCCGGCGTGGTGACAAATTTCTTCTACACTGTTACAGGCATCACATTCCTGTGCGGTCGGCACTCCTGCCGGCCGCCGTCGGCGTTCAGCCCAGGCACGGGCCTGCAGGCTGGTTATCCTGAAAGAGGAGTCTGTAACATGGCATTTGTCACCACCCAAGACGGCGTCAACATTTACTTCAAAGACTGGGGTCCAAAGGAAGCTCAGCCGATTGTCTTTCATCACGGCTGGCCCCTGAGCGCCGACGACTGGGATAACCAGATGTTGTTTTTCCTTGCCGAAGGTTTTCGGGTCATCGCTATCGACCGTCGGGGTCATGGCCGCTCCGATCAGGTTAGCGAGGGGCACGATATGGACCATTACGCGGCGGACGTTTCGGCGGTGGTGGAACATCTGGATCTGCACAATGCGGTCCACGTCGGGCACTCCACTGGCGGCGGCCAGGTTGCCCGCTACGTCGCCCGCTACGGCCAGCCGCAGGGGCGGGTGGCGAAAGCGGTGTTAATTAGCGCCGTCCCGCCGCTGATGGTGAAAACCGAGCAGAATCCGGGCGGTACGCCGATCGAGGTGTTTGATGGTTTCCGCAAAGCGCTGGCGGCGAACCGCGCCCAGTTCTATCTCGACGTCGCCTCTGGCCCGTTCTATGGCTTCAATCGTGACGGGGCAGAAGTGTCGCAGGGGACGATCCAGAACTGGTGGCGACAGGGAATGATCGGCAGCGCCAAGGCCCATTATGAAGGTATCAAGGCGTTTTCAGAGACTGACCAGACGGAAGACCTTAAGTCGATCACCTTGCCGGTGCTGGTGATGCAGGGGGATGACGACCAGGTGGTTCCCTATAAAAATGCAGCCATTCTGCAGGACAAACTGCTGCCGAACAGCCAGCTAATCATTTATCCTGGCTTCCCGCACGGGATGCACACCTCTCACGCCGATACCATCAACGCCGATCTGCTGGCGTTTATCCGCGCCTGATCTTCCCCTTTTGCCGGGCAGAGTGCCGTTAATGGCATTCCGCCAGCGCCCTGGTCGCCAGTCGCCGGGGCGCGCTGGTTGACGAGCAGGGGAAATCTGCTTAACTCATGGGATACCTGACGACAATTTCCCCCTGGCAGGATAAAACGCCGGGTTTCTCTGTGGAAACCCGGCAGAATTCTGCGCAAGAGACAAGAGAGAGACAATGAAATTAGCCGGACTTCATCCCGACGAGCAGCGTCGCCTGCAATCGCTACGCTCTTCCGGGCTGTTGAATAGCGGAAAAGAAGAACGCTTCGATCGCCTGACCAGGCTTGCCCGTTCGCTGTATAACCTGCCGGTGGCGTCCATCAGTCTGGTGGGGGAAGATCTCCTGCATATCAAGTCCTGTGCCGGCCTCGATGTGGACACGGTGCCGAGAGATATTTCATTTTGCGCCCATACCATCCTGCAAACCGACCCGCTTATCGTCAACGACATGCAGCAGGACGAGCGCTTTCACGATAACCCGCTGGTCATTGCGGCGCCGTATATCCGCTTTTACGCCGGGTATCCGGTGCAACTGCCGGATGGCGCGACCGTTGGATCGTTCTGTCTGATGGATCACCAGCCGCGTTCATTTTCCGCCCATGAAATGCAGATCTTAAGCGATCTGGCGGCGATCGTGGAGGATGAGTTCAAGGTGCTGGATGCAGCAACCTCTGATGAGCTGACGGGACTGTTTAATCGCCGGGGATTCCTTACCCTGGCGGAGTATGCCCTGCTGACGGCCCAGCGCCGCCAGGAGCCGGTAAGCCTCGCCTTTGTCGACCTCGACCGCTTCAAGCACATCAATGATACCTGGGGGCATGAAGAGGGCGACCGCGCGCTGATCGCCATCGCCGATTTGATGAAAGCGGCCTTCCGTGAGTCCGATATCCTCGCCAGGCAGGGTGGGGACGAATTTATCATTCTGTTCGCCAATACCAGTCGCCACGATGCCGCGACAGCGATGGAGACGCTCAGTCACAACGTGGCCCGTTTCAACCAGCAGGCGGCTCACCCCTGGCAGCTGGCGTTCTCCTGGGGCTGCGTCGAGTACGATCCCGCCAGCCATCCCAGTCTCAACGCGCTGGTGGCCACCGCTGACCGGCTGATGTACCAGGCGAAGCAGAAGCAGGGTCGCGAGCGTCGCTAACCTGGCGTGGAGGCGTTCTGCAGGTACCGCTGCGCCAGCTGCCTCTTCTGCGCATAGCTGCTGAGCAGCGCCTGCTGTGATTTGCCTTCGTTATCGTAAAACAGACCGCCTTCGTCGGCGATAAAGCGATAATGCTGTTCCAGCTGGCCTATCACCCAGTCGATGCGTTGCAGGGTGAGTAAGGTACACGACTGGCCATGCAGATCGTCTTCGATATCCAGCACGTGGGAGCGGAAAGCCTCCACAGCAAATAACCGGCTCAGCGCGGCTGGGTCCGCCAGCGCCGACGCCCAGCGCGCCGTTATCTGCTGAAAATGGGCCTGCACCTGCGGGGCGGCCTGTCGGGCGCGGAGCCAGGCGAGCTTACGCCGGTAGCTTTCGACCGCCAGCCGCTTCAGATCGCGATAGTGCGCCAGCTGCTGCTCCGCACCGGGAACCTGGGTCATCAGCCAGCTAAAAAAGAAGCGGGTCTCAAAGCGCTCGACAAAGTGAAACAGCGGATCGGCCAGACCGTTGCTGTTGAATTCCCTGAGCGGATCGAAGGGATACATGTAGCCAAAATCGAACAGCCACAGCTGCGCCTGGCGGTCCACCAGCAGATTTCCACGACAGAGATCCCACTCCATCAGCCCCTGTTCTTCGCAGGCTTCCAGGGTCGTAAATAGCTGGGCGATCAGCGGCGGGGTCAGCTGGTGGATCAGCTCGCCATCGATCCACGGTGAGAGCAGGATGCCGAGGCGATAATCGGCATACAGCGTCGGAACGATGTGGGTGAAGCGCGGGGCGGTGACCGGGTTATCCTTCAGCCGCTGCAACGCCTGCCGGCACTGCACTTCATTTAAAAACGACAGCTGGCCGTTGAGGTTGGCGACGCCGGCGACGGCGCGTCGTTTTTTTAAATTGTACTCCTTGCCAGCGATGCGCAGCCGGTAAACCTCCCCGGTCAGGCCTGAGCCGTATACCTGCACCACATAAGGGGAATCGGGGCCCAGTGCGGCGAGGGTTTCGGGTGGCAGCGGGCAATGGCTGACGTCGCCGACGATAAGGGGTTCTCCGCTGCGATCGAACGCCTGCTGTTGCTGTTGTCTGAGGTTCATGGTGCCTCCGGGTATAACGTTAGATAGCGTGGATAATCCACGCTATCTCACCCGCAAGCGGCAGTGAATTCATCCTACTGGCGGGGGCTTTTTCAGGCTGAGCTGGGGGGCGTTCACGGAGGATACTCGGGGCGTAGGGAGGCGGCAGGGAAGGGCATCGCGCCTGAGCAAATCTGGCCTTCGCGCTACCGCTGATATCCCTCCGGCGCAACCCGGATACGGAAGCTGCGCCGCATTTTGTTTATCTGATTCGCCATGATCCTTTGAACCCCAGAATCAGTTTTCTATTATCGCCTTCTTACAACGAAATCAGTTCTCGCCTGCACACAATGCTTCCTGACCTGCAAGAAGTGCCGATGTATCAGGATGGTCGCCGTTTTACAGGTCATCACACCGCTGAAAACTGGGATCTGTCCTTCGATGGATTGCGGTTTATTACGCTAAGGAAATCACCATGAATCTGATGAGTAATAGTGCACAATCCACCCTGGATGTTATATTAAAATATAATATTCGGAGGTCCTTTATGTACAAAACTCGCCTGAAAAAGGTTGGCGGATCCATCATGCTGGCGGTTCCTCCCGCCGTGCTGAAAGCGCTGGAGCTGTCGACAGACAGCGAAGTGGGTATGACTATAGATAATGGCTGCCTGATTATTGAACCGCAGAAACGGCCCCATTATTCGCTTGAGGAACTGTTGGCGCAGTGCGATCCGCACGCCGAAATGAGCGAAGAGGATCGGGAATGGATTGATGCGCCTGCGGTGGGCAAGGAGATTCGGTAAATGGACAGGGGGGAAATCTGGCTTGTTTCACTGGATCCGATTGCTGGCCACGAGCAAAGTGGAAAACGTCCGGTCCTCATTGTATCGAAGGCATCGTTTAACAAGCTGACCCGGCTACCGGTCGTGGTTCCCGTGACCAGCGGCGGAAACTTTGCACGTACAGCAGGCTTTACGGTTTCACTGGAAGAGGCGGGGACCAAAACAACAGGCGTTATTCGCTGCGACCAGCCTGGAACTATCGATATGGCGGCCCGGAACGGTAAGCGTCTGGAACGCATACCTGACGCCGTTGTCAATGAAGTGCTTGCCAGGCTGGATGCGATTCTGAGTTAACGTCAGCGACGCAAAAAAGCAAAAAGCCTGCTCGAAAGCAGGCTTTTTAAATGTGGCTCCTTTGCTTCCTGGCTGAAAGCGCTGAAAAACGACAAGCGCTATATTTTCAAAGCGGCCGGCCAGCGCCGCCTCTAAAGCGCATTCTTATCTGATAGGCAAACTCTGAGAGCGGAACCAGACAACCGCAAGGGAATGCGGTTATATGGTTTTAACCGGCAATGTAGCACAGTGAGTATCCATGGCATAGACGTAGCCTTCTGTAGCTCGGCAAATATCGTGTTCAATAATTTGCAGTGCAGCAGGTGCAATTTGATCCACAAGGTGATCGATAACTGAAATCCACTCGAATTGGTGTCTTTTCTGGCGATACGGAATGACAGGCTACGGGAGTAGAAACCTCTCTCAGCGAATCTGCTTGCCTGCATTGAATCGAAGCAGCATTAACGCCGCATCACACGCCTCACCGGCAAAGTAACTTTCGCCAAATGCCTGGGCATTCACAGTCGCCCCGTCAAGCAGCATCATGATGTAGTTCGCGAGGGTCGCAGCAGTCTCGGGGAGATGGTATTGGGCGATTTCGTCCTGTATCAGGCCGTGCAGCTTGCGCTTGTAATCGAGGGCAATCTCACGGATGTCTGAGTGGTCCGGAAACTCAGCCACTGCTCGACCAAACAGGCAACCAGCGAAGGTAGTCGAACAAAACCATTGGCCGCGCCAATCGAATATTGCAATGATTTTCTCGTCCAGGCTGGGCTTGTCCTTAAGTCGTGTCTTTAATTGCTCAGTCAGGTAGTCAGAGCGCTGCCTCAGTACGGCTTTTACTAAGTCTTCCTTACCACGGAAATTACGGTACATCGTCATCCTGGCAACACCAGACGCTTCGATGATCCAATCAACACCCACGGGGTGAAAACCATATTGGGAAAATAAGGCAGTCGCAGTGTCCAGAACATGTTGTTTCTTCGATACGGACAACTTAAGAACTCCAAAGTTAGAGGTTGGGATGGGCTAAAAACCGTAACCTTTTAATATAAATCTTACATATCAGTGTAAGGTAGGTGTTTCGCTTTATACAAAAACTATGCCAAAGGTACCTATCAATAATAGCACACTGATACAGATCAGTCTATATCAGTGTGAGGTCGGAGTTACATTCGAACTTTACAAGACTACGTGAAAGTAACCGAATCTCCGCCGTCTACGGCCAATACTGTCCCGCTGATCATTGGGTTGATGGCGAGCAAAAGCGCAGCCGAAGCAATGTCCTCAGGCTGGGCGATGCGCTTGACGGGGAGTAAAAGGCTTCGCTGGCTCATTTTTTGTACCAGTGGTTCGGGATGCATGCCCGTGTCAACAAAACCTGGGGACAGTACGTTGACCCGTACCGGCGACAGCTCGCTGGCCAGTCCGCGGGCTAAACCCTCTATACCTGAGTTGACCGCGCTGATTAAGGCGGTTTGAGGTCCAGCGCGCTGGGCAAACCGCCCAGAGACCAGTGTCAGAGAGCCGCGTTCGTCAAACTGTGCGAGACGGGCAATGTGATAAGCCGCCCAGAACTTGCTGTCGAAGATGCGCCGGGCGTCTTCCAGGGAGACGGTTTTCAGTGGTCCAAACGTCAGCGAGGCTGCCGTGACAATGATGTGGTGCCAGCGCGTCGGCCGGGCGAAAAAGCGCTCCAGCTCTGCCGGTTGCATGACATCGAGTGGCTCGATGGTAATGTCAGAGCCGATATCCTGTGCGGCTTGGCGCAAGCGTGCTGCACTGCGGCCTGCCAGGGTGACAGTGGCACCCTGTTGATGGAACAGTTTGGCGATGGCAAAACCGATGCCAGAGGAGCCGCCGATTACCAGCACCTGGATGGTGTGCTCAAACGTTAGCATGGCGACCTTCCTCCTGCAGCAACGTCGTGGTGTGCGGGTAATCGAAAATCAGCATTTGAGACAACGCACGTAACCTTGGGCGAAACGCGGCGTGTAAGGGGTGTTCTCGCCAGTCGGGGAGTACTGATTCATCGATAAAGGTCAGAATGAAACCCTGGTCAAAGCCAAGGGAACGGTGGCCACTGTCGGCAATGACTTCCACCGACACAAGGCCGGGAACATGCCCGGGGAAACCGTGCAGTTCCTGAAGCAATACCGACAAGGCTGCGGTGTCTGGGCTTTTCAGCAACACGATACGTTTATACATGGACGTTCTCCCATTCTATAAGGTTGCTCAGCCGGGGGCCGCTCTCGAAATCGCATACCACAGTGTCACCGTGGGACAGCTGGATGCCGGCGTCGGCGCTGTTGCGATCTGCCCCCAGGTAGAGGTAGATCAGCGTACCTGGTAGGCGCAGCGCCGGGTGTTGCCACAAGGTGTTGAACAAGTCGTCGACGTCATAGCAAAGACACGAAAGTCCTGTGCGAAACTCCTGTTCCCAGTGCAAGTTTCCCGCCCGATAAATGGACGTTCTGCCTTGCACCAGTTCGGGCAGGGGTTGCCGATAAAGCAAGTGGGAAATGGCACTGGGCTGTAGCTTGGCGTACGCCAGGTAGTTGCGTTTGGATTTGGCCAGGGCGATATCGGTCAGGTCGTTGCCGAAGGTGTAGCCGAGGTAATCCGGCTGGCCGTTCTCAGACACCAGAAAAAGAGCCACCACTTCAGCCTCTTCACATGCCGACAGCGCGCCGCGGCTCATGCATAGCACGTCACCGCTGCGTTTAAGGGTGTCGGCAAAGCCCTTGATAAAGAACGCGGGCCGCTCGTCGTGTTCCGGCGGTACCGCGACTTTGCTTTGATGGGTCAGGCCAAAGCCGCACACCACCCCGTGCCTTGGATCTGGGGGCTGCAGGCAAGGCAGCATGTCAAAGCCGGACAGGTCCGCCACCCTCTGCGGTGTCACGCCTTGTTCACGCAGGTATGCCAGTGGACCATCGGGATACTGGCCCGCCGGTGTTTCCCGAAGCAGTTGGTACATGCTGTTGACTGGATAGAGGGCATACTGCTCGTTAGTGCAAGGACAGGTGATATAGTGCTGGCCGTCCCGTTCGCATTCGAAAATGATCGACATGGGGAAGCTCCTAGAGCGTCTTAATTTCAAGCAAGGCAGGCTTGCCGTGGGTTTCCATGTAAGTCAGGCAGTCCATGATTTTTTCCTGAATGGCCGCTGGCGTGTCGGCACTGCCGGGGCTATAGAGGTCAAAGGTTTTCGCCAGCGCAACAAAGTCTACTTCGTTGTCATGGAAGCCGGTGGCCAGGTTGGACAGATCTGTTGACCGCTGGCGCAGGTCGGCAATGCGTTCGGCATGCTGCTTGGAGTTGAGATACAGCCGATTGTTGATGACCAGTACCAGTAGAGGGATGTCGTAGGCCGACAGCGTCCAGAGCGCGCTCGGGGTATAGAGTAAGTCACCATCCGATTGCAGGTTAATGCACAGCTTGCCGGTGCCCTTGTGTGCAAGGGCGCCTCCGATGGCTGCACCCAGACCATAACCAAGCCCGGCACCGCCACTCATGCCGATGTAGGCTTCACTGCGGTCAATCGGCCAGAGTTGGCGAACCAGGGTGTCGATTGTCACGCTACCGGTATTGGTTAGTACCCAGCGGAGGTGCCCGATGGCTTCGTGAATGGCGATCAGTGCCTGAGCAATGGTCAGGCCGTCGGCGGGTTGTGTAACGTGCGCCAGTAACGCCTGACGCTGCTTCTGTTTATGCGCTGCGATGCGTTCGATGCGTTCCCTTGCTTGTGCCTGTGCTGTAGCGGTACGCATCTCCGCGACTGCGTGCACGGCCTGTGCGATGCGGGGGATGGAGGCCACTACGTTGGCATGCAGCGACAAGTCAGCGCACACCAGTTTCTGGCTATCAGCCACCCAACTGCTGATCAGCAGGGAATGGGTATCCAGGGTCGCAATATATAGTCCGGCATGGGGCGTCTGCCCGGAATGGGCAAGCAGACCATAGAGGTCCTGGACTTCCAGTGCTAACAGAAAGTCGCACTCGCCCATGAGGTGCGCGTCATGGTCCTGGAACACCAGTGGATGGGTGTTGGGCACGTTGAAACGTCCGTTACGGGAGATAACTGCAGCACTTGCGGTTGTGGCCACTTCCAGTAACAGGTCTGCCTGTTTGTCATTCAGCGCAGCGTAGTCTACGGCGATGACCGGATGTCGCGCTGCCATCAGGTGCTCGACCAGCTCGGACAGTTGCTGGTCGTCCAGGGCCGGCAGGCGTTCTGGGCGCACCGGGCCGGCTGGTAGTAAAAGCCCGTCAGCCAGCGACTCCTCCTGAACCGCGCTGTCGATGGCGACGTAGCAGGGCGCGTGGGGCTCGGCGGCGCAAAGTTTAAGCGCGCGTTGTACCGACTCCAACGTGGCGGCCTGGGAAATGGGCATGTCCGTCCATTTGGTATAGCCGGAGAGCAATTTGTCAATGCCCTGTGATGTATGGATCCAGTCGATCCAGGGGCGGCGCAGCGCAGCGTCAATGGGGCCGTTGCCACCCAGTACCAGCAGCGGAACCCGATCGCACCAGGCGTTGAAGATGGCCATGCTTGCGTGCTGCAAGCCGATGTTGGCGTGCACCAGCACCGCCATATGCTTGCCGCTGGCCTTGTAATACCCGTGTGCTATGGCCACGGAGATTTCTTCGTGGCAGCACATCAGGATAGTCGGAACTTCGGGGGCCGGATGATGTACCAGCGAGTCATGAATGCCGCGGAATGAGGCGCCCGGGTTGAAGCAAACATACTCAATGCCTTGGTTGATCAGCAGGTCGACAAGCAAATCGGAAAAATACTTCATTGTGCACGCTCCGAGTTGAGTGGCTCTTTGAGGTGTTTGACTGCCTCGGTGGCCTGTTGGAAGGGCAATATGTGTGGCGTCAGCTGGCAGCCAAGGCCTGGTCGCGCGGGAACAGGCAGGGGAATAGCATTGTGCTGTCGATCAATAGCGGGCATTGGCTCCATCAGGTCGCTATCAAAAAAACGGTCGTGCTGGCCGGCTTCCACCGCCAGAAAACCGTCGTAGGCCGTCAGTAATGCGCGGTGCGCGGCAATCAGCGGGCCCACTTCGGCCACCTGCACGCCCAGATAAACCGGCAGCCCCCAGTGATGGCATTGCTCAATCATCTTTGTCGTAGCAAGTAACCCACCACATTTGGCGATGCGCAGGTTCACCGCATCCAGCGCCTGGTGTTTCCAGGCCAGCGCCAGGCTGGAAGGTGAGATGACAGATTCATCGAGCATGATCGCAATACCTAGTTTGCGGCGGGCCTGGCGGTAATCCTCCAGGCTTCCCCGAGGTAAAGGTTCCTCGAACAGCGCTACGTCTAAATCCCGTAACTGCCGGGCGCTGTTGTGAAGTTGATCGGCTGACCAGCTCATGTTCGGGTCGACATACAGCTCCAGGGTTGGCGCCAATGCCCTGAGGCTTTCCAGACGCTGGCGATTGGCATGGAGGTCGGCCTCCAGCTTGAGCTTCAGCGAACGTAAGGGTTTGCGTTGCTGAAAGAAGACCTGCACCGATTGAGACAGGTCGAGTACTTGGGTGATGTTAGCCTGGGCAGGCAGTACACGGCGTGTTGCCGTGGCTGGCGCTGTGATATGCAGCAGGTAAGAGGACAGAGGCAGTTCAGCTTGCTGGGCCAGAGTATCCAGCACTGCCATCTCAACCAGGCAACGTGTATTGTTACCCACGGCTTTGTCGGGAAAGAATGGCAGGCCTTGTTCATAGAGCGCACGACCACGATCGATCGGGTCAACGCTGGCCAGGGCTTGCGCCAGTCGCGCGAAATCAATACTGCGCAGTTCTGCCAGCACGGATTCACAATCTTCTGCGGTCACATAGCGACGCGGAGCGCACTCACCGATTCCGGTGAAAGCGCCACGTGTCCAGCGCAGCACAACACTTTCCGAGGTTTGTCGTCGGTGGGCGCCATGGGTGAACGGGGTGGTCATAGGTTGGCGGACGAGATAGATCTCAGGCAGCGTCATAAGCATAGTGTCCGTTGGCTTTGACAAAATCTGCGGTGAACTGCACGACCAGGCCCATCGCCGGAGTGAAGAACAGGTAATGCTTGTCCTGGTTGACCAGCAGGGTTGAGCCGTTGATGCACAGGCGCTGAAAATGACGCACTGTGGAACTCACGTCCACAAGCGGATCTTTGTCGGCGCAGATGAACAGGCTGGGGGCGTCTATCGGTTGGGCATCGGCCGCCAGGTACACCTTCTCCAGTGCCAGCAGTTTTTTGCGTTCGCGATTCTGAAGGTGAGTGGTGGCCAGCGCATCATTGCGTATGAACTCAGCCAGGTGCGGATTGGCTGTGAAATCCTCGGCCTTCAGTCCGGCGTCCCACAGACTTTGCCTGTCGTCCAGGTCAATGCTCGCGCGCTCATGTTCGCTGAGCCGGTCATGCATTTTGCCCAGCCAGGTTGAGCAGATGACGAGATTGTCGTAGGGCAACTGACCGTGGGAGCAACTGGCAATGGCAGCAAGTACCGATCCACCGAGGCAATGCCCGAACAGGCAGAGCGGAACATCGTCAGGCACTTCGCGGCGAATATGGTCAATGGCAGCCCGTGCATCCTCGTGAAGCGTACGAACATCCGGGAACCCGTGTTTCTCGCCGCTGCTGATGCCGCAACCTTCACGATCCAGCGCATAGAAGGCGATCCCCAGGTTGGCGAATGCATTACCTACTGACCATAGCCAACCCGCGTGGCTTTGCAGCCCATGGAAATACAGAATGGCGCCTTGTACCCGCATGGGCCGCCAGGCATGCAAAGCCATACGGCGGTTTGCCTGAGCCAGATAGTGGACCTCGCGAGTAATGTTGTGCTGAAACATATGCATATTCATGAGTACCTCTCAAAGTCAGAAATGTTGGATGCCCAGCAGGGACAGGTCTGGTTGGAACGGCTTGTACTTGATCTGAAGTGTTTTCCTGGCGGCTTTCTCCTTCTCGATGGCAAGGGAGATAGCGTTACCAGGGATAGTGATGACTCTTATTTGCCCCAGCCGCTTGCTGGTGCGTTTGGATTCATACTCGATATTGAGTGCCTGGAGATGACTATCCAGCAGCTGGCTGAGCATCTCCGATTCACCGCAGGGCAGTCCTCCGGCCTCGATGGCGACAGCATAGTAAGGTGTCTCTTTCCAGATCGGGGCGCATAGATACAGCCCGGCATTAGGGATGCCGCACATCTGTATTGCTTCGTGCAATTGGGTCTCGGTAATTTTTTCGCCGGTGAACGAGTGCATCACGCCGTTACGCCGACTGAAGCTGAGACGCGGTACGCCACGGTAGTAACCATGCACGCGATAGATGTCACCGGTGTACATCCGGACCATGCCATTGCCCTGCCACATAACCAGATGGTATTCGTCCCCTTCCTTCAGTTGGTCCAGTGCAAGGGTTTCCGGCTGCAGCTGGTCGCGGACCACAGCATCTATGTCGACGGACACGGGAATGAACTCGAAGAAAGCCTGGTTCACTGCCAATGGTTGGCTGTTTTGATCATCATCCACCGGCAGGGTCACTACCCCTTCGGTACCGCAGGACATGAACGGCAGCACTTTCGCCTGCCCCATAATTCGCTGCAACTGGGGTTTGTAGAGCTTAGCCGATGCAGTTGTCCAGCAACTGTAGCGCTCCAGTCCGGGCCACACATCCGTCAGCACAACGTTGTCCGCAGCCAGTATGGGCTCAAGTCGGCGAGCGGCAGCAGGGTTAGCTGCGCGTATGCTACCGCTGGCAAGAGTACCGTTATGCAAGTCGCGTAGCAGTTGTTCACGGTTTTCCAGCAGGCAATGGTGCAGTGAGAGCAGAGTGCTGGGGTTGATGGCAGTGATCAACCTTACATCCTCGCCCAGTGTCCATAACAGTCGTGCATACATCTTCTGTTCATGGCTGGCATCCAGGAATGGTGTGAACCAGGGAGCCTCATACCAGGGCGGATTCCAGTCGCCACTGCCTACCAAGGGGTTCCGGTTGCTGATCGCCTGATACGGCAGTCCTTCAACGTACTCGGTGCTCGGGTCACGTACCGTCTGGGTATCCAGCGTGGCCCATGGGTTGGCGAGGAGGGCAGGGTAGTCATGGGCAAAGAATCCCCACATCGCCTGGATGGCGGGGACCCGATACTGACGGATCCAGTGCAGCGTATAGGGGATCCGCTTTGACTGCCCGGTAGTACCGCTGGTCTTGAGCCAGCGCACTACCGGGCTGCAACTGAGTATTCCCCCTTTTTGCTGGCCTTCCCGTATCAGGGTTTCCCTGAAGCTGTCATAGGTCATGACCGGAATGTTAGTGCGGGTGATTCTGCCGTTGCAGTGGTGGACATAATAGCCATTTTCTTTCCATAACAGTGACTTATTGCATACATGAATGATGTCCTCCAGCACGTTCTCCTGTGTCCTGAGGGGGTTGTCCAGCCTCTCCAGATAACTCGCCAGCGCCTGGGCGCATTCCGCTTTGAAGGTCGGCGCCCGGTGCTGCCAATGACCGACCCAAGAGTCCAACTTTCCCATACTTTTCGTCCTCGATCTCGTGGAAGGGAATGGTGAGGGAGACTGATATGTCTCTTTTATGGCTTATATAGGATCGAAATTTAAGCGTCAATAGTTATTTGAAGTGACTGAATCCAAGGGTGAGGTTTTATCCAACGTCAGAAAATGATTTTTAATTTGCGTTTAAAACATTGATTTATTTGGTTAAATCAAATTTTTTTTACGATTGAGTTATGTGAAGAATCGAAAAATAACGTAAATTTTTTTATGAAAGATATTGACGTGGCGTCGATAGTTTGGAAAACATGTAGAACGATCTGTATCACAAGAGGGCGATTCGATGGTTTCCAAGATCACGCTGGGCACGCAGGGGTTGCAAGTTGGCCGTATAGGCCTGGGCTGTATGGGGATGAGTCAGTGGTATGGCGCTACGGATGACACCGAATCAGTGCGTACCCTGCATCGGGCAATAGAACTGGGAGTGGACTTCTTCGATTCGGCCGAGGCGTATGGACCGTTCACCAATGAACGGCTTTTACAGCGCGCTTTTGCCGGGCGGCGTGAGGAGGTAGTGATCGCTACCAAGTTCGGTTTCCGCATCGTTGACGACCAGATCGTTGGCGTGGATAGCTCCGTCAGCAATCTTCAGAAAGTCGTCGATGAATCGTTGAAGCGGCTGGGGACGGACTACATTGATGTGCTTTACCAGCATCGGCTTGACCCCTCTATACCCATTGAGGAGGTGGTGGGCGCGATGGCGCGTTTTGTCGAGCAAGGCAAGGTGAAATACCTGGGACTTTGCGAAGTGGGAGCACGCACCATTGAGCGAGCCCATACCACTCATCCAATTTCAGTGATCCAGGGTGAATACTCGTTGTGGGAGCGCAATGTTGAGCAAGAGATCTTGCCGCTTCTGGAAAGGCTGGGCATTGGCTATGTGGCGTTCTGTCCCTTGGGGCGGGGCTTTCTGACTGGCAAAGCCGCCAGCGCAAGCCACTACGATGCCAACGATTTCCGTCAGCAGGATCCACGTTTTCGCGAAGAAAATTTTGCCGCCAATACGTTTCTGACCGAGTCGATCATAGCGCTCGCGGCCTCCTGGGGGATGACGCCCGCGCAACTCGCGCTGGCCTGGCTGCTGACGCGCAGCCCGCATTTAGCGGTGATCCCCGGCACCAAGCGGGTAGCGTACCTGGAAGAAAACGTTGCCTCCGATGGCTGCGAGCTCACCGGCGAGCAATTGCATGCGATCGAGGCGCTGCTTGGTCAGTGGACCGTTGCCGGCGCGCGGTATGAGCAGCGAATGATGCAGTTCATTGACCGATAGACACTGCCAGGAGGCTGGACATGCAATCGTATCGTTTGCTGGATGAAACTGAACAACGTTTTCATCAGAACTTTTTGCACCGCAACGGTAACACCCAGGTGACTTCGTTGCTGACTGTGCCAGGCTGTGTCAGTGCCCTTCGGGCGAGGAAGGCGTTTAGCCAGTTGGTCGCTGACTATCCTTTTCTTCGACAGAAGATCGTTCCTGTGGGGGGTGAACAATACGGGTTTGTACAGATTGAAGAGCAAGTCCATTCTTCGCCCTGCGCGGCTCAACCGCCGCTGCAACCCGACATATTGCTCAGGCTTGAATTGAATCGGGTGTTGGGCGATCAAGAGTGCTGGCGCGCACTGGTCGTTCCTGATCCTGAGCTGAACCAGACGCACATTGTCCTGACGCGTAACCACGCGATCTCAGACGGCTACAGCACTGCCCGGCTGGTTAACAGCCTGGCCGGTTATCTCGGCGTGAGCCCGTCGAACTCAGATAAGCAGAAGCCGGGCGCCTTTCACCTGCGTCTGCGGTATTGGCGTGAGTATCCGATAGAGACGGGAAAAGCCAGCCATGCCGACTTTGTGAGGTTGCAGGTCAGTGCACATGTCGCGTACCGCATCGATCACTTACGCGCGACATCGGGTTTCACCGCCAACACTATCTGGGGGGGGGTTCTGGTTTACAGCTATCTGCGGCATGCCAGTGTACCGGCAGTGGATTTGTTCACTGCTTATTCGCTGCGTGATCCAGGCAGCCACGGTCAGCCACTGAGCAAGGCCTGCATGATTGATGTGCGTGAAGCTACATTTGGCGACGAGCCGCTAGACCTGCCCGGATGTATTAAGCGCTACGCGCGAGTGGTATCCCAGGACAAGGCACTGCTTGGCACAAAACCCGGCAAGCCCGCGAACCAAAGGCCGGTAGCAGAAGATACGGTGCGACCGACACTGGCCTTCACTAACACGGGGTTGCTGGATCGCTTTTTGACTCATCCCAGGGGGCGCGTTCTTGAGTTCTCCACGCTGGTCAACCGCTCCGGCGGCAACTACGAATTCGTCCTGCACTTGGGCAAGTTCAACGGCACGTGGCATGCCGCGCTGGCCTTCAGCTCACTGAAAGTCGATCGAGCGACGGCGCTTGCCTTCAAGTCACAAGTTGAGTCGGCACTTGACGCATTGCCCACTGCGCTCAACATCCAATAAGGAATTGAAAATGAATACTTCCGACAACAAGACATTGACGCTTCTTGCCACCTGTCTGGGCTTCGTGGTGGTGTTGCTCGATGTGAGCGTAGTCAATGTGGCTCTGGAGAGATTCAAAGCCGAGTTCGCCACGGACGTGCTGCAATTGCAATGGATAGTTAACGCTTATACCTTGTTTTTCGCCTCGCTCCTGCTCACCGGTGGGGCATTAGGCGATCGTTTTGGGCACAAAACGGTGTTTTTGTGGGGATATGCAGTGTTCACCCTGGCCTCGCTAGGCTGTGGCCTGGCTCATACATTACCCATTCTGATCGGCTTTCGGTCACTGCAAGGCATTGGCGCTGCGCTGTTGGTACCGACGTCTCTGGCCCTGGTGCGTATTGCCTATGAAGTACCCGCCGAACGCAGCAAGGCTATTGCTCTCTGGGCTGGGGTTGCCGGGATCGCGCTAGCTGCCGGGCCGGTTGTTGGTGGGCTGCTGATCGGCGTGTTCGGCTGGCGCAGCATTTTTTTCATCAACCTGCCCATCGGCCTGATTGGGATCGTGCTATGCATGGTCAATACACCCCGTATTGCACCCAATCATAAAGGAGGGTTCGATCTCTGGGGGCAGATCCTGGCGTTGTTCACCCTGGCCAACCTGACCTACACGGTCATTGAATTGGGCCGGGAGGGGGGCGTTGACCTGCGAGTGATTATCCACTCACTGTGTTTTGTGCTCGGACTGATTGGTTTTATCTGGGTCGAGTCGCGCACCGCGCGTCCTATGGTTCCTCTCTCGGTCTTCAACAATGCGGCGTTCAGCTTGGCCTCGATCTTGGGGGTCATCGTGAATTTTGTGTTTTACGGACTGATATTCGTCTTCAGTATCTTTTTACAGCAGGTCAATCATTACTCGGTGATCAGCACCGGTCTGGCATTCCTACCGATGACGGGTGTCCTGTTCTTCGGTAATCAGTTGGCGGCCAGGTGGTTACCCAAGCTGCGCGAGCGACGGCTGCTGGCGTTGGGACTGGCCATTGCATTGCTGGGCGTGGTTTCGTTGTGGCCATTTGTAGACGGTGCACCCTACGCAGACATTGCCGTACAGATGTTTGTTATCGGCTTCGGTATATCTCTGACCGTTCCCACGCTGACTGCGACAGCGGTCAACCACGTCAGCAGTGACAAGTCCGGGGTTGCTTCGGCAATAGTTAACGCCTCGCGCCAGGTCGGCGGCCTGATCGGGGTGGCAATTTTCAGCTTGTTGATCAGCGTGGCCGATGCCTCCCAGTTTGGCCGCGGATTCGCCCAGGTTATCGTCCTGTCCTCGTTGCTGTTGGCGGTGGGCTGGGCTTTGACGCTCGTGTTGCTGCGCAAGCAACCATTGGCCGTGAAATCGGCTACGTGAAGCAATGCTCAAAAAACCCGAAAACGATGGAGGTTGTACATGCAAACCGTCATGAAAAATGAGTCAAATCCAGGCTATACACCTTTCCAACTGAACTCCCAGCAAATTCTGGATTTTAGGGCTAACGGATGGATGAAGCTGGAAAACGTTATTTCGGCTGAAACAGTGCAGATGTTGCTGAATGAGGCCAGAACAAGGATGGGTGAAGTCGCACGCACAGTAGACCGTAACGACCCGGGCAAACAGATTGAGAATGCCTACCGCTGGTATGCGCGCTGGGATGAAGTCTCCAGCACTTGTCCGCAGATAAAGGTGCTCAGCCACTCTCCCCGGCTGGCCAGTATTGCCTCACAACTGGTGGGGGAAGATGTGCGTTTTTATTCCGACCATGTGTTCGCCAAGAACCCGGAATCCGAGGCGGGTGGAGATACGCCCTGGCACCAGGACTTTCCCCATCACCCTCTGGATCGGCAAGGTGCCTTGAACATCTGGATTGCGTTGGTGGATCTCACGCCTGAGATGGGCACCATGCAGTTTCTCAGTCGTAGTCATCGGGCGGGCATGCTGGGAAGATATTTCAACCGTCGTGATGACGTGACCTTGATCGACGAGCACCCGTGGGTACTGGATGAGTTCGAAATGTCGCCACCTATTTCACTCAAGGCCGGTGATGCAACTGTGCACGACATGAACGTCATCCACGCAGCACCGGCCAACAGTTCCAACACGCCGCGCTGGGTGTATTCGACGCTCTGGCTGCCGGTTTCTGCACGCTATACGGGAGCGTCCAACCACCGTACTGACCCGCTCGGATTGACACTCGACATGCCCATGGAACATCCCAAGTTCCCCATTATTCCAACCCGCTGACAGGCACATTCTCCGGCTGGCGATTGCCGGCCGGTGTTCGATTGAGCCAGAGGATCTGCACATGCCACATGTTTATCTTGAATATTCCGCAGGAGTAGATGACAACGTTAATGCCAGGGAAGCGATCCAGCGGCTTCATCAGGCGCTCGTCGAGGTATCCGGATTGCGACTGGACTTGGTCAAGACACGACTTATTCGGTACGACGACTACTTCATTGGTGACTGCAATGAACCTCAGGAATTCATCCACCTGAATGTTTCGACCGTGTCCGGAAAGGCCGGAGATGATGAGCAGCGGCGGGCGATCAGCGGTACGCTGCTGGATGTGCTTGCTGATATTTTCGAGCCTGTTTTGCAGCAACAAAAGGTGGATATTTCTGTACAGATCACTGAGGTACCGGCAAGTGGGTACGTACGCAGGCGGTCGACGACCTTGGTTCCATGATGCTTTGGTATGGTTGAGGGCTTGAAGGGATGTAGGTGAGGGCTCTACACCGGGACCACCGGAATTTCCGTTACCGAGGCTATTGATGCATATCAGCGGGGCTGGAGATCTTGCCAGAGAATTGGCTTTGCGTTGCTTTGTGGTATCTGGCATTTCATCGGACAAGGCCGGATGATGTATGCGCCGGACGTGAGGGACAGAAGTTAACTCGGCTGCTTTGGGCACTTCGCGCCGACCAGCAGCCTGCGTGCGATTTTGTCGTGTCGTTGCGCAACGGTCTCGTTGTTTCCCTACTGGCAACTGAACCGGCGCTTTCTGATCAGGGTGAGTAACTGGATCGCAAACTGCTGTACTTGCCGAAGGCGGCGCGTTAGCGACGTTGGATATTACGAGCCTGTGTGGTAGTGACGGTTCACCTGAGCACCTCAATTTGCTGCCGATCCACTCAGCCAAAGGTTGTGAATGCGACGTGGTCATCATGGTCGGCTTGGGTCTGGATAACCTGACTTGACGTAATGAGACACCAGTGAGGTTGTACCAAAGCCGTCGTCTTTTCTATGTGGAGTTGACCTGTGCACGAGACGAGGTGCATATGCTGTATCCCATTTTTGTAGAGGGTCGCTACGGCCCGAGGTGTCTCGGGCGTTCGCCATTTCTGGATGAGCTGGAGGCACGAATGCATACGGCTGGTTTACGGTAGTTAATAATAAACACGTGACCGAATCTGTGGGCCGCCAGTATATGAAACTAACTGGATTAACTGGCTGACGCTGCGCGGCAATGGTGCCCGCACATAGTGTTCCGTCGCCGGATGAGCAGGTGGTGGTTCTGAGTATGGACGGCAGTCTCGAAACTGCGTTTGTACTGCCCTCCATTTACTCCAGACAGTTTGCACCGCCTTCGGATTCCGTGGACGGCTGCGTGACGCAGAACCCGGGCGGCGGCTGGTTAGAACACGAGCCTGCCACTGGGTGCTGGCATGTCCGGAGCATCAAATCCATAGTGATTCAGGTGGCAGACAATATTAGCCTCAAAATCACTTAGTTTGTCGTGGAGGTCGACACCATTCACATCAACAGCGAGGTGGTGATAAACGGCGCAGTCACCCAGGGGGGCGGCCCAATGAATTCCAACGGGATCGTAGTGGATGACCATACTTATATCAAAATTATGAAAGGTGGTGGCACGTCGGGAGGTCCGGTATGATGCTATATCTCGGCATGAGTCAGAACAACGGCAAGGGCATAACGGACTGTCGTTTTCGGAGCAGTAGCTGATTTGACGTACCATCTCCACAAAAAAGCTATCAGTCCTTATCCACTCAACGCGCCTCTGACGAGCGTAAGCCAGAGAAACATCGGGATAGGCACCTAAGCCGAGGCGAGATTCTTTACCATTAATATGATATTTGAGATACCAAAGACGTGAACCGCCTGGATTGACTAAAAGGTACAGTCCATGAGGATCGGAAACTTTGAAGGGTTTAGCGGAAGGTTTTAAGCTGCGGATTTTAGCGTCGTTCAGAGACATATGGTGGTCACTTCATAATCGAACTGAAATGACCCCAAATCAGACCACCAATCTTGCCCGATGCGGAGGGGAATATGAAAATTCATCAGGAAGACTTTTCACGCTAACCTGTTGAATCTAAATCGTATAAAGATTCGTGAAGATGCATGAAAACAAGAATTTGGCTCCTCTGACTGGACTCGAACCAGTGACATACGGATTAACAGTCCGCCGTTCTACCGACTGAACTACAGAGGAATCGTGTGGAGTCGTATCTTAGCGGCGAAAAATCTTTTGTCAAACATCAATTCGCCTGTTCAGGTGCAACTGCCGCTTCCATCAACAATTTGTTGTCATTTCCGACAATTATTCAGGAAAAATACTTTGCAGGATATCCATTTCTCAATCATCATTTGAAATGTTGTTTCAACATCTCTCACTAAGGTCTCTCTTGAACGTCACCTCCGCCGTACGCCAGGCCGTCGAACGGACATCCTGGTTTAAAAAACGTCAGCGTTATCGTGTGCTGTACTGGCGCGAAATCAGCCCTCTCGCTGTCCCCATTCTGCTGGAAAATGCCTGTGTGCTGTTGATGGGGGTGTTGAGCACCTTCCTTGTCAGCTGGCTGGGAAAAGAGGCCATGGCCGGGGTGGGGCTGGCCGATAGCTTTAACATGGTGATCATGTCGTTCTTTGCCGCCATCGATCTTGGCACCACGGTGGTGGTGGCTTTTAGCCTTGGCAAGCGCGATCGGCGGCGGGCGAGAGCGGCCGCGCGTCAGTCGCTAGCTATTATGACGCTGTTTTCCATTTTGCTGGCGGGGGTGATCCATGCCTTTGGTCAGCAGATTATTGATTTTGTCGCCGGTGACGCCACTGCGCAGGTTAAGGCCCTGGCCCTGACCTACCTGGAGCTGACGGCGCTGAGCTATCCAGCGGCGGCGATTGCGCTGATCGGTAGCGGTGCACTGCGCGGCGCCGGAACCACCAAAATCCCGCTGCTGATCAACGGCGGGATGAACATCCTCAACATTTTAATCAGCAGCGTGCTCATCTACGGCATCTTCTCCTGGCCGGGGCTGGGGTTTGTCGGCGCCGGTCTTGGGCTGACCATTGCTCGCTATATTGGCGCGATAGCCACTATCTGGGTGCTGATGGTGGGTCTCAATCCGGCGCTGCGCTTGTCGCTGAAGGGCTACTTCAAACCCTTTAACTTCGCCATTATCTGGGAGGTGATGGGGATCGGCATCCCGGCCAGTATCGAATCGGTCCTGTTCAATGGCGGCAAGCTGCTGACTCAAATGTTTGTCGCCGGGATGGGTACCAACGTTATCGCCGGCAACTTTATCGCTTTTTCAGTGGCCTCGCTGATTAACCTGCCGGGCAACGCCCTCGGCTCCGCCTCGACGATCATCACCGGTAAGCGACTGGGAAAAGGGCAGATTGGTCAGGCTGAATTCCAGGCCTGGCATGTGTTCTGGTTGTCGACGATCATTCTGACGCTGATCGCCTGGGGCAGCGCCCCCTTCGCCGGCTTCATTGCCTCGTTCTATACCCATGAAGACGATGTGAAAGAGGTGGTGAAGCAGCTCCTGTGGCTCAACGCCCTGTTTATGCCAATCTGGTCGCTGTCGTGGACCTTACCCTGCGCGTTTAAGGGGGCCCGCGACGTACGCTATACCATGTGGGTGTCAATGCTGGGCATGTGGGGCTGCCGGGTGGTGGCGGGCTATACGCTCGGTATCGTGCTGGGGATGGGCGTGATAGGCGTGTGGTTGGGGATGGTGCTCGACTGGGCGGTGCGCGGCGTGCTGTTTTACTTCCGCATGGTGAGCGGGCGCTGGCTGTGGAAGTACCCGCGCGTGAAGGCTTCGCCAGAAAAAAACTGAGTCTCTTGCCGGATAAACGCCATTTTTTGCGCAAAGTGAAGAATAATTCGGCAAACGATTCATTTTATTAAAAACAGGCTTTGACAGGACCGGGCGTCATCGTTACTATGCGCCCCGTTCACACGATTCCTCTGTAGTTCAGTCGGTAGAACGGCGGACTGTTAATCCGTATGTCACTGGTTCGAGTCCAGTCAGAGGAGCCAAATTTAAGAAGCCTGCTTTCGAGCAGGCTTTTTGCTTTTCTGCCCGCCACGCTTCTCTGTGGACGAAGATCTAAAGTCATCACCGGGCCGTTCGTCTGGCCCATCCTGACGCTTCCCAGCGGGGAACAGAACACAGCATTTTCCTTTGTATACATTTCTCTGTTTCAATAAAGCTTGTCATATAATTATTCATCATCAATGCAGAACACCCACTCACTTCTGTAAAATACCGTTTCCATTGCCGCACGGGATCGTATAATCAGATACGAATGGAACTCCGATCTGATTATTCACTACACTCTTTTTTGTTAATGGAAATAACGATGAAAAGTAAATGCTTTATTATAGTATTGATATCTACACTCTTATTAAGCGCCTGTGCATGGACTTCGCGAGGTAAAATCAACCGTAACCTGGAAAGCGCTTCCTATCTGGCAAATAAGAATTCATATTCTTCTTCCTATTGTGACAGCCTTGACTACCTGAAGGAAGCCCTGACAATCGCGCAGGCTAAGGGGAGTGCCGGTCTGCAAGCCAACGTATTGCAGGCCTATGTCGATAATTATAATAAAATTATAATTAATCTTAAATATATTCATGCACAATCTAGTATTAATGATCTTTGGCAAAAAGGCGAAAGCTATGCCTGCTGGATGCCGGAGATGCGCCGCGTCATGCCCTTAATGACGGCAGAAATGAAAGCGCAGATTCATCCTGAATCTTACCCATCCACGGCTAACGAGCAAAAAGGAAGGGACCTGGCAGGAGAGGCTTTTTATCAACTGGCGCAAAAAGAAAAAAATAAAACCGTGAAGCTCCATAACCTGCTTGCAACTTACCGTTACAGCCCATGGCGTAAAGGTCTTAATCACGATCTGCAAACGGCTTATGACAATGCAACCAATCATATCATTATAAAAATTGCCGGAGACCGGGCTATCGCGGGTAAAGAGGTATTGAGGGAAGGTGTTATTCCCGGACTTCGTCACTATTACGCGGCAAAATCACTCGATGAACGCAAAAAAGAAGCCAGCGACAGGAATAAAGTGCTTCCTTATCCTCTGGAAGTCAGCTGTATGTGTCACTATGTCTTCGACTATCCCAGTGCCCCACAAAAAACCGGTACAAATTTTGTTATTACATTGCGCTTGACCAAAGCCAAACGTGAATCCGGAAGTTACAGAAGGACCGCGCCGGAAGAAAGAGAGGGCGTCACACAGCAGTGTTACGATGTCCCTGTTTTCAGTCGCGACGGCAAAGGGAAAAAAATGAAAACCGGTGAAACCAAAACCCGCTGTGTCAATAGCACCTATACTTATACTGAAAATGCCGTTTACAGCGGAACAGAATATACGACCAGCCTGAAGGGAAAAATAATGATGAGTATGAATGGTCGCACCATACTCAAAAACCAGGACATTACTGGCTATGAATCGACCGAGTCTTCTTCCGCAGATAGCCTTGAAAAGGCCCAGAATAATATTGTCCGGTTTATGGCTTACAAAATAAAAATGGGCATCTTCAGCGCTAAATGACTCTGCTCGCCGGTGGGTATATCGCTACACACTGACGATCCCCTGCGGGGAACGCCAGCGTGTTTCCTTTCTAGCTCTGCGTCACCGGTTAGCGGAACGGCGGTTCGTTGAAGGTACGCAGCTTACGCGAGTGCATGTGATCCCCCTCGGCGCGCAGCAGGTCGATCGCCCGGATGCCTATCTGCAGATGCTCGGAGATAGCGCCCTCGTAGAAACGGTTGGCCTGGCCGGGAAGCTTAATTTCACCGTGCAGCGGTTTGTCCGAGACGCAGAGCAGCGTGCCGTAAGGCACGCGGAAGCGATAGCCCTGGGCGGCGATGGTCGCGCTCTCCATATCGATAGCCACCGCGCGGCTGAGATTAAAGCGCAGCGCCGAAGCAGAATAGCGCAGCTCCCAGTTACGGTCGTCGGTGGTGACCACCGTTCCGGTACGCAGCCGCTGCTTCACCTCCTCGCCGGGCATCCCGCTCACCTGCTTGGTGGCGTCGTACAGCGCACGCTGCACTTCGGCAATGCTGGGGATCGGAATATCGGGCGGCAGTACGGCATCCAGCACATGGTCGTCGCGCAGATAGGCGTGGGCCAGCACATAGTCGCCGATAGCCTGGCTTTCACGCAGGCCGCCGCAGTGGCCAATCATCAGCCAGACATCGGGGCGCAGTACCGCCAGATGGTCACAAATGGTTTTGGCGTTAGCCGGGCCGACGCCAATGTTAATCAGGGTGATCCCTTTGCCGTCGTGGGTGATCAGATGCCAGGCTGGCATCTGGTGCTTCTTCCACGCCAGATCGGAAATGGCCTGTTCCGGCGCTTCCGTTTCCGCGGTGATCCAGATCCCGCCGGCGCAGGAGAGGGCGATATAGGGGCTGTCGGGATCGAGGATCTGGCTGCAGCCCCAGCTGACGAACTCATCCACATAGCGGGTATAGTTGGTGAACAGCACGTAGGGCTGGAAGTGTTCCGCCGGCGTGCCGGTGTAGTGACGCAGACGCGCCAGCGAAAAATCGACGCGGCGGGCGTCAAAGTGCGACAGCGGATAGAACTCGGTAGGGTGGAACAGGCCATCTGCTGTCTCATCGCCAATCTGTGACAGCTCGGTGGTGGGAAAATAGCGCGTCAGACCAGCGCTCATCGAGCGGTCGAGGGTCAGGGTGGAGCCATCTATCACATAAGGATAGGGGATCTCATGCTGCGACAGCTCGACGCTGATATGCGCGCCATAGTCCTGGTACAGCAAGGTCAGCTGTTCCAGCAAATAGTGGCGGAACAGTTTCGGATTCGTAATGGTGGTGGTATAGCAACCGGCATGGGTGAAACGTCCCCAGGCGCGCGTTTTGAGGGCTTTATGATCGGCGCCGTCCCAGGAGACCGACAGCTGCGGGTAGACAAAAAGGCCTTCCGCACGGGCTTCGGTATCAGGGAGCGTATTATGGTCGATATAGTCGCCGATGGCCTTGCGTAACGCCGTGACCGAGGCTTCATAGCGCGCTTCCAGCTCGGCAAGCGCTTGTTCCGGGGTCAGACTGGCGGCCTTGTGATTCATTATTCGCTCCTTGTTTCAGGTCTGCTGACATTCCCGATAGTATGTCACAGCGTGAAAAGGACGAAGGGGAATTTATATATTGGATGCGAAGATACTGAGACTATAACTGGCTAAGGGCCGGACGTGCTCTTTATCCGCCGAGTTTGGCCCAGCGCTCACTGCTATAATGAGTGGCTTTGAGGATCTTCAACGTCTGCGCCGGGTTATTATTCAGACAATAACGAGCATTGGCCAGCGGAGTGAGTTTATCGCCTTCCTGCAGGTGGAGGCGACAGGCTTCAATTTCCGCAATCATCTCCAGCGCACCGCTCTGCAGCACGACGCAGCAGGAGCTGGTCATTGAATTTTTTCGTACTTTTTTTACCCACCACTCCATCTATATCTTCCTGTCCTGATCGCGTCCCTGCCGATAATTCATGTTTCCTCAAGGTCTGACAATAAGATTATCCCCTTGGTTTATACAGTGTTTAAAAATACGCGACCGAACGTTGATCTCATCGGTAGGCTTTTTTTCACCGAACATGAATGATCTGCCGGGTTTAATTTGCCGGAACCGATGACTATGCTGAGAAGCAGACAGTGAAAATAGCCTGTCAGGAATAGGGCAGATGAGTTCGGCTACGCGAAAAATATAAGAGGGAGCGTCATGAAGCATGTTTTACGCCACTGGCGAACGTCGGGCGCCGTGATTGGCTCACTGCTAAAAAAAGGGATCATTGCGGTACTGGTGCTGCTGGTGGTCTTTCTCGCCGGGCGGATCTATGAGTCCCAGCGTGGCCCGGCCCTGCATCGCTGGCATACCTGGAGCGCCAACGAGATGTCGGCCGAAGAGATCGACCAGGCGACCTTTGCCCAGTATCTGGCGCGGGAGAAGACGATTTTCGCCGATCTCCAGCGCGAGGTGACAGAGGCTTTGCCGGAGGAAGATAAAACCCCGGTCAACCGCTTTTATCGTCACAGCCGGGTCTGGCCGGGGCAGTTTAAGCAGGACTGGAATCGTTCTTTTGTGCTGTTGCCGCAGGGCAAGCCGCGCGGCAGCGTGGTGCTGCTCCATGGCCTGACTGATTCGCCCTACAGCGTGCGCTATCTGGCGCAACTCTGGCAGCAGCGGGGTTATGTGGCGGTGGTGCCGCGTTTGCCGGGACACGGCACCGCGCCGGGGGCGTTAACGGCGGTGGACTGGGAGACCTGGCTGGCGGCGACGCGTCTGGCAGTGCGCGAAGCGACGCGCCTGGCCGGGGCGGACGTGCCGCTGCATCTGGTCGGTTACTCTAACGGCGGCGCACTGGCGCTCAAGTATGCTCTTGATAGCCTGGAAGACAATCACTTGCGCCAGCCGCAGCAGATTATCCTGCTGTCGCCGATGATCGGTGTGACCGCGTTTGCCCGTTTCGCTGGCCTCGCCGGGCTGCCGTCCATCTTCCCGGCGTTCGCCCGCGCGGCCTGGCTGAACGTGGCGCCTGAGTTTAATCCCTTCAAGTACAACTCCTTTCCGGTCAAGGCGGCAAGACAGTCCTGGTTATTGAGCCAGGCGCTGCAGCAGCAGATTATCCGCGCGTCCCGTCAGGGCGAGCTGAAAGCGCTGCCGCCGGTCCTGACCTTTCAGTCGGTGATGGATTCCACGGTCAGCACCCGCGCGGTGGTGGAGTCCCTGTATCGTTACCTGCCGGATAACGGCAGCGAGCTGGTGGTGTTCGACATTAACCAGGCGGCGGATCTCCGGGTCCTGTTCCGTCCCGCGCTCTATGCGGCAGTCAATACGCTGCTGCCCCCGGCGCCGCGGGCCTATACCACTACGGTGGTGACCAACGCGACGGCGCACACGCTGCAGACCATCGCCCGTACCACGCTGGCGCAGGAGCGGGATGAGCATCGTTATCCGTTGCATCTCGCCTGGCCGGCGGATATGTACTCTCTGTCGCATGTGGCGGTGCCGTTTCCCCTGAGCGACTCGCTGTACGGTCGCGAGCCGGACGAGAAGAACCGCTACGGCATCAGCCTGGGCACCATTTCACTGCGAGGGGAAACCGGAACGCTGAGCGTGGGGCTGGAGACGTTAATGCGCGTCACCTCCAATCCTTTCTTTCCGTGGATGCTGGCGCGCGTCGATGAGCACATCACCTGCGGCGAACAGGCGGCGGTGGCGGCCTGCCTGAAAGCGCAGGCCAGAGCAGAGGCGTTAAAACAGGATCAGGTGCAGAACGGTACGCAGCAGGATGCCGACGATCGCCGCGGGAACGACAAAGCGAAACAGGCGCACAAACCGTGAGCTGATGCCGAGAAAAATACCGATACCGGGGAGGTCAAAGGTCTGGATCAGCAGGCCGGCCGAGGCGTTGACCTGGCTGACGGTCACTTTGCCCTGCTGGATCAGCTCAGAAATGACGCCAAAGTAGGCGGTGCCCCCGGCGACGCACTTCACCAGCGCCGGCAGCACAAAGTTCTGCGGGATATGCAGCCAGCCAAGTACCGGCTTCAGCGCCTGCTGTAGCAGGTCAATGGCCCCGGCGCCCTGCAGCAGTCCGACGATGGTTAACGACAGGATCAGCATCGGGACTGCGCCGAGCGCTAGGCGGATGGCGTCGGAGCCGGCGCTGTTGATCACCGCCAGTATGCCCTGGCTGTTTTGCTCGGCGTTAGGTAACGCTTCCGCGCGGGGATTCTCGGCGACCGATAAGCGCCGTCCGGTGACGTGCCAGGCGACGGCGGCCGCGCACAGCCCGCCGACCACCGAGATAACGATCGAGGCCAGCCAGTGCAGACCAAAAGGGGTGAGGGGATAAAAGACGTTGCCTTGCCCCATGGCGAACACCATGGCCAGCGTGGCGGTCATTTGCCGGTCCGAGACGCCGCGTTTGTCCATAATCGACAGCGTCGCAAGCGGGGCGGCGAAGCTGACAAAGTTAATCTGGATCAGGGCGAAGGCGCTCATCCCGGTTAAGCCGAAGGGCTTCAGCAGCGGGGCAACCCAGCGAACAATCACATCGAGGATGCCGCGGACCTCCAGATATTTCATGATGATCAGCATGATCACCATAATCGGCAACAGCGTATACAGTGCAACGTCAACGGATGATTTACCCGCCGCCATAATGATGCTTATGACATCCATTTACTTTTTTACCACTCGCAAAGGCATCGGTTCGCGTCATCATAATCCCGCGGGGAAGGAAATGATATGCCTTGATCCTCTCGAAGTCCGGCGCCCCACGGGCGCCGGGAGAAGAGGATTACTGGCCGATATTGACCAGCGTCCGGCCGTGAATCGTATTGCTGAGGAAATCTGCGGCATACGCTGGCGCCTGCTCCAGCGTGATTTCGGTGGCCGCCTGCTGGTAGTAGCTCTCCGGCAGAAGCTGGGCCAGACGCTGCCAGACGGCGTTGCGTTCAGCGGTCGGCACCATCACCGAGTCCACCCCCTGCAGGCGCACGTTGCGCAGAATAAACGGCATCACGGTGGTCGGCAGATCGAAGCCCCCGGCCAGACCGCAGGCGGCGACGCAGCCGCGGTATTGCGTCTGCGCCAGCACTTTGGCCAGCATCGTGCCGCCAACGGTATCCACCGCGCCCGCCCACAGCTGTTTCTCCAGCGGACGGGTCTCCGCGAAGTCGCTGCGCGGCAGGATCGCATCGGCGCCCAGCTGACGCAGGTAATCGTGCGTCGATTCCCGGCCCGATACCGCCGTCACCCGGTAGCCCAGCGCTTTCAGCAACACCACGGCGGTGCTGCCGACCCCGCCGCTGGCGCCGGTAACCAGGATATCCCCGCTTTCCGGAGTGACGCCCGCATTGACGAGGGCATCAACGCACAGCATTGCGGTAAAGCCGGCGGTGCCGATGATCATCGCCTGGCGCGCGCTGAGCGCCGCCGGCAGGGCAACCAGCCAGTCGCCTTTGACGCAGGCTTCGGTGGCCAGGCCACCCCAGTGGCTTTCGCCCACGCCCCAGCCGGTGAGGATCACGGCCTGGCCGGCAACAAAGCGCGGATCGCGGCTTTCACTCACCCGGCCCGCAAAATCGATGCCAGGCACCATCGGGAACTGACGGATGATTTTGCCTTTGCCGGTGATCGCCAGGGCATCTTTATAGTTGAGACTCGACCAGTCGATAGCGACCCGAACGTCGCCTTCGGCAAGGGCGGGCAGGTCGATCGCTTTGACGGCGGCGACGGTGCGGTTGTCGATCTGGTCCAGAACTAATGCTTTCATGACAGAGTATTCCTCGTCGGAAGGGGGTTATCGGCGCTAACGCCGTCCTGTGCAGGTGTTTTTGTTGTCATACTGTGCGCAAAAAATTCCCAGTACTGGTGAAGCGGTGCGGCGGACTGGCACAGCCTGGCGCGCATCACCGCGCCTTCCCAGCCGATCCAGAAGACCTGGGCCAGCGCGTCCGGTGAGGCGTCGCGGGCGATCGCTCCGGCAGCCTGCGCCTCGTGCAGGCAGCGGGCCACGCGCGACTCCCATGCCGCCAGAATCGCTTTTAATCGCCCGGGAAAGGTGTCGGGTAACAGCGGGGCTTCCTGCAGGAGGTTGCCCACCAGGCAGCCGCGGCGAAACTGGTATTTCTCCATCCCCTGGCCGGCATGACGCACAAAAGCCGCCATCCGTTCCAGCGGCGGCACGGCGTCGTCCAGCAGGAATTTATCTAATTTATACGCAAAAAAGTCGCCATAGGCGCTAAGCACGGCCAGGCCAAAGGCCTCTTTGCTTTTAAAGCAGTGATAAAACGATCCCTTGGGCACATCGATATTTCTGATAACGGCCTCGATACCCGCCGCGAGATAGCCCGTTTCGGTCAGCACTTCAAGGCCTGAGCGAATCAGCGCCTGGCGCGTATCGTCAAACTGGCGATCGACCTTGGGTGGACGGCCGCGGCGGGGCTTCAGGACGGCGGAGGTATCGGGATTCATCATTTAGACCGTGTGGTTTAATTGTCGGTCAGGGTACGCCCAAACCCGGGATGGGGCAAGCGCAGCGTGGCGGAGGAGAGGGATGTCGAAAACCAGGGTCAGGAAGGCGGCCTGGCATGAGCATGTTCTGGCACTGTACGCCGATAACCGTTGTTTTCGGCAGTGAAATATTACTCTGCGAATTCTATTATGTTGCCTGGTAATATCCGTATTCGAAATACGATAAGAAGAACTAATAATATAAAAATATATTGATCCGTGATTACCATCAGGTGGGATAGACGAGCGCCAGAGATACCTGCATTGCGCTGTCGCAGACGCGGATTGTCAATTATTTGCAGACGATGGCGGATTGACAAAGGCGGTACGATAAAACACATTGTCACCCCTGGTTCGGCATGAGGCGCACCGTAGTTTAAATAACATCGCCATCATACAGAGATTGCTGACCTCTATTATCGGCGTCTGAAGCAATAAACCGGCGATGAAACAACACCTGCAAGGAAAGGAATAAAAGCGTGATGTACAGAATGAGTATTGCCGTCAGAGGAGGGGGCGAATGTCGCTAATTACTATTGTGTTGGTCTTTATGATGGCCATCGTCGTGACCGTGTTCGTGTCTCATCTTCTGCCCGTTAAGGTGCCGCTGCCGCTGATCCAGATCGCCGCAGGCGCTGCGCTGGCCGCCGGCGGATTTCAGGTCGATTTCGATCCGCATATCTTTTTGCTGCTGTTTATTCCGCCGCTGCTTTTCCTCGATGGCTGGCGGATCCCCAAAGACGCCTTTTTCAGGGATATGAAGCCGATTCTGTCGCTGGCGATAGGCCTGGTGATGGTGACGATCCTCGGCATTGGTCTGTTTATACACTGGCTGATCCCGGCTATCACCGTGGCCGCGGGGTTCGCCCTCGCGGCTATTCTGTCACCCACCGATCCGGTGGCGGTATCGGCAATGACCGCCAGCTCACCGCTTCCCTCAAGGATGGCGCATATTCTCGAAGGGGAGTCGCTGTTAAACGATGCTTCAGGCCTTGTCGCCTTTAACTTCGCCATCGCCGCGGTGCTGACCGGCAGCTTCTCTCCGGGAGACGCAGTGGTGAAGTTTTTCCTGATGGCGTTTGGGGGGATCCTCAGTGGCCTCGTGGTGGTGTGGGTCACCGGCAAATGCAATAACTTTCTCGTGCGGCGCACCCGCGAGGAGCCGGCAATTCAGATCCTGATAAGCCTGCTTATCCCCTTTGCCGCCTACCTGCTGGCCGAGGCGTTCCATGTCTCAGGCATTCTTGCTGCGGTGGCCGCCGGCATTGCGATGCACTATGAGCAGCTGTCGGGGCCCCGACTGCCGGCGACGCGTATGAAAAGCAGCGCGGTGTGGACCATGCTGCAGACCACCCTCAACGGCATGATTTTTCTCATGCTGGGCGAGCAGCTGCCGCGCATGCTGAAAACGCTTCCTGCGGTGGCCAGTCAGGCCGGCGTCTCGTCTCCCTGGTATCTGCTGCTGTACGCGGTGGCCATCACCCTGGCGCTTGGCCTGATGCGCTTTGCCTGGGTATGGCTGTCGATGACCCTGACGATTTTCCGCCGTAAGCGCCGGGGCAAGGCTATCACTATTCGTCCGCGATTCAGCATTATGGCCGTCATGGCGCTGGCGGGGGTAAAAGGTTCCGTCACCCTTGCCGGTATCCTGACACTACCGGTATTGCTGGCGGATGGCTCGCCGTTTCCGGGGCGGGAACTGCTGATCTTTCTCTCAATGGCGGTGATCCTGATGTCGCTCATCGTGGCGGCCGTCGGCCTGCCGTACATGACCCAGTATCTGGCCGATGATTTACCCCATGACACCGGGAAAGACAATATCGGTGCGGTGATGACCGAAGTGGCGATTAACCGCCTGAATGCGCTGCTGGACGAGTCGGTGGACGATCCGAATGAGCAGGCTTTGCGGGTCGATGCGGGCAATATGCTGCTGGAAACGTACCAGCGGCGGCTGCACTATAACGACAGTGACGAGGAGCAGGACGTCGGGCTGGAGCTGGCGAAGCGCGCCAGGCTGGAGAAGTATATGCAAAGAGAGGTCATTATCGCTCAGCGCCAGGAGCTGTTCCGGCTGCGGCGCGCCCATAACATCAGTGATACGACCTTTTATGAAGTGCTGCGGGAGATAGACCTCAAGGAAGAAAGCTTGCGCTAACAAACATGGCCGGTGGGCCGGGGCGTAAGCGCTGAAAGGGGCTGGTTCGCCTTCCGGAAGAGGTGTTCTGCCGCTGTATAAAACAAAGCCTGCTGGAAAAGCAGGCTTTTTTTATGTTGGCGGCCTGGACTGGCGAACAGTGGCAGATGGGGCGAGTTGCTCTGAAAGCAAACCTCTGGCTCTACTTATTGCAAGGAACCTGCTTTTCCCCATCTCACTGGGGTTTGACGCCTGCAATGCTTGACCAGGCGGGACGCGATGTCACGACTGAGCGAGGTGAGAGGGGAAGAATACCTTGATTTTTAACTATTTATTCTTTTCAGCTATTTAAAGTCAATAAGGTTATTTGTTTTTAATGTGGGTAATGCATAAAAGTGAGGTAACGCCAAAAAGAATTTTATCGATGTGCTTTTATGAAGGATATTATTATGCCGGAAGCGGGTGAATTGTATCTCTTGCCGAAAAGAGAAAATAACTGGCATTTAAATAATGTCGTCAATGAATTGCGTCGCGTTCGCCAGGCGTGGCGCGATGAGCACGCGAAGAATAATTATCGTAATAAACGGAGTTTACCTTCCCGGGAAAGCGTTAATTCCGTCGCGGATACATTGATAAAAGTGCTTTATCCGATGCGCTTAGGCGACGTGGACTTACGCAAAGAGGGGGAAGATTATTACGTCGGCCATTTGCTGGGCACCGCGCTGGACAGGCTCACCGAAGAAGCACTTCTGGAACTCTATTATCAGTCGGATGAGCAGGCGGAAAATGAGGTCCTGTTGCAGGAGGCGGTCAGACGCGTTCAGCAGTTTGCCAACCGTTTACCGGTGATTCGTCAGCGTCTTGACGGTGATATCCTCGCCGCTTATCAGGGTGACCCCTCCGCGCGCAGCATGGATGATGTGCTGCTCTGCTACCCGGGAATTCATGCGGTAATGCACTATCGGCTGGCCCATGAGCTGCATCAGCTCGACCTTCCGCTGCTGGCGCGCATCATCACGGAAAAGGCGCATAGCCAGACCGGAATCGATATTCATCCCGGTGCGCAGATTGATGACGGATTCTTTATCGATCACGGAACCGGCGTGGTCATTGGTGAAACCGCCATCGTCGGTAAACGAGTACGTATTTATCAAGCCGTCACCCTGGGGGCCAAACGTTTCCTCGTCGGTGAGGACGGACAATTGCAAAAAAATTATCCTCGCCACCCTATTATTGAAGATGACGTTGTGATTTATGCCGGCGCGACAATCCTCGGGAGAATTACCATTGGGGCGCGCTCCAGCATCGGAGGAAATATCTGGCTAACCCGTGATGTGCCACCGGACAGTAATGTTCAACAGGCGCGAATACAGCAGAGACATTTCAGCGACGGCGACGGCATTTAATCATTACAAGAATAAATAAACCTATCGTTCCCGTACCATTAAAATAGCAGCGTGATCATTATTATGAATTTACTTGAAACGATTGGCGAGACGCCTTTAATAGCCTTGCCCTCTTTTTCTGCAGAATTATCGGGTGTCACGCTGCTGGCAAAAGCTGAATTTATGAATCCCAGCGGCTCGGTGAAAGACCGCGCGGCAAAAGCGATGGTACTGGACGGAATTGCGCGGGGGTTATTGACGCCGGATAAAACTATTATTGATGCGACCAGCGGTAATACCGGAATTGCGTACGCGATGATCGGCGCTGCGCTGGGGTATCACGTTCGGCTGTATCTCCCGCAGAATACCAGCCCGGAGCGTAAAAAAATAATTCGTCAGTATGGCGCCACGATTGTGGAGACTGATCCGCTTGAAGGTTCCGATGGCGCTTATCTTGAAGTTCAGGCCCAGGTCGCCGCACACCCGGAGCGCTATTTTTATCCCGACCAGTATAACAACCCCGTTAATCCGCAAACGCATTTCGCGACCACCGGGAAAGAGATCTGGGAGCAAAGCGGAAAGCAAGTCACCCATTTTGTCGCCGGGATGGGCACGTCAGGCAGTTTTGTCGGCACCGCCCGGCGGCTGAAGTTTGAGGATCCGCGGGTGAAAACCCTCGCCGTTCAGCCCGCTTCGCCATTCCATGGCATTGAAGGGACTAAGCATATGGGCAGCAGTATTAAACCCGGCATTCTCGACGAAACCCTGTTTGATGATGTGATTTCCGTCACCACCGAGGAGGCCTATGCGAGTGCGCGACGCCTCGCCCGGCGGGACGGCATTTTTGTCGGTATTTCATCTGGCGCCAATGTTGCCGCCGCCGCACGGCTGGCCCGCACGCTGCCGGCTGGTTCGGTGGTGGTCACGCTGCTGTGCGATGTGGGCTCCCGCTATTTGACCGACCCTTTCTGGAATGAAACCCATGATTGAATTGACTCGTGAAATCGCCAGACAGATTGGCGCTGAAGGGGAAAAGACCTATCCCAATGAATGCTGTGGTGCGCTTTTTGGTCATTTATCTGCGCAGGGCGATGGCCGCGTGACGGCGATTTTCCCCATCGTCAACGCGCGGGAATCGGAAGAGCAGTACCACCGCTTTGTTATCACCGCCGACGACGCCTTGCGGGCGGAGCGTGCTGCGCTGGCGGAAGGTGTGGATGTCATCGGTTATTACCATTCGCACCCCGATCATCCGGCCATTCCATCGGAATTTGACCGTGAACATGCCCTGCCGTTTTACGCCTACATCATCGTGGCGGTCGCGCAGCGGCAGGCGGGGGCGCTGACCAGCTGGCGGCTCGCGCAGGACCGCCTGCGCTTTTTGCAGGAGGAAGTGCACATCGTTTCATGACGTGAATAACAGGCACAACGTTGCCGGAAACCAGAGCAAAACACGGAGAGATTATCACTATGGCATCGACATTACTGATCCCCACTGCGCTACGCGCGTTCACCGACGGTCAGGGGAAGGTGACCCTCGAAGGTCACACCGTTGGGCAACTGGTCGCGGCGCTGGCGGCGCGATATCCGGACATTCAGCCGCATCTGTATGACGACGCAGGCGCGTTGCGCAGCTTTATCAATCTGTATGTGGGTGAGCACAATATTAAAACTACCGGTGGGCTGGAGACGCCGGTTAGCGATGGGGCGGAAGTGTTGCTGGTTCCCGCCATTGCCGGTGGCGTCGGGAAGGCGATATGAGCAGACCGAGCATTATCCCGGACGACCGTCTGTCGGCGCTGACGCATGCTGAGATTGCCCGCTACAGCCGCCACTTGCTGCTGCCGGAAGTCGGGCTTGAGGGGCAAAAGCGTCTGAAGGCCGCCCGCGTGTTACTTATTGGCACCGGCGGGTTGGGGGCGCCAGTGGCGCTTTATCTGGCCGCGGCGGGGGTTGGTAAGCTGGGGATTGTCGACTTTGATTTTGTCGATATCTCCAACCTGCAAAGGCAGATTATTCACAGCACCAAAGATATTAACCGCCCCAAAGTCGCTTCGGCGAAAGACAAGATTAAAGCAATTAACCCCGAGATTCAGGTGGAAACCTATAACACCACCCTGAGTAGTAAAAACGCGCTCGAGATCATCCGCGAATACGACCTGGTGGTCGACGGCACGGACAATTATCCCACCCGGTATCTGATCAACGATGCCTGCGTGTTACTGGGTAAGCCGCTGGTCTACGGCTCCATCTTCCAGTTTGAAGGGCAGGCCAGCGTTTTTTATGCCGGGCAAGGGCCCTGCTACCGCTGCCTTTATCCCGAGCCACCGCCGCCGGGGCTGGTGCCCTCCTGCGCGGAAGGCGGCGTGGTCGGTGTGTTGCCGGGCATTATTGGCACTATTCAGGCCGCGGAAGCCATCAAGCTTATCGTCGGCGGCAGCGAGAGCCTGATCGGCCGTCTGCTGCTCTTTGATGTGTGGCAGATGAAGCAACGTGAACTGCGGCTGGAGAGGGACCCCGGCTGCCCGGTCTGCGGTGAGCATCCGTCGATCCATGCGCTCATCGACTATGAGGAGTTTTGCGGGCTGAAACCTGATGAGTCAGAAGCACCCATTGAAAGCGTCACGGCGCTTGAGCTTCATGCGTGGATAGAGGAGGGAAAACCCCTGCAACTGATCGACATTCGTGAGCCCCACGAAAGAGCGATCGCAAAATTTCCGCAGGCCAAAGTGATGCCGCTGGGCCAGATAGTCAGACGTATCGATGAATTCGATCCGACGGTCGATGCGGTGTTTCTGTGCAAGATAGGGCAGCGCAGTATTTTCGCCATTCGGGCACTCCAGCGCGCAGGTTATCAGGGGCGCGTGATGAATTTAAAAGATGGCCTAAACGCCTGGGCGCGGGATGTCGATACCCGTTTACCGCAGTACTAACCTTCAGCTCCACTCTTTCAAACACTAAGGACTTATCATGGCAGAACAAAAAAGCATTAATGCACTGGGGCGTGAAGCCGCGTATCAGTTAGCGAATGTGACCAAAACGGCGCCGCAATTTGCGGCAATTACTCCGCGCTGGGTCAGTCGTTTTCTCGATTATAAAGGGCTGGAGTCGGGCATTTATCGCGTCAACAAGGTCGTGGAGGGGGAGACGCCGCTGGACGTATTATGCAGCCAGGACCCTTCACGCGTAGAGATACCGCAGGGCTATATTGAGTATCAGACCACACCGCGCGAATATCAGCTGGATTCGATCTCGACCATTATTAACGTTGATACCAAAATTGCCGATCTCTACAGTTCGCCCTATGACCAGGCGTCAGAGCAAATTGCGCTGGCGATCGAAAGCCTGCGTGAACGCCAGGAAAGCCAGCTTATTAATAATGATGAATATGGACTGCTGAAAAATATTGATGACTCGCAGCGCATTCAGACCCGCAACGGCCGCCCGACGCCGGATGATCTGGATGAGTTGTTGTCAAAAGTGTGGAAAGAGCCTTCCTTCTTCCTCGCCCATCCGCGGGCCATTGCCGCCTTTCAGCGTGAAGCCACGCGACGCGGTGTGCCGCCGGTCACGGTGAACCTCCATGGCGGGACTTTTATTCTGTGGCGCGGTATTCCGCTGATCCCTTCCGATAAACTGTTTGTCGATGGACTGAAGAACCCAAAAAGCCAGGGCGGGAAAACCAATATTCTGCTGATTCGCTCCGGGGAAAGTAAACGCGGCGTGCTGGGGCTTTATCAGGAAGGGCTGCCAAACGAGCAGTCTCGCGGGCTGTCGGTGCGCTTCCGCGGGATCGATGATAACGGCGTGGCCTCTTATTTACTCTCACTTTATTGCTCCGCCGCGATCCTGGCCGATGATGCCATTGCTGTGCTGGAAGATGTTGAAGTGGGTGAATATTATGACTACGAGTAATTTATTCACGCTTCCCTTTGCGCCGGGCGGATGGCCCGGCGAGGCGGATGACGCCCCCTCTGCACGCGATTATGGTCTGCCCGACGCGCGGGATCTGCAAGGGTTGCTGAGCGATACGCCCGCCCGTCCGCGCGGAGTGGAGACGGCCTACGCGCCGCGGGTGGTGCCACTGGGCCAGGAGGGCAGGGCGGATATCACCCCTCGCGGGTTTGCAACATTGCCTGCTTTCGGCTCCCGGCCTGCGCCAGCGGCGCGGGTTGGGCAGATCCCGGTTGAGCGGATCCGTGCAGATTTTCCGATCCTTGCCGAACAGGTGGAGGGGCATCCGCTGGTGTGGCTGGATAATGCCGCGACGACCCAGCGCCCGAAGCAGGTTATCGATCGCATCAGCCATTATTATTTGCACGAAAACTCGAACGTTCATCGGGCGGCGCATACGCTTGCCGCTCGTTCCACCGATGCTTATGAAGCCGCGCGAGAGAAAGTATCGCGTTTTATTGGCGCCCGCGGCCCGGAGAATATTATCTTTGTGCGCGGCACCACGGAGGGACTCAATCTTATCGCTCACAGCTACGTGAAGCCGCTGCTACGCCCTGGGGATGAAATTATCCTCACGCAGCTTGAGCATCACGCCAACATTGTGCCGTGGCAACTTATTGCGCAGGAGACGGGCGCGACGATCCGCGTTGCGCCGGTTGATGAGCACGGACAGCTGATCGTTGAGGAGTATATTCGGTTATTCAACGATAAAACCCGTTTTGTGTCCGCTACTCACGTTTCCAACGCCCTGGGGACCGTGACGCCGGTTCAGGAACTGGTGCAGATCGCCCATCGTTTTGGCGTGCGTATCGCCATCGACGGCGCGCAGTCTATCTCACATATCCCGACCAACGTCACGGCGCTGGATGCCGATTTCTTTGTCTTCTCCGGGCATAAAATTTTTGGACCTACCGGGATCGGCGTCGTCTATGGCAAGCAGGAGGTGCTGGAAGAGGCGCGCCCGTACCAGGGCGGCGGGAACATGATTGCCGACGTGACCTTTGAGCTGACGCGCTACCAGCCTTCGCCGAATAAATTTGAAGCGGGAACGGGCAATATTGCCGATGCCGTCGGGCTGGGGGCGGCCATCGACTATGTGACCTCACTGGGGATCGAAAATATTGCACAGTATGAGCATGCCTTACTGGAGTATGGGATAGCGAAGCTGTCGGCTATTCCGGGCCTGACGCTGGTCGGCACCGCGGCGAACAAAACCAGCGTCTTGTCTTTTGTGCTGGCGGGGCATGAAAATGAAGCCGTGGGGCGCTATCTCAGTCAGGTTGGCATCGCTGTGCGGTCCGGGCATCACTGTGCGCAACCGATCCTGCGTCGTTTGGGCTATGAGAGTACCGTCCGGCCTTCGCTGGCTTTTTATAACACGCCGCAGGAAATTGATTTTCTCGCCGAACAGGTTGCCCGATTTGCCGCGCGGCAATGACGCCGTAAACCGCGTTAGGCCGCATGAAAAGCGAAAAGCAAAAAGCCTGCTCGAAAGCAGGCTTTTTTAAATTTGGCTCCTCTGACTGGACTCGAACCAGTGACATACGGATTAACAGTCCGCCGTTCTACCGACTGAACTACAGAGGAATCGTGTGAACGGGGCGCATATTAACGATGCCATCCGGCCTTGTCAAAGCCTGATTCAAAGAATTGCGTTCAACTGCTGACAATTTCAACAACCCCTGGCTGAGCGCCGCTTTTTTCACCATTACGCACCGTTGCGGTGCAAAAATACCCCTAATGGGGCATACCACAATCTGCTTACCGGGCAAATAAAAGCTGGATTGTTATCACTATCCCTTATAACACGGCCTCTGGCGGGCAGCGGCAGCGCAATTGAAAAGCTGGCAAGCAAATTGCAGAACCAGTTGCATCATACTTCCAGCGTTGACGCTGGCGTTCCTTACAGGAGGCAAAATGAACTTAAGACGACTGAAATATTTTGTGAAAATCGTCGATATCGGCAGTCTGACCCAGGCCGCTGAAGTCTTGCACATCGCACAACCGGCCCTGAGCCAGCAGGTCGCGACCCTGGAAGGTGAAATGGACCAGCAGTTGCTGATACGCACCAAGCGAGGGGTCACGCCAACAGAAGCCGGTAAAATTCTCTACACCCATGCGCGAACCATCCTGCGCCAGTGTGAGCAGGCGCAGCTGGCGGTCAATAACGTCGGCCAGACGCTGCGTGGTCAGGTCTCGATTGGCCTGGCGCCGGGCACGGCGGCTTCTGCCATTACTATGCCGTTGCTGCAGACGGTGCGTAATGAGTTGCCCGAGGTGATGGTCTATCTGCAGGAGAGCAGCGGCACTGCGCTGAATGACAAGCTGCTGGCGGGTCAGCTGGATATGGCGGTGCTGTATGAGCGTTCGCCAGTGGCCGGTATCGTCAGCCAGCCGCTGCTGAAAGAGGACCTCTATCTGGTGGGTACCCGCGACTGCCCGGGACAGAGCGTGGATCTCACGGCGGTAGCGGAGATGAACCTGTTCCTGCCGCGGGATTACAGCGCGGTACGGGCGCGGGTCACCGAGGCGTTCACCCTGCGTCGTCTGTCGGCGAAAATTATCGGCGAGATCGAATCCATTACCACTCTGACCGCGGCTATCGCCAGCGGCATGGGGGCGACGGTCCTGCCGGAATCCGCTGCCCGCTCCCTGTGCGGCGCGGCAAACGGCTGGATGGCGCGGATTAGCACGCCGTCGATGAGCCTGTCGCTGTCGCTGAATATGTCGGCACGCGGCAGTCTGTCGCCGCAGGCGCAGGCGGTGAAAGAGATCCTGCTGTCTCTGGTGAGCCGCCCGTCGCTGGAGAACCGTGAACTGCAGCTGGTTAGTTAGGCTATATTCTCTTAAGGAATAAGTTGCTGGTTTTTATTATTTGTTACCTGGGACAACAGACTTTAACAATAGCAGATACGTTAAGTCCATTGGCCCGGAGGAAAGGGTGAACTTCCAGCAACTGAAAATTATCCGTGAGGCGGCCCGTCAGGATTACAACCTGACGGAAGTCGCGAATATGCTCTATACCTCGCAGTCAGGCGTCAGCCGCCATATCCGGGAACTGGAAGAGGAGCTGGGGATTGAGATCTTTATCCGTCGCGGTAAGCGCCTGTTAGGCATGACCGAGCCGGGTAAAGCGCTGTTATCCATTGCCGAGCGCATCCTCAATGAAGCCAGCAACGTCCGGCGGCTGGCGGATCTCTTTACCAATGATGCCTCCGGTGTCTTAACCATCGCCACCACCCACACCCAGGCGCGCTACAGCCTGCCGCCGGTGATTAAAGCCTTCCGCGAGCTGTTCTCAGATGTTCGCGTCGAGCTGGTGCAGGGCACCCCGCAGGAAATCGAAGCGCTGCTGCATAACGGCGGGGCGGATATCGGTATCGCCAGCGAGCGCCTGAGCAACGACCCGACGCTGGCGGCTTTCCCCTGGTTCCGCTGGCATCACAGCCTGCTGGTGCCGAAGGATCATCCTTTGACGCAGGTTTCTCCTCTGACGCTGGAGGCGATCGCCCGCTGGCCGTTAATCACCTACCGCCAGGGGATCACTGGCCGTTCGCGAATCGATGAGGCCTTCAACCGCAAGGGGTTGATGCCGGATATCGTGCTGAGCGCGCAGGATTCCGATGTCATCAAGACCTATGTCGAGCTGGGGCTGGGCGTCGGGCTGGTTGCCGAGCAGTCCGGAGATGCCAGGGAAGCGGACACCTTTACGCGTCTCGATACTCGTCATCTGTTCGATGCCAATACCGTGTGGCTGGGGTTGAAGCGGGGCCAGCTCCAGCGTAACTACGTCTGGCGCTTTATCGAACTGTGCAATGCCGGACTGTCGCTGGATGAAATTAAGCGTCAGGCGATGGAGCCGGAAGAGGCCGCTATCGACTATCAGATTTAAGCCATCGTGGTCAGCGGATCGAGGCGAGGAAATAACGCTATAATTCACACACGAGAGTCGCGACTGAGGAAGGGAAAATGACGATGCGGCGTGTGAAATTACTTTGTTCTGCGCTGATGCTGCTCGCCAGCCACGGCGCGCTGGCCGTCAGTTATCCGCTGCCGCCGGAGGGAAGTCGTCTGGTGGGCAGCGCATTTACCATCGCCGTGCCGGAGAACAACACCCAACCGCTGGAAAGTTTTGCTGCCCAGTACGGCCAGGGGTTGAGCAATATGCTGGAGGCCAACCCCGGTGTCGATGTCTATTTGCCGCACTCCGGTTCGACGCTGATTATTCCGCAGCAGTTGATCCTGCCTGACACCGTGCGCGAAGGGATCGTCATCAACGTCGCCGAAATGCGTCTCTATTATTACCCGCCGCTGGGCAATAGTGTGGAAGTGCTGCCAATCGGCATTGGCCAGGCCGGACGCGAAACCCCGCGTAACTGGGTGACGGCGGTAGAGCGCAAGCAGGAGGGACCGACCTGGGTTCCGACCGCCAATACCCGGCGCGAGTATGCGAAAGAGGGCAAAACCCTGCCGGCGCTGGTGCCGCCCGGGCCTGATAATCCGATGGGGCTGTATGCGATCTACATCGGCAGGCTGTACGCCATCCACGGCACCAACGCTAACTTTGGCATTGGGCTGCGCGTCAGCCAGGGATGCATTCGCCTGCGCAATGACGATATTAAATTCCTGTTTGATAACGTACCGGTGGGGACGCGCGTCCAGCTGATCGATCAGCCGGTGAAGTACACCGTGGAGCCGGACGGCAGCCATTGGCTGGAGGTGCACGAGCCGCTGTCGCGCAATCGGGCGGAATTTGAATCCGACCGAAAGGTCCCGCTACCGATGACCTCGGCGCTACGCGAGTTTACTCAGGGGCCGGGAGTGAGTCCTTCGCAGGCCGAGCAAACCCTGCAGCGCCGCTCCGGCATGCCGGTGAATATCAGCGCTGCAGCGGTGCAGGGGAGTTTGTAAGTGTCGAACGACTGGCTGTCCCTGGCGGGCTGACCGCCCTCTGCTTAGTTCGCTTCCATAAAGTTGGGTAAGTCGGGGACAGGCAGCACGGAAAGCACTTTTAAGCGCTGAAGGGTCCGGGATTGCGCGCGTTCAAGGTGATCTTTCAGGCAGGCGGCCGCCAGCGCCCAGTTTCCTTTCAGCAACATGTCATACACCAGAGCGTGTTCTTCCAGGGTGGCGGTTTCTACCGGAATGGCCAGTAAATCATAGAAGATACGCGTGATGATGAAAGGAGACTGATGCTGGCGCAGGATCTGCATCATCAGCTTATTACCTGCGGGCTCGAGGCAGCGGATGTGAAGATCTTCTTCCAGTAACTCCAGTTCCGCGGCAGTCAATTGTCGACCTTTATAACCTTGCGTCTTTTGCAGCATGGACGCCAGCCACGCCGAGGAAAGGTGAGGTCCAGCCTTGCACAACGCTGCGGGTTCGAGGCTGGCGCGGATCTCGAAGTGATCGGCGATTTCGCGCGCGGTAAGCGGGCCGGTCAACCACTGTGAGTAAGGCTCTTTTTCTACCAGTCCCTTGTCGCGCAAACGCATCAGACTTTCACGGATTACCGAGCGGCTAACATTATAATATTGTGCCGCTTTTTGCTCATTAACCGAATAACAGCCAAATACCATGGCTGTTGAGAGTACAACCTGCAGGTTCTCCAGCACCTTTTCACCACTGGTGCGGGTATCCACCAATGGCTGCTGTTCATCAAGGCCGAAGAGCTCCCTGGTCAAGGCGAGGCGCAATGGCTCGACCTCTTCGTCAGGCTGTGCCACGATAAAACCACGCCCCTCGAAGCGGGTAATTAACCCTTCTTCATGTAACAGACTGAGCGCCCGACGCACCGGCACCCGGCTGGTACCGAATAGTTGTGCTAACGGACCCTCCAGAAGTACCAGCCCCTTTGGCACTCGCTGGGCAACCAGAATATGACGTAAAAACTGACGAATAACTTCATAGCGCGCAGCGGCGGTATCTTCCGTTGCCGCATGCGAAGGGTTTGTCTGCATGACCATATTTTCGATCCTTACCTCATCAAACTTACCTTATCACATCCTGAGCGGTGTCATACCAACCCCCATCATTAGCACCGCGGTAGTGCAGGCTGCCCATTAATGGATCATTACATAAAATATACATTTATAACTCCTGTTCATGATGCTCTTCTACACTTGTTATCTCATTACCCTACCCACTTGTATCTTCTTGAAATTACTGCAATAAAACAAAATTAATACGATATGATCACATTTTAGACACTTTGTTGTCATTCTTCTGGCACTTGTTTTGCTATGTTTAAATGGATTTTTATTTAAATATACATTTAAGGGTGATATGAACGCGAATACGATTCGCCTGCAATTTCAGCGGGGCCAGATTGATGCCTGTGCCATTGCGGCGTTGTTTGCCAGAGGTCAGCTTTCGCCACTTGCGTTTACGGAAGCCTGCCTGACGGCGGCCAAAGAGACCCAGGGGATTTTTATTACGCTGACTCCCGAACGCGCCCGTCAGGAGGCTGCCGCCTCGACGCAGCGCTGGCGCGAGGGCGCGCCGCTGAGCCCATTGGATGGTATTCCGGTCTGCTGGAAAGATTTATTCGATATCGCCGGGACCCGAACCACTGCAGGATCCGCAACCCGCCTGGATGCGCCTCTCGCGACACACGATGCCGGAATGGTGGCGCGCCTGACGCAGGCGGGAATGGTGACTATCGGCAAAACCAATCTGAGTGAGTTTGCCTTTTCCGGTCTGGGTATTAACCCAACGTTTACCACGCCGGCATTACTGGCAACCGATGGCGAGGAACATGTTCCTGGCGGCTCTTCCAGCGGCGCGGCGCGAGCGGTTGCTCAAGGGGTGGCCTGCATTGCAATAGGAACGGACACCGCGGGTTCCGTGCGCATCCCTGCTGCGTTTAGCGGAGTGATCGGTTTTCGCGCCAGCCGTCATCGCTATGACGCGAGCGGAGTGTTTCCCCTGGCGGCGTCTCTCGATACGCTCGGGCCTCTTTGTCGCAGCGTCCGTGATGCTTACGCCCTTGATGTCATTCTCTGTGGCGAGGAGACGTCGTCGTCGACGGTGTCACGGTTAATTGTCGATCCGGAAATTCTCAATGCCGCTGATATTAGCGTCCGTGACAACAGTGCTTCGTTGCTGTCCCGATTAGCGGCGTCAGGCGTCGTTGTTGAATATCGGCGCCTGCCAGCCTTATATGAAGCACTTAACTGGATTGCTCACCATGGCTGGCCAGGGGCGATTGAAGCCTTTCAGTTACATGCCTCTCTGCTGGCGTCACCGGCAGCAACAGCGATGGATCCCCTCATTCGCCGCCGACTGCTGGCCTCCGGCACGATTGATCCGGCGGTGCTCACCACCTTTTTGCGTCTACGTCCGATCTGGCAGCAGGCACTGGCTGAAGAACTCAATGGCGCGATTTTGGTGACACCAACGGTCGCGCATACCGCGCCGCGGCTGGCGCCCTTGCAGGCGGATGCCGAGGCATTTGCCTTCGCCAATAGCGCCACGCTGCGCTTAACCATGCCAGGCAGTTTACTGGATATGCCCGGTCTCGCTGTGCCAAGCGGTACGACCGCGAACGGCCTGTATACCAGTCTGCTTTTCTCTTCACCGAACGGTGAAGATCGCTCGCTTTTAAGCGCTGCCTGTGCGGTAGCGCATCTGCTGGCGCCTTCCAAAGGTGATGGCGCTAATTCGTTATCCCTCAACTCAAAAGGAAAATAAACATGGCCAAAGAAATCCTTTGCGCATTTGGTGTGGACGTTGATGCCGTTGCCGGCTGGCTGGGGTCATACGGTGGCGAAGATTCTCCGGATGATATTTCACGCGGCTTGTTTGCCGGGGAAGTGGGCGCGCCGCGGCTGCTGAAACTGTTCGCGGAGCAGCAATTACGTACGACGTGGTTTATTCCCGGGCATTCGATAGAAACCTTTCCGGAGCAGATGAAAGCGGTTGTGGAGGCAGGACATGAGGTGGGGATCCATGGTTATAGCCATGAGAACCCGATTGCCATGACACCTGCCCAGGAGGAAGCGGTGCTGGATCGTAGCATCGAACTGGTGACGCAGTTAGCCGGTAAACGCCCAACCGGGTATGTGGCGCCGTGGTGGGAGTTTAGCAATGTGACTAACGAGCTGCTGTTAAAAAAGGGCATTAAATACGACCACAGTCTGATGCACAACGACTTCCATCCGTACTATGTCAGGGTTGGCGACAGCTGGACAAAAATCGACTACAGCAAGCATCCCGATGCGTGGATGAAACCATTGCAGCGCGGACAGGAGACGGATCTGGTTGAAATTCCAGCCAACTGGTACCTCGACGATCTACCACCGATGATGTTTATCAAAAAATCCCCTAATAGCCATGGCTTCGTTAACCCTCGTCATCTGGAGGAGATGTGGCGCGACCAGTTCGACTGGGTCTATCGCGAAAATGAGTACGCCGTCTTCACCATGACTATCCATCCCGATGTTTCCGGCCGTCCTCAGGTGTTGTTAATGCTTGAACGCCTGATTCAGTACATCCGTAGCCACGATGGCGTTCGCTTCGTGACCTTTGACGAAATTGCAGATGATTTTAAAGCGCGCAAACCGCGCTCGGCATAATGTCATTTACCCCCTGACAGAGGGATTACGCTATGAGCATTTTTAACAAAACTTCCGTAAACGGCTGGCAGCCGCAGCAGTTAACCATCAAGGATGTGAAATTTGCCACCTGGATTGCCTTTTTTGCCTGGGTTTTCGCTGTCTACGATTTCATCCTTTTTGGCACATTATTGCCGGAAATCGGTCTCCATTTTGGCTGGGATGAGGTAGAGCAAGCGGAAATCGCCACCTGGGTGGCGGTTGGCGGCGCAGTGATTGCGCTGGCGATTGGTCCGCTGGTCGATCGTCTGGGACGCCGGATGGGGATTGTCATTACCGTTGGCGGTGCCGCGTTGTGCTCATTATTGACCGCTGTGGGCGGTGCATGGGGGAAAGGGGCGCTGACGGCCATTCGCTCTGTCGCGGGGTTGGGCTACGCGGAACAAACGGTGAACGCTACCTATTTATCAGAACTGTATACCGCGCTCGACGATCCAAAACTCAATAAACGTAAAGGGTTTGTCTACAGTCTTGTGCAAGGTGGTTGGCCGGTCGGTGCACTAGTCGCTTCAGCGCTGACCGCCATTTTAATGCCCATCATCGGCTGGCAGGGCAGCTTCATTTTTGCAGCATTACCCTCACTGGTTATCGCTGTGCTGGCGCTAAAACTTAAAGAAACACCTCAATTCCAGGTACAAAAGAAAATCCAACATTTGCGTGAACAAGGGCAGATCGCCGAAGCCCGTCAGGTAGCCCAGGATTATCAGATTTCATGGGAGGAACATCACCGCGGTGGGATTGCCGCAGCGTTTCGAGGCACATCGCTGCGCGCCACCCTGGTACTGGGGGCGGCGGTACTGATCAACTGGTTTGCCATTCAGATTTTTAGCGTGCTCGGTACGACGGTCATCACCAAAACCCATGATGTTTCTTTTAACAACTCGTTGCTTATCTTAATCCTGTCCAATCTGGTGGGCTATTGCGGTTACCTGGCCCATGGCTGGCTGGGCGACCGGATTGGGCGTCGTAATACTATCGCGGTCGGCTGGATGCTGGGGGGGGTGGCGTTTGCTGGCATGCTCTACTGCCCGGACAACTTTGCCACTATCGTCACGCTCTACAGTATTGGTTTGTTCTTCCTGATTGGTCCCTACGCTGCAGCGCTGTTTTTCATTAGTGAAAGCTTTCCTACCGCCATCCGTGCTACGGCAGGGGCGTTGATTGGCGCGATGGGACCGGTCGGGGCGATCATCGCCAGCGTTGGTACCACCGCAGTGTTAAGCCATGGAGGGCACTGGCAGGATGCTGCGCTGTGGTTTGGCGCCATACCCTGCTTTATCTCAGGTGTGGTGATGTGGCTGGCGCGTGGCGATGTCCAGCGCGCGTCAGGGATGAACAAGACCGTTAACACACAACCTCAGGCGTAAGGAGCGATGATGGAAACCACAAACATCAGTCAGCGAGTAGCGGCAATCAGTGGTGCGGCAAGCGGCATTGGTCTGGCGCTGGCCACCCTGTATGCCCGCCGCGGAATACGGGTGATCGCCGGTTACTACCCGGACGATCCGCATGACCCTACTGTCGCTGCTGCACAGGTTGAGGAGGCTGGTGGCGATGCACTCTGGCTGCCGCTGAATGTCGCCGATACGGCGTCGGTTGATACGTTTATAACGCAAGGCGTCGCTCATTATGGCCGTCTTGATTATGTCATCGCCAATGCGGGGATCTTACGCTGCGCGTCTATTGAAGAGATGAACGACGACCGCTGGAACGAAATGCTTAATGTGGACCTCACCGGCGTGATGCGGTGTTTCCGGGCGGCTACGCCACGACTGGTCAGCGGTGGGAGTTTGGTCGCAATCTCATCGATTGCCGGGGGCGTCTATGGCTGGCAGGAGCACGCCCACTACGCGGCGGCGAAAGCCGCAGTCCCAGGGATTTGTCGCTCACTGGCCGTTGAGCTTGCACCGCGAGGTATTCGCTGTAACGCCGTGATCCCCGGATTGATTGAAACCCCACAGTCGCTGGATAAGCAGAACTCTCTGGGGCCGGAGGGGCTGGCAAAAGCAGCCAGATCGATTCCACTGGGACGGGTTGGCTGTCCGGATGATATCGCTCGCGTAGTGGCTTTTCTCACCAGCGACGAAAGCCGCTATCTGACCGGGCAAAGCCTTATTGTCGACGGTGGTTTGACCGTCCGCTGGCCGGATTAAGGAGCCACTATGCAGTTGCAAAACAGACGTTGTGTTGTGACGGGCGCGGCAAGTGGTATCGGCGAGGCTATCGCACTGCTTTTTGCCGGCGAAGGGGCACGACTGATACTCACCGACCGGGACCGTAATAAACTGGAAGAGGTGGTACAGCGTTGTCGGTTAATTGGGGCGCATTGCTATGGCGTGGTGGCTGATGTCGGCGAGGTCGACGGGGCAACGGCTGGCGTGGATGCCAGCCTGGGGCACTATGAAGGGATTGATGTGCTGGTCAACAACGCAGGCATGCTTACCCAGGCTCCCTGCACCGATATCACTCTGGATATGTGGGAAACCATGATGGCTGTCGATCTGCGCAGCGTGTTTCTGGCCTGCCAGCGAGCTCTGCCAGTGATGTTAAGCCAACGCTGGGGACGCATTATCAATATCGCTTCCCAACTGGGCATCAAAGGTGGGGCAGAGCTGTGTCACTATGCGGCCGCTAAGGCTGGCGTGATCGGCCTGACGAAATCTCTGGCGCTGGAAGTCTCCAGCCGAAATGTGCTGGTTAACGCTATCGCCCCAGGACCGATTGAAACCCCGCTTATTGAGGGTATTCACCAGGCGTGGAAAACGGCCAAAACGGCGGAGCTGCCGCTGGGGCGCTTTGGGCGAGCAGAAGAAGTGGCGCCGGTGGCGCTGCTGCTGGCCAGCGAGCCTGGGGGTAACCTGTTCGTTGGCCAGACGCTGGGGCCAAATTCGGGTGATGTGATGCCTTGAGGAGTGGATGATGTGCGGAGTGTGCGGCCTGCTTGATAACGGGCCGCAGTGGAGCGATCCGCTGCGGCAGGATATTCCCCTACGCCAGCTGCGTCTGCGGCAGCTGGCATTACTAAACCGTACGCTGAAGCCCTGGCGCCTCTCGCTGACGGAGTTTCATGGTCAATGGCTACTGGCCAGCCCGACGGGACAACAGGTGCTGGTCCACTCCCTGGATCGGTTGTGGAAAGAAGCCGAGAACATGCTGCATCAGGCGATTGATCCGCTAGATGATGCCTGGTTAGCCTCGCTTGAGGCCAAAGGGGAAAACGATGCCTGCTGAAGAGAAATTACCCCTCCATGTGCTGAGCGGGTTCCTGGGTAGCGGTAAAACAACGCTGCTGAAAAACTGGCTCGCCCGGCAGAACGTGAACGATATTGCTCTGCTGGTGAATGAGTTTGGCGAGGTGGGGATCGACCATCACCTGCTTCACGCAGTCGCGCCGGATACTGTGTTATTGCCGAGCGGTTGCGTATGCTGTCAGATTCGTGGGGAATTGCAGGCCGCTTTGCTGGCGCTTTATGAACGGCGGGCGCGCGGCCTGATCCCGGCGTTTCGCTACGTTGTTCTGGAAACCAGCGGGCTGGCCGATCCGGCTCCCATCTTATCGACACTTCTCCACGATCGTCAGTTGCAGAGCCATTTCACGCCAGGGTCGCTGGTCACACTCGTCGATGCGGAACATGCCCACCGTCAAGCCGATCTTCAGCCCGAGTGGCTTGCGCAGGTGACGGCGGCGGACAAACTGCTGGTGAGTAAAAGCGATCGCATTGCCCCCGAGGAGACGGTGACGCTCGAGCAGTGGCTGCGTCAGCTTAATCCGCTGGCGGAAGTGAGCACTACGCGGCTGGCGCAGGATACCCCGGACTGGCTGTTCCGAAGTGAAGTATTTCGCGGCTCTTATGAACAGCGTTTCCGCTGGTTAGGGTCATGTGCTGACAACACGTTTTCGTTGGTGCCAAAGCGCGATGGCGGGGCGCATCCCACGACAGAAACATGCGTGATTTCGCTTGAGCAGTCGTTAAACTGGCCCGCTTTTGCTATCTGGTTATCCATGCTATTACATTGCCATGGTAACGCGGTGCTGAGAATGAAAGGCATTTTGCGTGTAAGCGACAGTGAGGCTCCGGTGGTTATTCATGGTGTACAGCACACGTTGCATCCTCCGGTGCATTTGGATGACTGGCCAGGAGCCTTAAGCCATTCAACGTTGGTATTTATCTTACGTGGACTGGAGGCGCATCGCTTGCAGCAGGCCTTTAGCCGCTTTATGCAAGTATTACAGGAGTCCTGAAGGGATGAGTTCTGCGGCGATTATTTCTCCTCCATTAACGCTTCGGGTGTTGGGCACGTCGGTGACATTACTGGAGATATTGCGTGTTCGCGCTGAGCAGGAGCTGGGGATTAAGATCGAATACCTGCTGCATAGCGTGGAAGATGCCCAGCGCATCGCGGTTATGCAACCTGACAGTTACGATCTCTATGACCAGTGGTTTCATAATATCGATTTTGTCTGGCCGGCCCGTGCTATTCAGCCGCTGGAGGTGAAGCGGCTGAAATATTGGGACGAGGTGAACGAACTGGCGAAGCAGGGCACCCTGAACGGCGTTGTGGCCGATGGCAGCGTACCGTCCCAGCGCTTGTACGTTCAACGGGATCGCCATTTAAGCAGCCAGCCGAGCGATCTCATCAGCATGCTGCCATTGACGCATAATGCCGATAGCTTTGCTTATCATGTCGACCGTCTTCCCGAGGCGCTTCAGCAGGAAGAAGAGAGTTGGGGATGGTTGCTGCATAGCGCGCTTACTGGCGCGGTCGCCCTGCAAGAGGATGCAGCTATGGGAGGGATCGATGCCGCTCTGGCCATGCAGGGCGCGGGGATGGCGCAGTTTGCCGATATTGGCAATTTGACGTTGGAAGAGATCGATGTTTTGACACAAGGATTAGCCCATCTTAATCGCCAGGGACACTTTGCCGCATTCTGGTCGTCCCAGGAGCAGGCATGCGATTTAATCGATAATCGATGCGTTGAGGTCCAGAGCTTATGGGCTCCCATCTATTTCCGGCACCATTTCCATCAGCGAGGCTATAAAATGGCGCGCCCACGTGAAGGCTATCGGGCGTGGTATGGCGGCATGTCGCTGTCTCGCTGCGTGACTGGGAAGGTAAAAGAAGCGGCCTATGATTACCTTAACTGGTGGCAGTCTGGTTGGCCCGGCGCAGTAATGGCCCGGCAGGGGTATTATATTTCCAACCCTCAGCGAAGCCGCGCTTTTCTGTCTCAGGCCGAATGGGACTATTGGTATGCAGGAAAACCGGCAGCTGAATTACTCCTCGATGCCTCTGGCGCGCCGCTTATTCCTGCGGGTGAGCGTCGGGATGGTGGAAGCTACGAGCAGCGGATGGGACATATTGCGGTATGGAATTCGGTGATGGATGAACATAACTATCTGACGCGACGCTGGCAGGAGGCGCTGATGCGCCGCTAGCTCTTATGCGGCTGGGCCGGACAGAACTGAGGCAGACCTGACGGAAGCTAAAAAGCAAAAAGCCTGCTCGAAAGCAGGCTTTTTTAAATTTGGCTCCTCTGACTGGACTCGAACCAGTGACATACGGATTAACAGTCCGCCGTTCTACCGACTGAACTACAGAGGAATCGTGTGAACGAGGCGCATACTACTGGCCTCGCATTTTTGTGTCAACACTAAAATTAACCTGCTGATTCAACTGGCTAAATTTAGCTCAAGGCGTTGTTTTAGTGAACAATGCGCCGATTGTCTTCATCCTGCAGGCCATTCTCACGTATCCGCTGCAGCGGATCCTGCTGGTAGAAGTGGCAAAAACGCTGCCACAGGGCGGGGAAGCGGGGCGCGAACAACTCGGGCGCGCTGAAAAAATATTCCGAGAGGACGGCAAAGCACTCCGCGGGGTCGGTGGCGGCATAGGCGTCAATGCTGGCGGCGCTTTCCCCCACCAAGTCTATCTCATCCTGAATATTGTTCATTGCCGCGTGGAGATCGTGCTCCCAGCCGGCAACCTCGCGTAATGGGATAAGCGGCACGCCGCTGGCCCGATCGCCATTCCTCGCATCCAGCTTATGCGCCACCTCGTGCACCACGAGGTTAAAGCCTGACGCATCAAAGGAGTCCTGAATATCCAGCCAGTTCAGCACTACAGGCCCCTGCTGCCAGCTTTGTCCCGATTGCACCACCCGCTGGTTATGGACCAGACCAATATCATCTTCCCATTCATCATCCACGACGAACGGGGCTGGGTAGATCAGCACTTCATGGAAACCGTCCAGCCACTCTATTCCCAGCTCAAGCACTGGCAGACAAAAGAGCAGGGCAATGCGTGCCTGATGCAGCGGGGTGAGCTCCAGCCCCTGCAGCGCCACCAGACGTTTTTGCTGTAAGAAACGGGCAGCCAACTGAGTAAGCTTGCGCTGCTCAGTGGGAGAAAGATGGGCTAAAACCGGAATGGCAAGCGCTTGCTCCCAGGGCATCTCTGCGTTGCCGGACTCATCATCTGCTTTCCAGGGCCATTTAAACATCATATTGCTCGCAAAGTCGTCACTTGAACACGATTACCGAAACGGGAGCTATTAAAATGCCAAAGATCCTGGCATTATAGCAACCACAACAGCGGAGAGATGCCGGAGCGGCTGAACGGACCGGTCTCGAAAACCGGAGTAGGGGCAACTCTACCGGGGGTTCAAATCCCCCTCTCTCCGCCACTTTTCTCTTAATGACCATTCCCCTTCAATCACACCGTTAGCTTCAGGTATAACGCCTGCGCTGGGGTATCGCCATCATCATCGTCCTGGTTTCAGCGTAGAGACGCGGTAGCGCGCTTTATCCTTTTAGGACCTTATCGCCGCTTTTTGCCCGAACGAGCTTAAACGCATCATAAAGAGGGAAGGTACGCCTGGAAAGCGGCAATGTCGAAAAGAGTGATCTCAACGGAGCGGGAACATAAAAAAGCCCGCTGAACGCGGGCTTTGACGGGGATCAGAACTGATAGACCAGGCCGAGGGCGACGATGTCATCGGTCGCTATACCGCTGTTTTTGTAGAAGCGGTCGTCTTCATCCAGCAGGTTGATTTTGTAATCCACATAGGTGGACATATTTTTGTTGAAGTAGTAGGTCATGCCCACGTCGACATACTTGACCAGATCCTTGTCGCCGTAGCGAGAATAGGTGTAGAGATCTTTACCCTTCGACTGCAGATAGGCGACAGACGGACACAGCGGTAAATTAAAGTCGTCAAACTGATACTGCGCGACCACTTCGAAGTTCTGCGTTTTGTTGGCAATCCCACCAAAACTATCGTTGCCGTAGAAGGTCATGTTGCGGGTTTCAGCATACATGGCGGCCAGATAGATGTTGTTGGCGTCATATTTCGCGCCGACGGTCCAGGCGTCAGCTTTATCGCCATTGGCGTAGCGCTGGCTGCTACGAGCCTCTGCCAGCTGGTTATGGGTACGGTCAGAAGACGAATACGCTGCCCCTACGCTGATCCCCATATCAAGATCGTAGTAGCTGGAGATACCGAAACCGTCGCCATTTTCCCGCGCCAGTTTACGTTTGCCGCCGTTATTAGTGCCTTCGCCAGAACCGGCGTTTTCATTATTACCCTGATACTGCAGAGCGAAATGCAGACCGTCGACGAGGCCGAAGAAGTCGCTGTTACGGTAGGTTGCCACGCCGTTGGTACGGCCGGTCATGTAAACGTCGGTCTGGGTGTAGGTATCGCCGCCGAATTCCGGCAGCATATCGGTCCAGGATTCAATGTCGTACACCACGCCGTAGTTACGACCGTAGTCCAGTGAGCCGTAGTCGGCAAACTTCAGACCAGCGAAGGCCAGACGGGTCCAGGAGTTTGCGCCTTCTTTTTCAGTGGTATTTGCCTGAATGTTGTATTCCCACTGACCGTAGCCGGTTAACTCGGAAGCGATCTGCGTTTCGCCTTTTATACCAAAGCGAGCATAGGTCTGATCGCCATCCTCTGAAGTGTCGTCAGAGAAGTAGTGCAGGCCGTCGACTTTTCCGTAAAGGTCCAGTTTGTTGCCGTTGTTGTTATAGATTTCCGCGGCATTAACGGCATTGGCCATTAATAATGCCGGTACCATGAGTGCCAGTACTTTTCTTTTCATTATATATTCCCTTTTAATAATAATTTCTATGAATTATGACAATCCCTCCGGAATGACTATCAGATACTAACGACTAAGTTCATTTTTATTTAAAATAAAAGATGTAAATAAATAATATAAAACATTTCAATTTATTTCAATTTGGTTCTTTATATTGTTTATGAATAATTTTTGGTGGAGTATTATTTTGTTATATAGCAATGGGATATGACTTGGTTTGATTGATTTTGTTAACTTAATGAAATGAGTTGTATGAATTAACATCAAGACATCATTCATCACGAAAATTGCTTTTTGGCCGGCAAAAATAGTCAATAGATTATCAATACAACACGCGATCTCCCGCGCCGGAATAAACTTTTCGCATGGGGAGAAGAATAAATAAAACACTCCAGCGCCCGCTCACCGGCAGCATAAGTCGCAGGTTGACGCAGAAGATGGGGATGAAACTGCTGCCTGCTGCGCAGGTTGGCGGTATAATGTGATGCTTGTCACGTTTTGAGTGGCGGTAGTGTGTTGTGTCACGGAGAGGAATGAGATGGAAGAGCAGGCAAAACGCAGCCCCGGAGGGAAGCTCGCGTTATGGGCGTTGTATGCTTTTTGCGGATATTGTGTCTGGGTCATCGTGCGTTACTGGTGGGTGGTCGGAAAAATTCACAGCGTTCCCGGCGCCAGCGTGGAGGGCGATTTGGGAACCACGGCGGGAAAATGGCTTGGCGCGCTGTTGGGGATGTTAGTCCTTGCGGGCATTGGCGCGATCCTCGGGGCGGTTGTCTGGTATACCCGGCCGTCTCGCGGCGAGCGGGATCATCAGCGGTAAAGTTGCTATGCTCGAGGCTGACCTTCACATAAAGGAAAGCCTATGAACCTGGTTGACTGGCAGCAACGATATGAGCACTGGATACTGACGCACCACGCGCAGGATGATGCCGCACACGATCTGTCCCATTTTCGTCGCGTCTGGGCCACGGCTACCCAGCTGGCCGCCGGGGAGGAGGTCGACCGACTGGTACTCCTCACGGCCTGCTATTTTCATGACATCGTCAGCTTGCCGAAGAATCATCCGGAGCGAAGCCGTTCCTCGATGATGGCCGCTGAGAAAACCCTCGCTATTCTACAGTCGTCATTTGCCGATTTTCCCGCGGAGCGTTACGCGGCGGTCAGTCATGCCATCGAGGCACACAGCTTCAGCGCGGCGATCCCGCCGCGCACGCTGGAGGCGAAAATCGTCCAGGATGCCGACCGTCTTGAGTCGCTGGGGGCGATTGGCCTGGCGCGGGTCTTCGCCGTCGCCGGCGCCCTGAATACCATCTTGTTTGATGCTGAAGATCCATTTGCTGACCGGCGGGCGCTGGATGACCGCCAATATGCCCTCGATCATTTCCAGTGCAAACTCCTGCGCCTGCCGGAGACCATGCAGACGGCCAGAGGAAAAGAGATGGCGCAGCACAATGCCCGCTTCCTCGTCGAATTTATGGCCAAGCTTAGCGCGGAGCTGCAGGGGGAGCCGCTGGCGCTGGATGAAGCGGTTTTACGCCGCTTTGCACCGCAGGCGTCAACCGACCGGTGATTTATGGTACTCTCTGCAAAAATCGTCCGCGCTGGTTGAGGATATGCCGCAAAAGTTAATTAAGGAAAACAGGTCGTTGCCGCTGGCTGAGCAGGCCGGGGAAGAGGCTCAGGCGCTGCTGCGTCAGCTGATGACGATCTATGATGTGAAAACGCTGGTTGCCGAACTGGTAAGCGTCGGCGAACAGCACTGGAGCGCGGCGATCCTCAAGCGCGTGGCGGCGCTCTCCCGCGCGGCGGGGCGTTTGCGTCCGCAGGAGATCGCCCATCTGGCGACGCTGCTGCCGGCGCCGCCAGCTCATCACCCGCATTATGCGTTCCGCTTTGTCGATTTGTTTGCCGGTATCGGCGGGATCCGCAACGGTTTTGAAGCCATCGGCGGGCAGTGCGTCTTTACCAGCGAGTGGAACAAGCACGCGGTGCGTACCTACAAGGCCAACTGGTACTGTGATCCGCAACAGCATCGTTTTAATGAAGATATCCGCGATGTCACGCTCAGCCACCGCCCCGATGTCAGCGATGAAGAAGCGGCGCAGCATATCCGCGAGACGATTCCTCAGCATGATGTCTTACTGGCCGGCTTTCCCTGCCAGCCTTTCTCACTCGCCGGCGTCTCCAAAAAAAATGCCATGGGGCGCGCGCACGGCTTTGCCTGCGAAACCCAGGGGACGCTATTTTTTGATGTCGTGAGAATTATCGCCGCGCGTCAGCCGGCGATTTTTGTGCTGGAGAATGTCAAAAACCTCAAAAGCCACGATCAGGGGCGCACCTTCCGCATCATCATGCAGACGCTGGATGAGCTGGGGTATGAGGTGGCCGATGCCGGGCATACCGGGCCGGATGACCCTAAGGTCATCGACGGGCGCCATTTCTTACCACAGCACCGGGAGCGCATCGTGCTGGTGGGTTTCCGCCGCGACCTGCAGCTGCATGAAGGATTTACGCTGCGCGATATCGCTGCGCTCTATCCGGCGGTGCGGCCGACGTTTGGCGAGCTGCTGGAGCCGACGGTGGATGCCAAATTTATCCTTACGCCGGTGTTGTGGAAATATCTCTATCGTTATGCCCGCAAGCATCAGGCGCGGGGTAATGGCTTTGGTTATGGCCTGGTAGACCCCGGTAATCCCCACAGCGTGGCTCGAACACTCTCTGCCCGCTACTATAAAGACGGTGCCGAAATTCTCGTCGACCGCGGCTGGGACCGGCCGTTGGGCGAGCAGCATTTTGACGATCCACAGAACCAACAGCGGCGGCCTCGCCGGTTGACGCCGCGCGAATGCGCCCGGCTGATGGGCTTTGAATCGCCCCAGGGTTCACGGTTCCGCATTCCAGTGTCGGATACCCAGGCCTATCGTCAGTTCGGCAACTCGGTGGTGGTTCCGGTCTTCGCCGCGGTGGCGAAGCTCCTGGCGCCGCGTATCGCCCAGGCGGTGGCGCGTCGCGAAGCGGATGATAACGATGGCGGATGTTCACGATAAAGCCACGCGCAGTAAAAATATGCGGGCTATCGCCACGCGCGATACGGCGATTGAAAAGCGGATAGCGGCGCTGCTGACCGGGGCGGGATTCACCTTTGTCGCCCAGGATCGCGCGCTGCCAGGACGCCCCGATTTCGCCTTACCCGACTACCGCTGCGTTATCTTTACTCACGGCTGTTTCTGGCATCACCATGACTGTTATCTGTTTAAGGTGCCGGCCACCCGGACGGCTTTCTGGCTGGATAAAATCGCCGGCAACGTGGCGCGTGACGCCCGCGACCGGCAACAGCTGGCTGAGCAGGGCTGGCGGGTGCTTATCATCTGGGAATGCGCCCTGCGCGGCCGGTTGAAACTAAATGATGAGGCGCTCACCGAGCGTCTGGAAGAGTGGATCTGCGGCGCCGGGCACGACGCGCAGATCGATACGCAGGGGATCCGCGAGCTGGCGTTTACTTCGCCGCCTTACAAGGAGTAGCCTCGCTGCGGGCGGGGAAGAGATATTTTCCCAGCGTCACCAGCACTACGGCGAAAATAATCACTGCCAGCGCCAGCCATTCAATGAGCGACAGGCTTTCACCGCCAAACCCGGTGCCGAGCAAGACGGCCACCACCGGGTTAACATAGGCATAGCTGGTGGCTACCGCCGGGGTGACGTTGCGGATCAAAAACATGTAGGCGTTGATGGCGATTAGCGAGCCAAAGATAGCCAGGTAGGCCAGGGCGGCGACCCCGGACCACGAGGGGACATGGGTTAACGTCTCACCGGTCAGCCATGACGAGACCAGCAGGACGATCCCGGCGGCGAGCATCTCGATAGCCCCCGCCATCATGCCGGTCGGCAGCTCAATCCGCGACCCGTAAACCGAGCCGAACGCCCAGCTTAGCGAACCAATCAGGATCAGCAGCGCGCCCCAGGGGTTGCCGTTCAGGTTGCCACCGCTGTTGAGCATGACGATACCTGCCAGGCCAATGGCAATGCCCAGCCACTCCAGTTTACGGGTGGCGATGCCGAAAAAGCGGCTGAAACATAGCGTGAACAGCGGCACGGTGGCGACCATCACCGCCGCGATCCCTGACGGAACGTGCTGATGTTCGGCGAGAGTGACGAAGCCGTTGCCGACGGCAAGCAGCAAGACCCCAATCAGCGCGGCGTTAAGCAGCGGCCGGCGGGCTGGCAGCTTATGGCCGGTGGCCAGCAGCCAGCCCAGCAGTAGCACGCCGGCTGAGAGAAAGCGAATACCGGCCATCATCAGCGGCGGCCAGCTGGCGACGCCGACGGCGATGGCAAAATAGGTAGAGCCCCAAATGATATACAGCGCAAACAGCGCCCCGATAAGCGGTAACAGCTGACGGGTAGACATACTTCCTCACGACGGTGCAGAGATAGAAAGGGGACATATAGTAAACGTGAAAACTATCGCGCTGGCGAGCGCTTAATTTGCGCGAGTTTGTTAAATTTATATTGACTAATTGTACCTTGGGCACCGGCCGTTTTTTAACGCATACTCGAAGGAGACATTGATGAAAAGAGAAGGAAATTATTTTGGCAGGAAGTAGTCTTTTAACATTACTCGATGATATCGCCACGCTGCTGGACGATATTTCCGTGATGGGCAAGCTGGCGGCGAAAAAAACAGCCGGGGTATTGGGCGACGATCTGTCGCTCAATGCTCAGCAGGTGACCGGCGTGCGAGCGAATCGTGAACTGCCGGTCGTCTGGGGCGTGGCGAAAGGTTCGTTCATTAATAAAGTGATCCTCGTGCCGCTGGCGCTATTGATCAGTGCTTTTATCCCCTGGGCGATTACGCCGTTGCTGATGCTGGGAGGCGCATTCCTCTGTTTTGAAGGGGTGGAGAAGGTCCTTCACAGCCTGGAGGCGCGTAAGCACAAGGAGGACCCTGCGCAACGGCAGCAGCGTCTTCAGGCGCTGGCGGAACGTGACCCGCTGGCCTTTGAGCGTGACAAAGTGAAAGGGGCAATTCGCACCGATTTTATTTTGTCCGCGGAAATTGTCGCCATCACCCTCGGCATTGTGGCGGAAGCGCCGCTGCTCAATCAGATCCTGATCCTCTCAGGGATCGCGATTCTGGTCACCATCGGGGTCTATGGTCTGGTGGGGGTGATCGTTAAGCTGGACGACATGGGCTACTGGCTGGCAGAGAAACGCGCTGCGCTGGCGCAATGGCTGGGCAAAGGATTGTTAGCGGTAGCCCCCTGGCTGATGAAAGTGCTCTCCATCGTTGGGACGCTGGCGATGTTCCTTGTCGGCGGCGGGATTGTGGTTCACGGCATTGCGCCACTGCATCATGCCATTGAGCACTGGAGCGCGGGGCTGGGCGGGATATTGGCTTCCCTGCTGCCGGTCATTGCCAACCTGGTGCTGGGTTTTATCATTGGCGCAGTGGTGCTGGCGGGCGTGAAAGTGGTGAGCAGTCTGCGCCGGTCAGTGAAGTAGAGTGGCTGCACGCAGCGTGACGGCGCTGCGTCGTCTACGCTAAAAGCGCGCCCGGCGTCGACACCAGCCGGGGCGCTGATGTCGTCAGGTTTGCGCAACGTACTGCGAGATAATGATGGATAAGCCACTTCGGTTGAAGATAAACAAGCTCCGCCACCTGACTCGCCCGGCGCATGTGGTTAACGTTTGTTTTATTGTGGTGCTTTTTTTCTCCACGTTACTGATCTGGCGTGAAATCAACGTCCTGGAAGAGGCCTATGTGGCCAACCAGCGTAATAATCTGGCTAATGTCGCCCATGAAATGGATGGGTTGCTGCAGTTCAATATTGACCGGATGATGTTTTTTCGCCACGGCATGCAGTCTGCCCTTGAGCAGCCGCTCGATATCGACGTATTGCGTAGTGCCAGTCAGCGCTATCTGAGCCAGCGTCACCAGGAGGCCTGGCGAGTAGCGCTGCCGAATCGTCGTACGCTGCCGGTGTTTGGCGTCTCGGGGAGCGTCGTCGGTAACAACCCTATACTGCTGAAGGACGATCCGCTCGCGGCTGATGAGTTGATGGCGACGCTGGAGCTGGGGTATCTGTTGAATCTGACGCAACATGACCGCGATTTCGCCGAGCGGATGCAGTATATCTCTCGCAGCGGCTTTTTCACCTCGACCCTGCCGCTGCGGGACGAGTCGCAGGTGATGACCCACTATTCGCAAGCCATCGGCGCCCTCTGGTTTACCCGACAGAGCCAGCGGAATAATCCGGGGCGGGGCGTTATCTGGCAAACCTTTCCTGACGATGACCCGCAGCTGGAAGAGCAGGTGGTCACCGCTTCGATACCGCTGGATTTCGCCGGTTACTGGCGCGGGGTGCTGGCGATGGATTTCTCGGTCAGTGAAATAAAAGCGTTTTTGGTCAGCGCCATGCAGGGCGGGCAGGAGGGGGAGTACCAGCTTTATGATAGCCATTTGAACCTGCTGGCCTCTTCCGCGCCGGGGAATGTCCTGACGCTATTGTCCCCCAGGGAACAGGAACTGCTCAGCCGCGCGTTTGTCCATGATAACCAGGGGGGGCTGCGCTTGCTGACGCGCTATATCAGCTGGGCCAAACTGCGCAATTTTGACGGCGTGTTGCTGCGGATCCACACCCTGCGGGAAGGCGTGCGGGGCAATTTTGGCACCATCACCATCGCCCTGACCCTGATGTGGGTCCTCTTCACCTTGATGCTGTTGCTCTCCTGGCTGGTGATCCGCCGCATGGTCCGCAATATGAGCGTCCTGCAAACCTCCCTTGAATGGCAGGCATGGCATGATGCCTTAACCCGTCTGCTCAATCGCGGGGCGCTGTTTGAACAGGCGATGGCGGTAGCCAGCGCCTGCCAGCGCAGTGGACGGCCGCTGTCGGTGATCCAGCTCGATCTGGATCACTTCAAGCGCATCAACGATCGCTATGGCCATCAGGCGGGTGACAGAGTGCTGTCGACGGTGGCCAGTACCCTTGCCAGCACCGTTCGTGAGGGTGACTTGCTGGGCCGCGTGGGCGGGGAGGAGTTTTGTGTCGTGCTGCCGAATACCACACTACAGGACGCGGTGGCGGTGGCAGAGCGGCTACGCCTGCGAATTCAGGGCCGGGAGGTCTTTTTACATAACAATGTGACGCTGCGGGTCAGTGCCTCACTGGGGGTCAGTACCAGCGAAGAGCAGGGGGAGTATCAGTTTGAAGCCTTACAGTCGGTGGCCGATCGTCGTCTCTATCTGGCAAAGCAGAACGGCCGCAATCAGGTCTGTTTTCGCAGCGAAGCGTGAGCAAAACGTTTCGCCCGAATCAGGCAAAATGAGATTTTTCTTAAAGTGTTCGACGGGGATCGCGCTATCGAATGAAACCGGTTTGCGGCGAAGCCTTCTCGCATCAGCCCTGCAGCCCTGCTCAAAGCAAAGCGCTAACATTCTCAATAATTTGCGTCATGAATATCGCTTGTCATGCAAAATAATTGAGGATAATGTTTTAACGCATCGGATTTCCCGGTGTAACGAATTTTCAAGTGCTTCTTGCATTAGCAAGTTTGATCCCGACTCCTGCGAGTCGGGATTTTTTTCGCCTGCCGTTAGCGGTTAACTTCACTGGCGCTGAAATCGTGAATGTCGAGCTCAAATGCCTCCGCCAGTTCGCGCCAGGTATGTGACCCGCGGCCATCAATGCTGGCGCGCTGTGGGTCGTCCAGAGTGCGATGGATTTCACTTTCGCTAATCTCATTAATCGCTGCCAGTAGCGCATCCACATTGACATCAACGTCATTTCCGGCCTGGCCAGTCAATCGATTCTTCATCATTACCCCCTCGCTGAGCGTCGCTCAAGCCTCTTTAAGTATAGTCGGTCTAAAAAAACACCAGTCATGGGCCGCGACGCTGCGAGTTGCGTGGTTTTGTTCTACACTGGCTGAAAAATAGAGGAGAGTGAATATGCAGGTGAACGATCGTGTCACGGTGAAGACCGACGGTGGCCCACGTCGATCGGGGGTAGTGCTGGCAATTGAGTCGTTTAGTGAAGGGACGATGTATCTGGTTTCGCTGGAAGACTATCCTTTAGGGATCTGGTTTTTCAACGAAATAGGGCATCCGGATGGGATCTTCGTCGAAAAAGAAGCCTCATAAAACGGGACTGGCGGTACCACCGCCAGTCTGTTTCAACGCAGATTCACCTGAATACCTGAAGTTACGTTTTCGGTCAGCCGAACGATATGGTAAATCACCTGCTTATTGTGCGTTTGTATTTTCTTTTTAATATTGCCTTTATGCGATGATACCGTCTTCGCTTTGATGTTCATTTGCGTTGAAATTTGTGACGTGCCGTGCCCGGCCATCCACATTTGCAGCATATTTGATTCTGTTTTACTCAGCGACAACGTCGGTAAATTTAATTGCCCCAGGCTACTGTTTTTGTATTTTAGATAATTAACCAGAATAACATCAAGGTCTTTTGGCGTTATCGATTTCGAACTGATCAGCAGGTTTTTCCGTACCCGCAAATAGCGGTCAAAATGAATGTTTGCCAGCGACATAAAGATAACAAACAGCGTCGCCGGGTTTTGCGTAATGATCTGGCGAATAATGCCATTACTTTCATCATCATGCACGAAGCAGTCTTCATTAAGAAACACCACTGCCGGACAACACGACGCGCAATGTTTTTGCAAATCTGTCGCGCAATGGACCTCAACGATTTCCTGTTTTTTTATTCCCCGACTGGTCAGATAACCCGTTAAGCCTAACCGGGTATAACTGCACAAATCCATAATCATCGTTGACATGACCCATCCTCAATCAACACGTAACGATATTCTCTTCACACGCATTGTGCGAAGCAGTCCTTGCGAGCAGTAATAGTAGGTTTACGAAAGAACCTATTAGTTCCGTTAAACTATTCCGCATCTATGCATATAATTTGCCAGGAAAACTCTTAAAGTAAAGTCGAGAACCGGTAGTGTGAGCGGATTAAAAACAAAAAGTGCCCATAGATGCTATGGTTACGCCCCAAACATTATTTTATTTTCGGAATTTCCTTATTTCAAATGAAGGCGGTGCTGCCCGTTCCTGTTTTGCCCGGTTTTTCCGCCGGGAGCGGGGGTGGAAGGCTTAATGCTTTAATGCCACAATACTTTTTTATCGGCTTGTGGGATGAATGATGAAACAGTTAGTTTTTGCGGGCATGGTGGTGGCGCTGGCCGGATGTGTGCAGGTTGATCATTACGATGACGTCGTTAAAGCACCGGCGCCGGCTGGCCTTGAGGGCTACTGGCAATCGAAAGGGCCGCAGAGTGAAATGATGAGCCCTGACGCGATCGCCAGCCTGATCGTCACTAAAGAAGGGGATACCTTCGACTGCCGCCAGTGGCAGCGCGTGATCGCGCAGCCGGGTAAACTGATGAACCGCGATAACCAGATCTACAACGTTACCGCTTCCCTGGATATCTATCCAATCGAGCGTGAGGGCAATACGCTCTCCTACGATCGTATGACGTTGACTCGCGTTGAACGCCTCACCCCTGAGTGTGAAAAGGCGTGGGCCAAAGCGCGTACGACAGGGGCCGTCAGCGCGCCGGCTTCCGTGCGCTGAGGTTCCGGCGGGCCCGTTCCGGCCCGCCAGGTACATCGCCAGCTGACTACAGCACGGCTTCCATCACCCACACGCTCACGCTACCCCCGTTGCAGGTAAAGATCGCGCTACCCTCAGCGTCGGTTTCGACAATCTCTTCCCGGTTGCCGAGAAAATCCCGCCAGCGTTTATTGCCATAGTTCTCGCCCAGCGTCAGGGTTTTTTCTCCCTCATCGCCATTGGACATCACCACCACGCAGCCGGGATCCTCGTCGGTGCCGCTACGGCTGAAGGCAATACAGTTGGGGTGATCGAACCACAGCGTTTGCACGCCATGGGCAAAGCGCTGACGGGCGTCGATCAGTTCATGCAGTTGTTCGATAACGGGCATCTCAATGGCGTAGGTTTGTCCATCGCCGCCGGTATCTTCATAGGATGCGCCGAAAAGATCGGCATAAAAGACCGACGGCACACCATTTTCACGCAGCAGGATCAGCGCATAGGCCAGCGGCTTGAACCAGGGTTCAACCGGCGCCTCGAGGGCCTGCAGCGGCTGCGTATCGTGGTTTGTCACCAGCGTCACGGCGTGAAAAGGGTCTGCTTCCACCAGCGTGCCGCTGAATATCTGGCTCATGTCATAATCGCGCCCCTGGCGTGAGGCTTCATGAAATTTCATCTGCAGCGGGGCATCGAACAGCATCGTCTTGCCCTCGACCAGATCGATATACTGCTGGAGCTTTTCCACCTCATGGGACCAATACTCCGCGACAATAAACAGCGGCTGCGGTGCCACCTCCTGGACGTGCTCGATCCACGCTTTGTAAAACCAGGCGGGGATATGCTTCACGGCGTCAAGACGAAAACCATCGCAGCCGGTCTGCTCCATGACCCAGCGCGCCCAGTATTTGATCTCCTCGGTAACGGCGTGATTACGAAAATCAATGTTGGCGCCCATCAGGTAGTCGAAGTTACCAAGCTCATCGTCGACCTGCTCGTTCCAGCCTTCACCGGTGTAATCGTTGACGATTTTAAACACACCGTCTTCCGTCGGATTCTCAATGTGGTCGATACCGCTAAAGCATTTGTAGTCCCAGACAAATTGCGAATACTGCCCGGCCCGCACCGGAAAGGTATAGCGAGTCCATGCCTCACACTCAATGATCTCCTCGGCAATCTGGGTGCGATCGTGCTCATCGACGCGCTGCACCTGCAGAGTTTCTTTTTCATCGGCGCCCATTTTGTGGTTCACCACCACATCCAGCAGCACGGCGATATCATGCTCTTTCAGAGCCTTCATCGCCGCCAGCAGCTGTGCTTTATCGCCATATTTGGTGGCGACTGAGCCCTTTTGATCAAACTCACCAAGGTCGAAGAGATCATAGGTGTCATAGCCGACGGAATAACCGCCCGAGGCGCCTTTATAGGCGGGCGGCAACCAGACCATATTGATGCCGATTTCATTCAGGCTGGGGGCCAGCGCTTCGACTTCACGCCATAGCTCGCCGCCGGCGGGGTAGTACCAGTGAAAACATTGCAACAAAGTGGGGTTTTTCATCTTCCATGCTCCAGACGTCAACAGGCTGACCTTTGCAGTATGGGAGATATCCCGCAAAACGGGAGAGGAAAGCCCTGATTTTCGCTATACCCTAATCGGGATCATATATAATAAATTGGCATAAGATGTAGCGTAACGATGTTGGTGCCGGGCCGTTAAGCGCCTTACACTACAGGAAAATCCTAACCTTCGGGGTATCTATGAAATTAGCACTTCTGGGTCGTCAGGCGCTGATGGGCGCGATGGCCGTTGTTTTGATGGCTGGCGTTAGCGTGAAAACTTTTGCAGCGGAAAACCTGCTCAATCAGGTTAAAGAGCGCGGTACCCTGCGCGTGGGCCTCGAAGGCACCTATCCTCCTTTCAGCTTCCAGGGCGATGACGGCAAGCTGACCGGATTTGAAGTGGAGTTTGCCAACGAGCTGGCGAAACATCTTGGCGTGAAAGCCGATCTCAAACCGACCAAATGGGACGGTATGCTGGCCTCGCTGGACTCCAAACGCATTGACGTGGTGATTAACCAGGTCACTATCTCCGATGAGCGTAAGAAGAAATACGATTTCTCAACCCCGTACACTATCTCCGGTGTGCAGGCGCTGGTGAAGAAAGGTAACGAAGGCGCGATTAAAACCGCGGCGGATCTGAAAGGCAAGAAAGTGGGTGTCGGGCTGGGCACTAACTATGAAGAGTGGCTGCGTCAGAACGTCCAGGGCGTTGATGTTCGCACCTATGATGATGACCCGACTAAATACCAGGATCTGCGTGTAGGCCGTATTGACGCCATTCTGGTTGACCGTCTGGCCGCGCTGGATCTGGTGAAGAAAACTAACAATACGCTGGCGGTAACCGGTGAAGCATTCTCCCGTCAGGAGGCCGGCGTGGCGCTGCGCAAAGGCAACGACGATCTGCTGAAAGCGATTGACGCCGCGATCGCGGATATGCAGAAAGATGGCACCCTGAAGGCGCTGTCAGAGAAATGGTTTGGCGCTGACGTGACGAAATAACGGTCAGTGGTGAAAAAAGGCGCTCCTGGAAGCGCCTTTTTTTATTTAGCGCGTAACTGTGTGCATAATGAAGCATAACTGAGTCAGGAGGGGCCATGTCACTGCAAAATTTAACCCGCTTTCCGCGTCTGGAATTGATTGGCGCGCCGACGCCGCTGGAGTATCTGCCGCGTTTGTCCGATCACCTTGGGCGCGAGATTTTTATCAAACGCGATGATACAACGCCGCTGGCGATGGGAGGCAATAAACTGCGCAAGCTGGAGTTTCTCGCCGCCGATGCGCTGCGGGAAGGGGCAGATACCTTAATCACCGCCGGCGCGATCCAGTCCAACCATGTGCGTCAGACGGCGGCGGTCGCCGCGAAGCTGGGGCTGCACTGCGTGGCGCTACTGGAAAACCCCATTGGCACCGGGGCGGAGAACTATCTGAGCAATGGCAACCGCCTGCTGCTGGATCTGTTTAATACCCAGGTTGAGATGTGCGATGCCCTGACCAATCCTGCCGAACAGCTCGACGAGCTGGCGACCCGCATCGAGGCGCAGGGCTATCGCCCCTACGTCATCCCGGTCGGCGGATCCAATGCGCTCGGGGCGTTAGGCTATGTGGAAAGCGCGCTGGAAATCGCCCAGCAGTGTGAAGGCGCGGTGGAGATCTCATCGGTGGTGGTGGCTTCCGGTAGCGCCGGTACGCATGCCGGGCTGGCTGTGGGACTCGAACAGCTGATGCCGCAGGCGGAACTGATTGGCGTGACGGTATCGCGCTCCGTCGCTGACCAGCTGCCAAAAGTGGTGGCGCTGCAGCAGGCCGTGGCCAACAGCCTCGAGCTGCAGGCGAAAGCCGATATCATGCTGTGGGATGATTACTTTGCCCCGGGCTACGGTACGCCGAACGAGGAAGGCATGGCCGCCGTGAAGCTACTGGCGCAACTGGAAGGTATTTTGCTCGATCCGGTCTATACCGGCAAAGCGATGGCCGGGCTTATCGACGGCATTACGCAGAAGCGTTTTAAGGATGAAGGACCGATTTTGTTCGTCCATACCGGCGGGGCGCCGGCGCTGTTTGCCTATCATCCTCACCTTTAATACAGAAACGACAGCATGCAAGAAAGTATCCAACTGGTCATCGATTCCGCTCCTTTTCTGCTCAAAGGGGCCGTCTTTACGCTGCAGCTGAGCATTGGCGGGATGTTTTTCGGCCTGGTGCTGGGCTTTATCCTGGCGCTGATGCGCATGTCGCCTCTCTGGCCGGTAAAATGGCTGGCGCGCATGTATATCTCCATTTTTCGCGGCACGCCGCTTATCGCCCAGCTGTTTATGATCTACTACGGCTTGCCGCAGTTTGGCATCGAGCTTGACCCGATTCCGGCGGCGATGATCGGCCTGTCGCTCAATACGGCGGCCTACGCGGCGGAAACCCTGCGCGCGGCCATCGCCTCGATCGACAAAGGGCAATGGGAAGCGGCGGCCAGTATCGGCATGACGCCGTGGCAGACGATGCGCCGGGCCATCTTACCCCAGGCGGCACGGGTCGCTTTGCCGCCGCTGTCCAACAGTTTTATCAGCCTGGTTAAAGATACCTCGCTGGCGGCGACGATCCAGGTGCCAGAGCTGTTCCGTCAGGCGCAGCTTATCACCTCGCGAACCCTTGAGGTCTTCACCATGTATCTCGCGGCCTCGTTGATCTACTGGGTGATGGCGACCGTCCTCTCCTCGCTGCAGAACTATTTTGAAAACCAGCTGAACCGCCAGGAGCGTGATCCGAAATGAGTGCGATAGAAGTGAAAAGCCTGGTGAAGAAATTCCATGGCCAGACGGTGCTCCACGGTATCGACCTGGAGGTACAGAAAGGGGAAGTCGTGGCGATCATCGGCCCCAGCGGCTCGGGTAAAACCACTCTGCTGCGCAGCATCAACTTGCTGGAGCAACCGGAGAGCGGCACCATCCGCGTTGGCGATGTGACCATCGACGCCGGTCGCAGCCTGGGGCCGCAGAAAGGACTCATTCGCCAGCTGCGCCAGCATGTCGGCTTTGTCTTCCAGAACTTTAATCTGTTTCCCCACCGTACGGTGCTGGAGAACATTATTGAGGGGCCGGTCATCGTAAAAGGTGAAGATAAGCAGGAGTCGATTGTGCGGGCGCGCGATCTGCTGGCGAAAGTGGGTCTCAGCGGTAAAGAGAATAGCTATCCTCGTCGCCTCTCCGGCGGTCAGCAGCAGCGGGTGGCTATTGCTCGCGCGCTGGCCATGCGTCCGGACGTGATCCTGTTTGATGAGCCAACCTCGGCCCTCGATCCTGAGCTGGTGGGGGAGGTGCTCAACACCATCCGCCAGCTGGCGCAGGAAAAACGCACGATGGTTATCGTGACCCATGAAATGAGTTTCGCCCGCGACGTTGCCGATCGGGCCATCTTTATGGATCAAGGACGCATTGTCGAGCAGGGAGAAGCGAAAGCATTGTTCGCCTCCCCGCAGCAGCCGCGTACTCGCCAGTTCCTCGAAAAATTTCTGATGCAGTAAACCATGCGCTGACGTGGCGGCTTTCCCGGGGGAGGGCCGCCGCGTACAGCCTGTCTTCCCTGCGGCGCGCCACGCTCCTCGTCACCTCTTTGTGCTATTTCTCCCTGTGGCCGTATACACCGCTTCCCATCCCCCCTTGTAGGGTGTAGAAAATGACGGGAAAGTGAGCACGAGGTTCTGCGCTGAGAACGGGAAAAAGGCAAGCCTTCAGACTAATAAATGCGACACCGACAATATTTTATACATATAAATAAGATTTATGTGTTAGTTTTCTGTATTTATAATAATGATTATCAATCAGGAGTTATTTGCACAGCTATGAGGGACAATGATTTTTTCAGCTGGCGGCGGGATATGCTGCATCAATTTCAGTCCGTGGCCGCTGGTGAGGAGGTTTATAATCTCCTGCAACGAGAAACCGAAGCGCTGGAATATGATTACTACACGCTTTGTGTACGCCACCCGGTGCCTTTCACTCGCCCCCGCGTCACCTTCCAGTCGACCTATCCGCGCGCATGGATGTCGCACTACCAGGCCGAGAATTATTTCGCGATAGATCCGGTATTACGCCCGGAGAATTTTATGCGTGGCCATCTGCCATGGGAGGATGGGCTGTTTCGCGATGCGGCGGCATTATGGGACGGCGCCCGCGATCATGGTCTGAAAAAAGGGGTGACCCAGTGCCTGACGTTGCCCAACCATGCGCAGGGTTTTCTCTCCGTCTCCGCGAATAACCGTTTACCGGGCTCTTATCCTGATGATGAACTGGAGATGCGCCTGCGCATGCTGACGGAGCTAAGCTTGTTGGCGCTCCTGCGTCTGGAAGATGAGATGGTCATGCCGCCGGAGATGAAGTTCAGCCGCCGTGAACTGGAAATTCTGAAATGGACCGCGGAAGGGAAGACCTCGGCGGAGGTGGCGATGATTCTTTCTATTTCGGAAAATACGGTGAATTTCCACCAGAAGAATATGCAACGGAAATTCAATGCGCCGAACAAAACGCAGATAGCCTGTTACGCGGTGGCGACAGGGTTAATCTGAGAGCGCCTGTCGTTCTGCGTGCCAGACGTGACACCGGCTGTCAGGGATACTTTCAGCCGGTACAGGATTACTGACGGTAAGCTTGTTTAATTTGCTTAACGGTGCTGGAGAATACGGCAGCCTGAGCCTCATCTTCCATCTGCGCGATCTGCTTTTCCATTTTAATAATCACGCGACCCGCATCCGCCTGGCCCATCGCCTGCAGCATCAGCGTTATCATCGCTTTCAGGCAGGAGACTTCCTGCGCCAGTTCTTGATTATTTTCTGCAGTGGAAAAATCTGGTGTGCTCATCGATATCCTCGTTTACTCGCTGCGCTAATGCGCCTTACCCAATGTGAAGGCCGCGCAGTATACCACAAGCGACGGGAAAAAAAGGAGTGCTTAATTTCTGTTCTCTCATCTGAGCTGTGAATGATTCAGTGCTTCGGATAATACGTAATAGCCGCCAGGCCGCCATTAATTTATTCCATCTATTTAGCACGTTAATATTTGTTACATATTTTGCTGCGTATTTATGCGCTACGTAATCTGTTGTGTTTTTTGTGCTTTCTGTATGAGGATTGTTAAAAAATAAGACGACGGCAACTGACTGTTCTCAATGACTTTCCACTACGTGTGCACAGACATTGCCATAAATGAGCGGCAAATCGAGGTGAGGGCATTTTTTTGCCTTTTAAATTAGCAATAAAACCCGGTAATATGTGGGAGATAAAGTATCAGTAGCGTTATCCCTCATTCTGGAGATTATTCCTTTGATCAACGTTCTTCTTGTTGATGACCACGAACTGGTGCGCGCAGGGATACGACGCATTCTGGAAGATATAAAAGGGATTAAAGTCGCTGGCGAAGCCTGTTGCGGCGAGGACGCCGTGAAGTGGTGCCGGGCTAATTCCGCAGATGTCGTCCTGATGGACATGAACATGCCCGGGATCGGTGGTCTTGAAGCCACGCGCAAAATCGCGCGCTCCGTGGCGGGCACGAAAGTGATCATGCTCACCGTGCATACCGAGAATCCTCTACCTGCCAAGGTCATGCAGGCGGGGGCGGCGGGCTATCTTAGCAAGGGTGCTGCACCGCAGGAAGTGGTGAATGCGATCCGCTGCGTGGCGTCCGGACAACGTTACATTGCTTCCGATATTGCTCAGCAAATGGCGCTAAGTCAGATTGAACCGGAAAAAACGGAATCGCCGTTTGCCAGTTTGTCTGAACGCGAATTGCAGATTATGCTGATGATCACCAAAGGTCAGAAGGTGAATGAGATCTCAGAGCAGCTCAATCTGAGTCCCAAAACGGTTAACAGCTATCGCTACCGAATGTTCAGCAAATTAAACATTCATGGCGATGTGGAGCTGACCCACCTGGCAATTCGCCATGGCCTGTGTAATGCGGAGTCGTTAGCAAGCCAGTGAGTGATGTTTTTGACGCAAAAGCTTTCCTGAAAACGGTGACCAGCCAGCCCGGTGTGTATCGGATGTATGATGCTGGCGGGACCGTCATCTATGTTGGCAAAGCCAAAGATCTGAAAAAGCGGCTCAGCAGCTATTTCCGCAGCAATCTCGCGTCGCGTAAAACCGAAGCGCTGGTGGCGCTGATTGCGCAGATTGACGTGACCGTCACTCACACCGAGACGGAAGCGCTGCTGCTGGAGCACAACTATATCAAGCTGTACCAGCCGCGTTACAACGTGCTGTTGCGCGATGATAAGTCTTATCCTTTTATTTTCCTCAGCGGTGATACTCATCCACGTCTGGCGATGCATCGCGGCGCCAAACATGCGAAAGGCGAGTACTTTGGTCCTTTCCCCAACGGCTATGCCGTGCGGGAGACCCTGGCGCTGCTGCAGAAAATTTTTCCTGTTCGCCAGTGCGAAAATAGCGTCTATCGCAACCGCTCGCGTCCCTGCCTGCAGTATCAGATTGGCCGCTGTCTGGGGCCGTGCGTGGCGGGGCTGGTCAGCGAAGAAGAGTATGCTCAGCAGGTTGAGTATGTACGGCTGTTCCTTGCCGGCAAGGACGATCAGGTCCTGACCCAGCTCATCGCCAGAATGGAGAAAGCGAGCCAAAGTCTGGAGTTTGAAGAGGCCGCGCGCATTCGCGACCAGATTCAGGCGGTCCGCCGGGTGACGGAGAAACAGTTTGTTTCTAATACCGGCGACGATCTTGACGTTATCGGCGTCGCCTTTGAGGCCGGCATGGCCTGCGTCCATGTGCTGTTTATCCGCCAGGGCAAAGTGCTGGGCAGCCGGAGCTACTTCCCGAAAGTGCCGGGCGGCACTGAGCTGGGAGAGGTCGTGGAGACCTTTGTCGGTCAGTTCTACCTGCAGGGTAGCCAGATGCGTACCCTGCCGGGGGAGATTTTGCTCGACTTCAGTCTTGGTGATAAGACGCTGCTGGCCGAGTCGCTGTCGGAGCTGGCGGGACGCCGAATCAATGTGCAGACTAAACCGCGCGGCGACAGAGCGCGTTACCTTAAGCTGGCGCGCACCAACGCTGCGACGGCGTTAACCACTAAATTGGCTCAGCAGTCGACCATTCATCAGCGCCTGCAGGCGCTGGCCACCGTGCTGGAACTGCCGGCCGTGAAGCGAATGGAGTGCTTTGATATCAGCCACACCATGGGCGAGCAGACCGTGGCGTCCTGCGTGGTGTTTGACAGCAATGGTCCGCTGCGTGCGGAGTACCGGCGCTATAATATCACCGGCATCACCCCTGGCGATGACTACGCGGCGATGAATCAGGTCCTGCGCCGTCGCTATGGTAAAGCGATTGATGAAAATAAAATTCCGGATGTGATCCTGATAGATGGCGGAAAGGGGCAGCTGGCGCAGGCGAAAGCGGTGTTTGCCGAACTGGATGTTCCCTGGGATAAACATCATCCGCTGCTGCTGGGCGTGGCGAAAGGCAGCGATCGTAAAGCCGGCCTGGAAACGTTATTCTTTGAACCGGAAGGCGAGGGGTTTAGCCTGCCGCCGGATTCGCCCGCTCTGCACGTAATCCAGCACATCCGCGATGAATCGCACGATCATGCGATTTCCGGACATCGTAAAAAACGGGCGAAAGTGAAGAGCACCAGCTCGCTTGAGACTATCGAGGGAGTGGGGCCGAAGCGTCGCCAGATGCTGCTGAAGTATATGGGTGGGCTGCAGGGGCTGCAGCAGGCCAGCGTCGAGGAAATTGCTAAAGTACCGGGCATCTCTCACGGTCTGGCAGAAAAGATCTTCTACTCGTTGAAACATTAGGGGCTCTGTAGCAACATAGGGCTAATTTTTACTTACAACAGATAGTTACCCGTCACTATGCAATTTAATATCCCTACGTTGCTTACTCTGTTTCGCGTCATCCTCATCCCGTTCTTTGTGCTGGCGTTTTATCTCCCCTTTAGCTGGGCGCCGTTTGCCTGCGCGTTAATTTTCTTTGTCGCCGCCGTGACCGACTGGTTTGATGGTTTTCTGGCTCGTCGCTGGAATCAGAGCACCCGGTTTGGCGCCTTCCTGGACCCGGTGGCGGATAAAGTCATGGTGGCTATCGCCATGGTGCTGGTTGCCGAGCACTATCACACCTGGTGGGTCACGCTGCCGGCGGCGACCATGATCGCGCGTGAAATAATTATTTCGGCACTGCGCGAATGGATGGCTGAGCTGGGGAAACGCAGCAGCGTGGCGGTCTCGTGGATTGGCAAAGTTAAAACGACCGCACAGATGGCCGCCCTGGTATGGATGCTGTGGCGTCCTTATCCGTGGGTAGAGTGGGCCGGGATCGCGCTTTTCCTCGTGGCGGCGGTGCTGACGCTGTGGTCGATGCTGCAGTATCTGAACGCGGCGCGCGGCGATTTGCTTGATCAGTGATCGTTTCGCCGTTATTTTCAGCAAACGATGCAAAGTTGCGAAAAATACCGTTGACTCACCGCGAGAGATAAGTAGAATGCAACGCATCGAACGGCGGCACAGTCTTCCAGACGATAACAAAATCAAGTGATTAGCAAATAACTTGATAATGCGGGAATAGCTCAGTTGGTAGAGCACGACCTTGCCAAGGTCGGGGTCGCGAGTTCGAGTCTCGTTTCCCGCTCCAGATTAAAAACATCGGCAGATGCGGGTGTTTAAGTATTAAGGCGCGTTAGCAAAGCGGTTATGTAGCGGATTGCAAATCCGTCTAGTCCGGTTCGACTCCGGAACGCGCCTCCAATTTACATCCCGAGCCCGGATGGTGGAATCGGTAGACACAAGGGATTTAAAATCCCTCGGCGTTCGCGCTGTGTGGGTTCAAGTCCCACTCCGGCTACCATGGGAAAACTAGAATAAAATCAATGATAAGCAGTGTCGTGTAAACCACCGAAAGGTGGTTTTTTATTGCCTAATTTTCGCCATTCGCCATTCTTTCGCCATTCGGCTTCACCATAAAAAGAGGGCATTACTGCCATCCGACTACCGGAACTATAGGAATTTTTCTATCATAACGTGCTGTCTGTGACGCGTTTTTATGACCAGCGATTCCCTGTTTTTCGTTAAGCGTGCCTTCCAGATCCGATATCCCTTTAGATTTGCTGCTACGAAGTTAGGTTATGGTAATAACCAGGCTGACTTAGTCTATGGCGTCGTTGATCTCTCTTTATCGGCATATGGTGCGGGCAGAAAAGTTTTGGGTCCCAGAGAGAGGTCCTGGAGTTTATTCCACGATTATATCAGAGGTTGGCAAGAGGCTTTTAAAACCGCAATGGCGCTGGATTTGACCAGTGGGAGCATTACGGGGTGGCAGATGTACCAGATAGCAAAAGAGAATTGATTATGTCTCAAGAGTTAGAATTTTCGCTTCATCCACCTGTTTGGCCTGCCGTGGCCTATTTCATTGTATCTATTGCAATTTTTCTCTTGCTTTATCTCGGCAAACTAAAAGTTCACAGGCTGCATAAATACCCGCTATTTATCGTGTATAGGGTGTTTGTAATCGCTATTGCAGCCGTTCAGATAAACATCTTTGCCAATGGCTACGAGTTTGTCAGCAGCTTTTTGCATATAGATTTTGACCCCTATCGCTATGACTCGGTATATTGGGGATCATTGTTTTTCTCCATAATTTACTTGCTGGCGTTGCCCCGGAACAAGTTTTAGCATAATGAAATTTTCATTTAAGGGACGCTATGTCTTTACCGCCATTGTATGCACTGCGTGCGTTTGAAGTTGCTGCGCGGTTGAACTCCTTCAGTAAAGCCGCTGAAACGCTCAATATTACGCCGGGCGCGGTCAGCAGACATGTCCGTACCCTTGAACTGTGGTTCGACTGCGAGCTTTTCAAAAGGCTAGGTCCTCGCGTGGAGGTCACTGAAGCCGGGCGAGTGCTTGCCGGACAGCTGAACGAAAGCTTCACGAGCATTGAATGGGCCTGCCGGGCATTTCGCAGTGAAAACCATCTGCTGCGGTTAAAAACACCCAGCACCCTGACCATGAGATGGCTTCTCGACGTGCTGCGATCTTTTCGCAACAACCATCCAAAACCGCAGGTGGAGATTGCCAGCGTCTGGATGGACATTGACACCGTTGATTTCAATCTTGAGCCATACGACTGCGCCATCCTTCTCGGTAATGGCCGTTTTGGTGAGACAACGGAAAGCCAGCTGCTTTTTCATGAATGGCTTATCCCGGTTTGCACCCCATCGCTTATCGAACCGGCCCGGCAGCAGCTTTCGCAATGCGATTTGATTCATCCTTCACCGG
>OKEV01000041.1_pt1 | contig 95666 bp, 81 predicted proteins | sample 1611141 | NCBI WGS metagenome assembly OKEV01 (sample SAMN04436713, study PRJEB24849) | human gut metagenome | biome: human gut; feature: NICU; material: stool | host: Homo sapiens | place: USA: Saint Louis, MO | collected 2010-08-30
GCATTGCGCCTTCTCCGGGCTACCAAATCGCACAACGCTGTAGCCCCGGTAAGCGGTAGCGATACCGGGGATTTTCCCCGGAGGCGGCGCATTGCGCCTTCTCCGGGCTACCAAATCGCACAACGCTGTAGCCCCGGTAAGCGTTAGCGCCACCGGGGATTTTCTCCGGAGGCGCCGCGTTGCGCCTTCTCCGGGTATTTACCCCGCTAATTCCCGCCATTTTCTTCTTTTTCGCCTCCCTTTATACTGCGCGCTATGTTCCTTGCTGATAATAAATACAAATGAAATACCTCTTTTTATTTCTACTGGTTTTCACCAGCGGCGCAGCGGTCGCCACCGAACCGGGCAGCCAGTATCAACAGCAGGCGGAAGCCGGCGATCGACGCGCGCAATATTACCTTGCCGATACCTGGGTCAGCTCCGGCGATTATGAGAAAGCCGAATACTGGGCGCAGAAGGCCGCCGCCCAGGGCGATGGCGATGCACTGGCGCTGCTGGCGCAGCTCAAAATTCGCAACCCTCAGCTGGCGGACTATCCGCAGGCCCGCCAGCTGGCGGAAAAAGCCGTCAAGGTCGGCAGTAAATCCGGGGAGATCGTTCTGGCGCGGGTGCTGGTGAACCGTCAGGCTGGCCCCACCGATGTGGCGCACGCCATCACGCTGCTGCAGGATGCCGCCCGGGATAGCGAAAGCGATGCAGCGGTGGACGCTCAGATGCTGCTGGGGCTGATCTACGCCAGCGGCGTGCACGGCCCGGAAGATGATGTGAAAGCGAGCGAATACTTCAAAGGCAGCTCGGCGCTCTCACGGACCGGCTATGCCGAATACTGGGCCGGGATGATGTTCCAGCAGGGAGAGAAAGGCTTTATCGAACCGAATAAGCAGAAGGCGCTGCACTGGCTTAACGTCAGCTGCCTGGAGGGGTTTGATACCGGCTGCGAAGAGTTTGACCGGATCAGTAAAGGATAAGAAAAAGCCCGGCGTTCGCGCCGGGCTTTGTGTTTTATTGGGCGGTTTTATCAAACTTGCCCAGCACTTCGCGTTCATACGCCAGCGCTTTTTTGCGGTCGAACTTATGCTCCCACTTGGCGATAACCAGCACCGCCAGCGCATTCCCCACCACGTTCAGCGCGGTACGCGCCATGTCGAGGATACGGTCGACGCCGGCGATAAAGGCGAGGCCTTCCAGCGGGATCCCGACGCTACCCAGGGTTGCCAGCAGCACCACGAAGGAGACGCCCGGCACGCCAGCGATCCCTTTCGAGGTAACCATCAGAGTCAGCACCAGGGTGATCTCCTGCCAGATAGAGAGGTCGATACCGTACAGCTGGGCGATAAAGATCGCCGCGATGCTCTGATACAGCGTTGAGCCATCGAGGTTAAAGGAATAACCGGTCGGCACCACAAAGCTGGTGATCGACGCCGGCGCGCCATAGGCTTCCATCTTCTCGATAATGCGCGGCAGCACGCTCTCCGAGCTGGCGGTGGAGTAGGCCAGAATCAGCTCATCTTTCAGGATACGGATCAGGATCCAGATGCTCAGACCACACAGACGCGCGACAATCCCCAGCACCACCAGCGCGAAGAACAGGATCGCGAAGTAAACCAGCAGTACCAGCTTGGCCAGCGGCCACAGCGAGGCGAAACCAAAGGTGGCGACGGTCACCGAAATCAGGGCGAACACCCCGATCGGCGCATAGCGCATCACCATGTGGGTGACTTTAAACATGGTTTCGGAGATGGAGCGGAAAACCGTCACCAACGGCTCACGGTGGGTCGCCGGCAGCGAGGAGAGCCCCAAACCAAACAGCACCGAGAAGAAGATAATCGGCAGCATATCGCCTTTCGCCATCGACGCCACGATGTTGGTCGGGACCAGCGACAGGATAGTGCCCATCAGGCCATGCGCATGGCTTTGCACCTCGGCAGTCGTGCTCTGATATTTCGAAATATCAACCGCCGCCAGCTGTGACATATCAATGCCGGTCCCCGGCTGGAAGACGTTGGCCAGGGTGATACCCAGCACGATCGCCACCGTGGTGATCACTTCGAAATAGATAATGGTTTTGGCGCCGATCCGGCCTAACTGCTTGGCATCGCCCACGCCGGCAATCCCGACCACCAGGGTCGAAATGACAATCGGGACCACGATCATTTTAATCAGATGGATAAAGATATCGCCCGCCGGCGTCAGCAAATTGCTAATCAACCAATCGCGACTTTCGGCGTGGTAATGCAGATAACTGCCCAGAAGGATACCCAGCACCAGGGCTAGCAAGATTTGCCAGGCCAGACTGACTTTTTTCGTTTTCTTCACTACTGACTTCCTCAATGAAAGGCACCATTCCTTTTCGTCATGGTACCCACTGCAGGGGGTATGAATTGTGTTGCGTTGCTTTGTGGGGTTATTTAACGCGCAATATCAGTATCATTTGCACGGCATGCTGCGCAAGCCTTTAAGAATAGGGCTTTCTTCTGGTTTTCTGCATAAAGTCACGAATTTCCCCCAGTTACAATGCATAAGTATTTGTAATAAAAAATATTTCACACCTTCCGTTTCTATAAATTCATTTACGTAATTATTTCACTTCAAAGTTTCATTTGATGAAATTTCACTCAGTTGAATCATTGCGTGATCTGCCCCCCAATTAACAAACAAAGCTGTCAAAACCCCTACTCTTAACGTTTGTTTGACATATATTTAACAAGTTCAAAGGAGAAAAAAAGCCATGAGCCAAATACACAAACACCCTATTCCCGCTAATATCGCGGAACGTTGCCTGATTAACCCGGAACAGTACAAGGCGCAGTACCAACAATCCATAACCGACCCTGATACATTTTGGGGCGAGCAGGGCAAGATCCTTGACTGGATACGCCCCTATACCCGCGTGAAGAACACCTCTTTCGCGCCGGGTAATATTTCCATCAAATGGTATGAAGATGGCACCCTGAACCTCGCCGCCAACTGCCTCGACCGCCATCTCGCCGAGCGCGGCGATCAAACCGCCATCATCTGGGAAGGCGACGACGCCAGCCAGAGCAAGCACATCACCTACCGTGAACTGCATGCAGACGTGTGCCGCTTCGCCAATGCGCTGCTCGACCTTGGGATTAAAAAAGGCGATGTGGTCGCCATTTATATGCCGATGGTGCCGGAAGCCGCGGTGGCGATGCTGGCCTGCGCCCGCATCGGCGCCATCCACTCAGTGATTTTCGGCGGCTTCTCGCCGGAGGCGGTGGCCGGACGCATTATCGACTCCAGCTCGCGCCTGGTGATCACCGCTGACGAAGGGCTGCGCGCTGGTCGCGCCATCCCGCTGAAGAAAAATGTTGATGACGCGCTGAAAAACCCGAACGTCAACAGTATTGAGCATGTCGTGGTCCTGAAACGTACCGGCGGCAAAATCGACTGGCAGGAAGGCCGCGACCTGTGGTGGAGCGACCTGATGGCGAACGCCAGCGCCGAGCACCGGCCCGTCGAGATGAACGCCGAAGATCCGCTGTTCATCCTCTATACCTCCGGCTCCACCGGCAAACCGAAAGGGGTGCTGCACACCACCGGCGGCTATCTGGTCTACGCGGCCACCACCTTTAAATACGTTTTCGACTACCATCCGGGCGATATTTACTGGTGCACCGCCGATGTGGGCTGGGTCACCGGCCACAGCTATCTGCTGTATGGTCCGCTGGCCTGCGGCGCCACCACCCTGATGTTCGAAGGGGTACCGAACTGGCCAACCCCGGCGCGTATGTGCCAGGTCGTCGATAAGCATAAGGTCAGCATTCTCTATACCGCCCCGACGGCTATCCGCGCCCTGATGGCGGAAGGCGACAAAGCGATCGAAGGCACAGACCGTTCCTCGCTGCGCATTCTCGGCTCGGTCGGCGAACCGATTAACCCGGAAGCCTGGGAGTGGTACTGGAAGAAGATCGGTAACGAGAAGTGCCCGGTGATGGACACCTGGTGGCAGACCGAAACCGGCGGCTTTATGATCACCCCGCTGCCGGGCGCAATCGAGCTGAAGGCCGGCTCCGCGACGCGTCCGTTCTTCGGCGTCCAGCCGGTGCTGGTGGATAACGAAGGCCTGCCGCTGGATGGCGCCACCGAGGGCAATCTTGCCATCGCCGACTCCTGGCCCGGCCAGGCGCGTACCCTGTTCGGTGACCATGAGCGCTTTGAGCAAACCTACTTCTCCACCTTCAAAAATATGTACTTTAGCGGCGATGGCGCGCGTCGCGATGAAGATGGTTACTACTGGATCACTGGCCGCGTGGATGACGTGCTGAACGTCTCCGGCCACCGTCTGGGTACCGCGGAAATTGAATCCGCGCTGGTGTCGCACCCGAAAATCGCTGAAGCGGCGGTGGTGGGGATCCCGCACAACATCAAAGGCCAGGCCATCTACGCCTACGTGACGCTCAATCACGGCGAAGAACCAACGCCGGAGCTGTATGCCGAAGTGCGTAACTGGGTGCGCAAAGAGATCGGCCCGCTGGCGACGCCGGATGTGCTGCACTGGACCGATTCGCTACCGAAAACCCGCTCGGGCAAAATCATGCGTCGCATTCTGCGTAAGATTGCCGCGGGCGACACCAGCAACCTCGGCGATACCTCGACGCTCGCCGATCCTGGCGTCGTGGAAAAACTGCTCGAAGAGAAGCAGGCCATAACGATGCCATCGTAAGCAAGGACCGATTCCCTACACCCTCTCCCCCGCCGGGGAGAGGATAAAAATAAGTCCCTCCCCCAGGATTCCACTCGCAGGAACGCCGTCAGCAAACCGTATCCCGGCTCCATCGCCGGAGGGGTTGCTGTCGCCAGCGTCCGCTGAGTGGATGACGAAAGGGAGACCTCTGGAGACGCTAAGATGAATGAACAACTTTGTCAGCGGATAGAAAATAGTGCGCATTTCAGGGAGTTAGTTGCATCACGGCAACGGTTTGCCGCCATTCTGTCAGTGATTATGTTAGTGATCTACGTGGGCTTTATTTTGCTTATCGCCTTCGCGCCCGGCTGGCTCGGCACTCCGCTGCACGCCGGTACCAGCGTCACCCGCGGGATCCCGCTCGGCATTGGCGTGATCGTCATTTCGTTTATCCTGACCGGTATTTATGTCTGGCGGGCCAATGGTGAATTCGACCGTTTGACCAAGAGCGTTCTCAACGAGGTAAAAGCATGATCAAGAGAGTCCTGACGCCGCTCGCCGCCACGCTGCTACCCCTCGGCGCTCACGCGGCAGACGCCATTACCGGCGCGGTACAGCGCCAGCCGACCAACTGGCAGGCGATTGTCATGTTCCTGATTTTCGTCGCCCTGACGCTTTACATCACCTACTGGGCCTCAAAACGGGTACGTTCGCGCAGCGATTATTATACCGCCGGCGGCAATATTACTGGCTTCCAGAACGGGCTGGCGATTGCCGGCGACTTTATGTCGGCAGCGTCGTTCCTCGGTATTTCCGCGCTGGTGTATACCTCAGGCTACGACGGCCTGATCTACTCGCTGGGCTTTCTCGTCGGCTGGCCGATTATCCTGTTTCTGATTGCCGAACGACTGCGCAACCTTGGCCGCTATACCTTTGCTGACGTCGCTTCATACCGCCTGAAGCAGGGGCCGATCCGCACCCTCTCCGCCTGCGGATCGCTGGTGGTGGTGGCGCTGTATCTGATCGCGCAGATGGTGGGCGCCGGCAAGCTGATCCAGCTGCTGTTCGGCCTCAATTACCATGTCGCCGTGGTGCTGGTTGGCGTACTGATGGTGCTCTATGTCCTGTTCGGCGGCATGCTGGCAACCACCTGGGTGCAGATTATTAAAGCGGTTCTGCTGCTGTGCGGCGCCAGCTTTATGGCCTTTATGGTCATGAAGCACGTCGGCTTCAACTTCAATAACCTGTTTACCGAGGCGATGGCCGTCCATCCGAAAGGGGCGGCGATTATGAGTCCCGGCGGACTGGTGAAAGATCCGATATCAGCGCTCTCTCTGGGTCTGGGTCTGATGTTCGGTACCGCCGGCCTGCCGCATATTCTGATGCGCTTCTTTACCGTGAGCGATGCCAAAGAAGCGCGTAAAAGCGTGTTCTACGCCACCGGTTTTATGGGCTATTTCTATATCCTGACCTTTATTATCGGCTTCGGCGCCATCATGCTGGTCGGCGCGAACCCGGCGTTTAAAGACGCGGCCGGACAGCTTATCGGCGGCAATAACATGGCGGCGGTGCATCTGGCGGATGCGGTGGGGGGCAATCTGTTCCTCGGCTTTATCTCCGCGGTCGCTTTCGCCACTATCCTGGCGGTGGTGGCTGGCCTGACGCTCGCCGGCGCCTCAGCGGTGTCGCACGACCTGTACGCCAACGTCTTCCGCAAGGGCGCGACCGAGCGTCAGGAGCTGAAGGTCTCCAAGATCACCGTGCTGATCCTCGGGGTGGTGGCCATTCTGCTGGGTATTCTGTTTGAAAATCAGAACATCGCTTTCATGGTCGGCCTGGCCTTCTCCATTGCCGCCAGCTGTAACTTCCCGATTATTCTGCTGTCGATGTACTGGTCGAAGCTGACCACCCGCGGCGCGATGGTCGGCGGCTGGCTGGGCCTGCTGACTGCGGTCATTCTGATGATCCTCGGCCCGACCATTTGGGTGCAGATCCTCGGCCATGAGAAAGCGCTGTTCCCGTATGAATATCCGGCGCTGTTCTCCATCGCCATCGCGTTCATCGGTATCTGGGTCTTCTCCGCCACCGATAACTCACCGGAAGGGATGCGCGAGCGCGAGCAGTTCCGCGCCCAGTTTATCCGTTCACAAACCGGGATCGGTATCGAACGCGGCCAGGCGCATTAATCGTTCTCTCCCCTTCCCCGGCGCCGTCCGGAGAAGGGGCTCATCCCCGACCTCTTAGTTATAGGTTAAGGTGATCACCCCGGTGGCGTTTGCCGAACCCGCGGTCACCGCGCTCCCCGTCTTGTAATAGTTAGTGGATAAGGCAAGCGTCTGCATGGCCGCGGCCCCGCCTGGGCTGTCGGGGTTGGTGAAATAGCTATAGCTGGCGTCCGCGCCGCTGTTGGTCACCGTCGTGCGGCTCGAAGTATAGAGGCTGATATCGGTATTTAACGGCAGCGCTTCGCCATCCATATTCAACTGAACTCCCACCCCGGTGGCAACATTCTCCTCTGCCGTTAAGGCTATCACCGTGTTGCCAGGGTTATCCCCACTCGCTTGCGCCGCCGCCACACGCATCGAAACGTTGGTTCCCGGCTCGCAGGCAAGGGTCAGGGACTGCCGCGCGTTCCCCACCTTCGTCGCGGTGTTGAACTCGCTGGCATTGATGCTGCCCATGGCAAAACTGAGATTATTGCTACCGACAATACACCCCATCGGGATCATCTGGATGCTGGTGGTGCCGCTGATGTGCAGCCGGGAAATGGAGAGCGTCGCCTTACTATCCTTCGCCGAAACCGTAGCCACCGGATCGCTGAACGATAATTGACTGTTGCTGGCGATAGCGCCGCCGGTGGCCACCAGCTGCAGCTGATATGCCGGGGTGTAATGGGTCGAGGCATAATAATCAAACAGGCCGGTGGGCTTACCGAGATAGTAATTCACATCGCCGATATAATGCACCTGCGAGTCGGGGCTGAAATCATCGGTATCACCGTCATATTCACCGCTGATATTGAGCCACACCTTGACGCGGAGGCCAATCCCCTGCACCGAGGTGGCATAGATATTATCCCCTATCAGCGCCCCGGCATTGTTCGAGGACCAGGCAAACACCGCGTAGGTGCTTCCCTCGCAGTTAATCAGCTCCGTTTGCGCGCGGGTAATTTTCCCCGAGTCATACAGCACGGTGCCCGCGGTGTAGCTCCCGGCGTTGACCAGAATCTTTTCCGGCAAGTTAGTCATCGAGACATCGCCATAGTTGGTTCCCGTGCATGCCGCCCAGCTATAGAGGGGACACAGTACCAGCATGAACAAGAAGATCAGTTTTTTCATACCCATCCCTGTCGAAACGTTATTTGTAAGCCACATCGAACGTGGCGGTAAAGCCGACAATCCCCGGCTTTACCTGGCCATAGGGCGAAAACATGCGTGCTACCATATTGAAGATATGGACGTCGGCACGGTCACCAAAGGTATAAAGATACTGGTCGCCAGGCCCGAGGGGCTGCTGATCGGCAAGAGTGAGAAGTTGCATACCGACGCCGCTGGCCCCGTCGCTGCCTGTGCGGAAGTTTTTATAAACCGAGGTGTAAGTGTTATCGAATTTTGCTCCGCTAAATGCGATGGTTACCGCCGACGCATCGGCGGAACAACTGGAAAAGACCAGCTTAACCGGCACGCTGGCTCCGCTCGACCCGGCATTTCCGGAGAACGTCTGCGAGGAGACGGTGCCTAAATCGATACTGTTCGACGGTTCCACTGCCACCTCGCAGGAAGGCGCTTCGATGGTGCCCGTGACGTTAAAATTGACCGTGCTGCTGCTTTCATAAGCCAGCGCCGGAAGGGAGAGCAGCAAAAGGCTGGCCACCAGGATGCCCCTTGTGCTGCCGTCTCGCATATTCATATCAGCCCCTTCTTCCATGTTGAAAACCTGCATCCATTACCGGCATTCGGCCTGATAGAACAGAATATCGTCGCCAAGAGCCATGCTGGAGAAGTCGTAATGAACGGTGCACTGCTCACTGCTTTTCTCCCCCCAGCGCGCTAACAGCTGGCCTTTTTTCTGCAGCCCCGTGAGATACACCTGCCCCTCATCGCCGACAATATTGCTGCGCGCCGCGCTGGCGCGATCATTATCAAGGGTCACCAGCGCGCCGAAAGGCACCACACCGTTGCGAGTACGCAGGGTGAGCATCGCCTTATAGCCAATTCGGGTGTCATACTGCACTTTGACGATTGCATTGCGCGTTGGGACCACCGTTCTGGCGACGTTATCCACCTCGGCGCCAGCCATCTGCTGTTCATCCAGCGCCAGGCTGTTGCGATGGTAAGGGCGAACATACGGTACGACGGCATACCCGGCGGCATCCGTCGTCACGTTGGTCTGGCCCTGCACCCGCACATCGCTGACGCCGGGCGTTTCGATCAGTGCAGCACTCTCACCCAGAAAGCGCGACAGCGTGAGCCCGCCCGCGTGAGCAACCATGCCGCCGCGCAGCGAATAATTGTAGTGATTGCTGTAGTGGTCGTAGCCATAGCCGCCGGCGACATCGCCTTTTGCTCCCTGATAATTGACGCTGAGGTTGCCGGAGGTGCTCTTATCCTGGGTGTTGTAACCCTCCTGGAGACTCCAGTTGAGAGAGCGATCCTCGAACGCCGAGCCATTGAGCCCCACGCTGTGCGTGGTGTCGTTATGCCGACCATGGTTCAAGGTGTAATTCGCCGAGAGCGTCTCGCCAAGCGGGATGCTTAGCGTCAGGGAGACGATGGTATCGCTGGCCGGCCGGTTATTGCCGCTGTCATCGGTACTTTGCACATTGCGGTTATAGGAATAGTTAATAAAGTAGGAGGCCCTGCCAATCGACCCGCTATAGCCCACGCCTACCGACTCCATGCGCGAGCTGTCCCAATAGGTTTCATTGACCAGCGAAAGCGAGAGCGAACCATAGCCAAACAGCGTCTGCGACAGCGAAGCGTCAAACCGGCCTTTTGTCCTGCCGCTCTGCGTACAGCAGTCGCGCTGCGTGGAGGCGTTATCGACAAAATCCTGAAACGAATAGTATCCCGCGGTGGAGTAGCGATAGCCGGCCACGGAAAAGCTGGTGCCCGTCTGCAGAAAGCTTTTGCTGAAGCGGACGCGATACGATTGCCCCTGTTCTTTGCGGGTTGACGAGGCCGTATCGCTGGTTTTCACGTCGGCCCACGACTGAGAGCCGTCAAACGACAGCGCGCCGATGGTGCCAAGGTTAAAGCCAGCGCCTAACAGCAGGTTGGTGTATTTATCTTCCGCCTGCTGAAAGCCGGTATAGAGAGTAAAGTTACTGGTGGCGCCATAGGCCAGGGAAGACTGAATAAAGTTGTATTCTTTATCGTCGGAGCTGCCTGAGCGCGTCCTGCCGCTGCTCAGCGCATAGTCCAGCTGGCCCTCGCGCTGCAGGACCGCCAGCGAGGCAAAAGGCACCACAAAGTTTTGCTCGCTGCCGTCAGACTCTTTAACGGTGACGTACAGATCGCCGGCGCTGCCGGTGGCATACAGATCGTTAATCTCAAAGGCGCCGGGAGCGACGGTGGTTTTATAAATGCTGTAACCATTCTGATAAACCGAGACCTCCGCGGTGGTGCGCGCGATCCCTCGAATCGTCGGCGCAAAACCATGCAGGCTATCCGGCAGCATCTCTTTGTCCGAACTGAGCTGCAGACCGGTAAAGCTCACACTGTCGAAGATGCCGGAAGAGGTATAGGTATTACCGACCACCAGCTGACTGCGCAGGGTATGAATATCGCGGGCAAGGTACGAGTAAACCGACTCCCAGCGGCTGCTGTTGTCGCTGTGGCTATAGGTGCTGTAGTTGCGCAGACGCCATGGCCCCAGATTCACCCCAGGCTGCAGGCTAACAAACTGGCTGTCAACGGTCGCGCCATTATGCCGCGGCGCATTGCGCTGCCCGGTGACACTATAGTTGAGAAGACCGGCGTTGATCCCCTGCTGCCACTGGCTCTCCGGTATATAGTCTCTTGGGCGATTCAGCATCGCGGCCTGCGGCACGGTAAAATCGATTCGCTGTTGGGCAAGAGACACCGAAAATGTCATCCCGGGGATCGCCGTCAGCCGGGCACAGGTTTCCCCTGCCGCGAACAGCTGGGGATAGGCGGTGGTATTAATCAACCACGAATTCAGATACTCCGCGGAAAGACAGGGAGAAGCGGTCGCGCCTGCGTCATGGCCAATTTCCTGAAAGGTCAGCGATTCTGAACTGACGTATTTATCATTGATGTAAACATCCAGATGATAGGTGCCCGGCGGTACGCCATCTTGCGAAAAATAGGACAGATCCACCGAAGCCGCAGGCTCCTCGGCGACTTCGAGTAAATTCGGGTTGAAATATTCACCGGCCTCAGCGCGAGAAGACAAGGTACTCAGGCACAAAACAATAGCGACGCAGATACTTTTGGTTGAAAACAGTAGCTCAACGCTACTGAATGATAGCGGTATATTTCTTCCCTGACATACCATAATCATTAATCACGCTCCATGTGATCTCTTTTTTCCCTGTCGCGGACAGGGTACTCTGCACGGGTATTTTTAAAGTAGAAAATGGGGCAGCAAACCATGCGCCAGAAATATTTTTTCCGTTAAGGCTAACCTGGGAAAAATTCATATACAGCGGTGAGTTATTTTTTACCGTCACCGAGTCCCCCGCTTTTCCCCACTGTAATTTTTCGGCATACGATTCCGGTGTATTGCCTTTTAACGCGGCAGGTCGATAAATCAATTTTATTTTCGAGTTGATGGCAAACTGCACCACATTTTTATCCGGGACATATTCCGTTGCCGGGATCCCTTTGATATTGAGCCAAAACATCGACTCGCGATCGTCGGGTAATTTTTTTCCTGAGCGGACAACGCGCACGAATCCTTTCTCTCCGGCTTTGAGACGGAACAGCGGCGGCGTAATAATAAACGCGTCTTTGGCTGGCGACGCGGCATCCACCACCGAGAGCCAGGACTGGACGATATTGCTGCTCTGATCTTTATTCTCAACCGTGATGACGGCGTTGTTTTTCGCACCATCAAACACCAGACGCGTGCCGCCCACGACCACGCTGGCTTGCGCAATAGAGGAAGACAGCAAAAAACCGACCACAAAAAAAGGATATCTCATACGTTTAATTAAAGGGGAATAGCAGACGATTCCCCTTTCTCCATTCAACAAAACGCCGAATTAATAATAAGTCACGTTATAAGTCACAGTTGTCTGAACGGTACCTTTCGTCGGATCGGTATCACCCGACTTCACCATTTTAACGGTGAATGGAATGGTTGCGGCACCGGAAGAAATATCGACATCCGAACCCTCTTCATTATTCTTCATCACCTTACCCGCTTCGTCGAAAAGGGCCACAGCAACACCGGTTGCCGGCTCATCAGTCGCCTGGTTTTTAAAATAATCGCTGTTCGCGGTATCGGAAACACCGCCAAAAGTGACGCGAGCGATGCTGTTGCCACCGTCTTCCGCGGTCGGGCAATCGGCTAAGCTAAAGGAGAAGTTCTTGGCAGCGCCGAAGGTATACGCTTTCAGATCCGCCACTGAGGTGGTGCCCATATCAATAGCCGTTACGCCTCCGTCAATAGTCGCCGTACAGGTCGTATCGGAAACAACACCATTAAAAGTAATGGTGTTATCGGCCTGAGCAACGGTAGACATCACGCTGCAGGCAGAGAAAATCAGGGCACCCGCCAGAATTTTTTTACTCATCTTCATATTTATTCCCATATCCATTATAAACGACAATCAGTCCGTCAATTGTTTTATGCAGATATATTAGAGAATGAATTTGCATCCGCGCGGCGTCACATACACATTTACGTGACATATGATTTATGATAATTAATATTATACATAAATAAACGACCAGCATTTGAATCCATTCAATAATACAAGCCCGCGTAAAAAGAATAACGAACAGAGGGTAAAATCTCAATTATTAATGTAAAAATTGATTTTTAAACAAATCGCCTTAAAAAATGAGAAAAATAAGATGAAGTTCCTTTGAAATCATAGCGATACAAACTTATAAAATTCTTAGAGATAATAAAAAGCCTATACATCATTCGCAATATAATTAGATCAGTATTGATTATGAAATATTTAGTTACAAAGAGAGAATGGTAATAAGAATTGCCTTAATCTTTTCTGATGACCAATAACCGGCATAAACAAAAAGGGGCGAAAATAGTTCACAACTATTCCGCCCCTCAATATTTCATAACAACCGGTTACACGAGAACGCTAAAACAGCAGCCAGCGCACTAACGGCGCCGCCAGCACCACCACTACGCCAGACAGCATCATCACCAGGCTGGCCACCACGCCCTCCTGCTGGCCCAGCTCATAGGAGCGCGCCGTCCCGGCACCATGGGAAGCCGCGCCGAACCCGGCTCCTTTCGCCATCCCTTCCCGGATAGCCAGGCGTAAAAACAGCATATCCCCCACCGCCATGCCAAAGACGCCGGTGATCACCACAAACAGCGCCACCAGATCGGGCTGACCACCGAGCGGTTTCGCCGCCGCCAGCGCAAAGGGCGTGGTCACCGAGCGCACCGCCAGGCTGCGCTGGATTTCATCAGACAACATCAATCCGCGCGCCAGCCATACGGAGCTGGTCACCGCCACCACCACCGCCGTTACCACCCCGGCGCTGAGCGACATCCAGTGGCGTTTGATCACCGCGACATTTTCATAGACCGGGACGGCAAAGGCGATAGTCGCCGGGCCCAGCAGCCACAGCAGCCAGTGGGTCTCTCCCATATAGCTCTGATAAGAGATATGGCCCAGCACCAGGATCAGCACCAGCAGGATCGGCGTGAACACCAGCGGCATCAGCGGCAGTTTATGAAAACGGCGATACAGTCTTTTATTGGCGTAATAGAGACCCAGCGTCGCCACCAGACACAGGACGCTCAGCATGACATCACTCATTTTTTAGCCGGCTCACTTCGTAACGGTAGACCCTGTCGACGACCCAGGCCGTCGCGCCCAGCACCATCAGCGTGCTTAAGGCAATCACCAGGAAAATCCGCCAGCCATCAACCATCAGCAGCTGGGTATAATTGACCACCGCGACCACCGCCGGGACGAAAAACAGCAGCATCTCCGCCAGCAACCAGCGGGCGCCGGCGCGAACCCAGCTCAAGGGGATCACCCGGCAGACGATCAGCAGCAGGAGCATCACCATGCCGACCAGGTTAGCCGGCAGGGGTACCTGCCACCTGTTCACCAGATATTGCGCAAAAATAAATAACCCGACATAAAGAAGCACCTGCAGCGGGATTTGAAGACGCTGCGCCACGGCGGGGGCAACGCGAGCTGGCGCGAAGGCCATGAGCGAGATTCCTGAAAAAAAGAAGTCAGGGGTGCAGTATAGAGAGCCGCCGAAGCGGACAGAAATGAATTAAAATCATCGCAGGTATAGTCTCAGGGAATAATTATGGATATCCGAACGCTGCGCTATTTCGTTGAAGTGGTTCGTCAGCAGAGTTTTACTCGCGCGGCGGAAAAGCTGTTCGTCACACAGCCTACCATCAGCAAGATGCTCAAAAATCTCGAAGATGAACTGAACTGCACGCTGTTGATCCGCGATGGCCGTAAACTGCTGCTCACCGATACCGGGCGCGTTGTTTTTGAACGCGGCCAGGCGATCCTTGGCGAGTTCAGCCAGCTGGAGTCAGAACTGAGCGATATCAACCACCTGCATAAAGGTGTGCTGCGGCTTGGCATTCCACCGATGGTCGGAATGCTGATGGCGGAGCCGATCAGCCGCTTCCGCGAGCGCTACCCAGGCGTCGAGCTGAAAATCGCCGAGTTTGGCGGCCTGACGGTCCAGCAGGCGGTCAGCAACGGCGAGCTCGATATGGCGATGACCGCCCTGCCCATCGAAGAGGGTAGCCACCTCACCACCCTGCCGTTGTTCAACCACCCGCTGTGCGTCCTGACGCCAAGAACCGCGCCGTGGGAGGGCGTGACCTCGCTCTCGCCGGCCGAGCTGGCGGCGTATCCGCTGGTCATCTACAACGAAGAATTTGCCCTCAGCCAGCAGCTGATGCGCCTGTTTACCGAGCATGACGTAAAGCCGCGTATCGCGGTGCGCAGCGGCCAGTGGGATTTTCTCGCCGCGATGGTGCAGGCCGGCATTGGCGTGGCGATCCTGCCCGAGCCGATTTGCCAGCGTCTCGACCCGCAGAACTTTTGCTGGATCCCATTGCAAAGCGAGCTGCGCTGGGAGCTGGGGATGATTTGGCGGGAGGGCGTGTATATGTCGCGCAGCGCTGAGGCCTGGCTGGCGTGCAGTAAAGCGTTCTGGCTGGAATAATTCCCTGGTGACAACGCGTTTCGCAGAGGAATGGGTAGCCCGGGTCAAGCGCTTGCGCCGCTGCCCAGGTTTCCCCCGGTCGCGCTAACGCTTACCGGGGCGACACATTTACTGCAGTCTCGCCAGTAGCCCGAATAAGCGTCGCGCTATCCGGAATAAAGGTTATTGATCTTCGATTAACAGCGCTTCCAGCAGGTCGAGATCGTGCAGCAGCTTCTGCAGCGTCTCGTTACTGATCTGCCGGGTGGCGCGCAGGTGATACAGCTCTCCACGCTCGGAGCGCAGCGCCGCCAGACGGAAGCGGCGCTCCAGGCTCTCTTCGAGCATAGAGGTCTCCACGTCGTTACGACCATCGACGCGGCGGCGCAGGTTACCGATCACCCGCGAACTGACTTCGGTCAGCAGCTGGTTATCGATATTCTCTTTGGTATCCGCCGCCAGCCGCTCTTCCATCTTCTGGATCGCCACAATCGCCACGTCTGCCGTCGCTGCGCGCGCCAGCCGTTCCTCTTTCCGCTGCTGCACGTTGTCACTAGATTCAATGTGGCGCAGCAGGATCGGCAGCGCAATCACCCCGACGAACAGCGAGAACAGGATCACCCCGGCGGCGAGGAAAATCAGCTCATAGCGCGCCGGGAAAACATTCCCGTCCGGCAGCAACAGCGGAATCGAGAGCACACCGGCGAGGGTAATCGCCCCGCGCACCCCGGCCACAGAGGAGATCAGCAGCTCGCGGGTGGTCCAGGAGCCAAACTCCATCGGTTTCTTCTTCAGGAAGCGCTGACTAAGCTTACGCATCGACCACAGCCAGCCAAAACGCACCAGCATCAGCGCGGCATAGATCAGGATGATGTCGGTAAACAGCATCCAGGTCTCGACGTTGGGGTCAGCTTCCGCCGCCACCAGCGAGCTGGAGAGGATATCCGGCAGCTGTAGGCCCAACAGCAGGAAGACCATGCCGTTGAAGACAAATTCCAGCATCGCCCAGGTGCTGTTGGCGCGCAGACGCATGGCCAACGGCGCGGTACGCATCACGCCGGAACGGGTGATGGTCATCCCCGCCGCCACCGCCGCCAGGATACCGGAGACACCGATATGTTCGGCAATCAGATAGGAGGCAAACGGCAGCAGGAACAGCAGGACAATCTGCGTGGCGGGTTCATCCCCGCCCCAGCGGCTGAGGAAACGCATCGAACGGCCATACGACCAGCTCACCACAAACCCGGCCAGCACGCCGCCGATCGCCACCTTCAGAAACTCTACGGTCGCGCCGCCAACGGTGAAGACCATGGTGCCCATCGCCACCGCGACGGCAAACTTGAGTGAGACCAGGCCAGAGGCATCGTTCATTAACGCCTCCCCCTGCAGAATGCCCATGATTTTTTTCGGTATCCGCCCTTCCCCGACGATGCCGGAGAGCGCCACGGCATCGGTCGGCGAGAGTACGGCCGCCAGCGCGAACGCCGGGATCAGCGGAATGCCAGGCACAATCCAGTAGATCAGAAAGCCGATGCCGACCACCGTCACGACCACCAGCGCCAGCGCCAGACCAAGGATCTCCCGCCCGTGTTCAATAAACTCACGGGTCGGCGTTTTCCAGCCGTCGGCGAACAGCAGCGGCGGGATAAACAGGACCAGAAACAGCTCTGGATCAAATTCAACGTGCAAACCGAAGGTCGGCCACGCCAGAAGCGCGCCAATGGCGATTTGCATCAGTGGGAGTGGAACCTGAAAGGGCAGTACACGCGTCACTACCCCGGACAGTGAGACCACAAGGGTCATGATGAGGATGGTAAAGAATATTTCCATGTGTTCCCTGTTTGCTGCGTTTTCTTTTATACCTGTGAGGCGTCGTGCCTGTGAATCATACGCTACCCAGATTAACGCAAATGGAAACAGGATGTGGCTTAAAAATAAAACGGGCGGCCTGAGCCGCCCGTGAGGAGCACGAAGGGTTTAAATCGCCCAACCGCCCGCGTAAAACGCCACCAGTGCCACGGCGATAATTACCGTACCGAGGTTCAGCTTGCGCCACTCGCCGGAGACCAGACGGCCAATCACCAGGGTAGCGAAACCGATCATGATGCCGGTCACGATGTTACAGGTCAGCACGATAAACACCGCGGTGATCAGGCCAGCCATCGCGTCAACGAAGTCGTTGAAATCGATTTTTGCCACGTTGCTCAGCATCAGCAGGCCGACGTACATCAGCGCCGGCGCGGTCGCGTAGGCCGGTACCAGATAAGAGAGCGGGGAGAGGAACAGGATCAGCAGGAACAGGACACCGACCGTCACCGCGGTCAGACCGGTTTTACCGCCAGCCGCGGTACCCGCCGCCGATTCGATATACACTGCCGCTGGCGCCGCGCCAACTAAACCGGAGAAGACGCTGCTCAGGGAGTCGGTGGTCAACGCTTTACCGCCGTTGATGATCTGTCCGTCTTTGTCCAGCAGGTTTGCCTGGCCGGCCACCGCGCGGATAGTACCGGTGGCGTCAAAGACCGCCGTCATCACCAGCGCCAGCACGCTGGGCAGCACGACCGGGTTCAGCGCGCCGATGATGTCGAGGCTGCCGATCAGCGAGTTGCCTTTATCATCGCTCAGGGATGGCATGGCGAAAATACCGGAGAAATGGACGTTCGGATCGAAAATCAGGCCCACAATCGACACACCAATAATGGTCAGCAGAATACCGCCCGGCACCTTCATTTTTTCCAGACCAATGATCACCGCGAGGCCAATCAGCGACATCACCACCGGGAAGCTGGCAAATTTGCCCAGCGCCACCGGCAGACCGTCCAGCGGATTTTTGATCACCAGACCAACGCCGTTGGCGGCGATCAGCAGCAGGAACAGGCCAATCCCGATCCCGGTACCGTGCGCCACGCCCTGCGGCAGGTTGCGCAAGATCCAGCTGCGGATGCCGGTCGCGGAAATCACCGTAAACAGGACACCCATCAGGAATACCGCGCCGAGGGCCACCGGAATACTGATCTGCTGCCCCAGCACCAGGCTGAAGGCGGTGAAGGCGGTCAACGAAATGGCGCAGCCGATAGCCATCGGCAGATTTGCCCATAACCCCATCACCAGCGAGCCAACGCCCGCCACCAGACAGGTCGAGACAAACACCGCGGCCGGCGGGAAGCCCGCTTTACCGAGCATGCCCGGCACCACGATGACGGAGTAAACCATCGCCAGAAAGGTAGTAAGACCTGCAACAATCTCCTGACGCACGGTGCTACCGCGCGCCGAAATTTTAAACCAGGCGTCTAATGAACCGCCGGTACGCGCTGAAGGCGTAGACATAGAAAACTTCCCCTGAAAATTTTTATTGTTCGTTGATATGCATGGTGGACCCTCCACTGCCAGTTAAACGCGATCTCCTTGTACCGAATCGCAGCGCCAGGGGGGCTGCAAAAAAGCAAACGTTTAACTCCGCGCATACACTACGGTGTGTCAACCTTATCTCCTCCCTCTGGATAGCAGAAAAAAGAGGGAGCAAAACAGAAAGGCAAACGATTATCCGGCCTTTAGATAACCCTTTTCAACCGATGTTTATCGTATTTCGCTAAATTTCGCTTATGACGAGCAGAAAATAACCAGACGATGCGCAAACGTTATCGTCTATGCGCAATCCGCTAACAAATTTTTAGTGAGTTGCTTTCATTTGTCGGCGTCATCGGATCCGCTGATACCTCAGGCGCCGGGTAAGGTGAAGGGACCGCCGCGCTCGATGGCCCGCTGCCAGGCCGGACGCTGCTCCACCCGCTGTCGCCAGGCCTCAATATGGACAAGGTCATGCACGCCACCGCGCGCCAACAGCGCCATCACCGGGAAGCTCATCTGGATATCGGCCATACTTAGACGCTCGCCGGCAAACCATGGCCGCGTGGCAAGATGGTCGTCAATAAACCGCGCATGGGTGGCCAGCTGGGGATCCAGCCACGCTTTCTGAATGCCCTTGCCCAGCAGGGCGCCCAGAGAGCGGACGCCAAAGGGCACAGGGGGTTTACCCAGGCTGGCGAACACCAGCTTCATTAACAGCAGCGGCATCAGCGAGCCTTCGGCATAGTGCAGCCAGAAGCGGTACTGCAGTTTGTCCTCTATCGCCTGCGGCTTCAGCAGCCCGCCGCTGTCCCAGGTCTCCTGCAAATACTCGAGAATGGCCCCGGACTCCGCCAGCACATAGCCGTTGTCTTCCAGCACCGGCGATTTCCCCAACGGATGGACTTTCTTCAGCGCCGCCGGCGCCAGCATCGACTTTTCCCGCTGATAGCGGACTATCTGATAAGGCAGCTGCAGCTCTTCCAGTGCCCACAGTACGCGTTGCGATCGTGATTGATTAAGATGGTGTACCGTCAGCATGGGCCTCTCCCGTGGTTTGTTCAAATTAACTATAGGAACAGGCGCTCATTGCCGGGAAAATTTCGGCAAAATAGTGAGGAAAAAATGACGGCAGCTGCCATAGTTAAAGTGTCGACGCAAACCGGAACCTCCATAAACAGATTGCGCAATACTGAGGGACGTCGATGTCGGGGGAAACCCTCTCGTGAACCAGCGAGATAATGCGAAAGACAAAGACCGGAAAACAACTAAAGCGCCCAGTTGTGGCGCTTTAGTTTTATTACTCCTCTTCCAGCAGCCGGGCGCCGGTCCCCTCTTCCCCCAGCTTATCGCCCGGGTTGCGCAGCGGGCAGTCGCGCCGTGATAAACAGCCGCAGCCGATACAGCCGTCGAGCTGGTCGCGCAACGCCGTCAGGGTATGAATACGCCGGTCCAGCTCCTCACGCCACTGCGATGACAGCATCTTCCACTCTTTTGCGCTGAGGTTGTGCCCTTCCGGCAGTACGCCAAACGCGTCGCCGATGGTCGCCAGCGGGATGCCGATGCGTTGCGCAATTTTGATAATCGCCACCGCGCGCAGGACATCGCGCCGGTAGCGCCGCTGGTTGCCGGCATTCCGCTGGCTATGGATCAGGCCTTTACTCTCATAAAAATGGAGAGCCGAGACCGCCACGCCGGTCCGTTTTGCCACTTCCCCGGGCGTCAGCAGCATTTTGATGCGGGGTGATTTCTTTTCCATAAAGCGCTTTACCTCAAGTTAACTTGAGGAATTATACTCGCCCGCAGACAAAACGACGAATCGAGAATTGAGAGAGGCCGCTTTATGTCCCATCAGGATATTATTCAAACACTGATTGAATGGATTGATGAACATATCGATCAACCACTTAACATTGATATAGTCGCCAGAAAGTCAGGATACTCGAAATGGTATCTGCAGCGGATGTTCCGTACCGTAATGCATCAGACGCTGGGTGATTATATTCGTCAGCGCCGCCTGCTGCTGGCGGCGGAAGCGTTGCGAACCACTCAGCGACCTATCTTTGATATCGCGATGGATCTGGGCTACGTCTCGCAGCAAACCTTCTCCCGGGTGTTCCGCCGCGAGTTCGACCGCACTCCCAGCGACTACCGCCATCAGATCTCCGCGTGACGCGGCGGCTGAGGCCTGCTTATGGGCGTGGGAGCATTCGCTAACCACTGCATAAACTCCCGCGCCGGCATGGCTTTCGCAAACAGCCAGCCCTGACAAAATTGCACGCCGCGCTTGTAGAGCCAGCTTACCTGCTCCGGGGTCTCCACCCCTTCCGCGATAGTTTTTAAACGCAGCCCGCGCGCCATCTCGATGATGTGCTCAGCGATCAGATGGCTGGTGTTGTTGGTGGTCAGCGTATCAACGAAGGTTTTATCGATTTTGAGGATATCGACATTCAGCGCGTGCAGATTATGCAGATTCGAGTAGCCGGTACCAAAATCATCGATCGCAATCTCATAGCCTGCTTCGCGGAACGCCTGGATCACCGGCGTCGTTTTCGCCACGTCGATAAACCCGCGCTCGGTCACTTCGATTTTGATCTGTCCGATGCAGACCGCATAGCTGTGCGCTTTCTCACTGATCTGGGAAATCAGCCGCGCCGAGTGGAAATCGGACGCAGAGAGATTGATCGCCACATACAGCTGCGGATGGCTGGCAAGAAACTCACCCATTTCATAAAACAACTCGTCCACCACGTAGTCCGTGATCTGGGCAATCATGCCTTCATTTTCCGCCAGCGGGATAAACTCCGCCGGGTTCATCACCGGGCCATCAAACCCCGGCCATCGCAGTAGCGCCTCCGCCCCGACGCAGCGGTTATTTTTAATATCGATAATCGGCTGGTAGTGCAGCCGCAGCTGGCGGCAGCTCAGAGCCCGCTGTAGCATATTGCGCGGCGAGTGATACTGGCGGCGGGTTCGTGTCCACACCAGCACCAGTAAAATACTGCAAATGATCCCCAGCGGCAGCGTCAGGCTCGCCTGGTCACAGAAGTTGTGGTAGTAGCTGGCCCGTGAGGTGGACATGATGACCGCGATCGGCCGGATAGCGGAGCGAGCTATCGTATACACCCGACCATTCTGATTAAAAAAAGCATCGCCTTCGCGAATTAACGCCTGGAGTTCGGCGGGCTCAACATTATTACTCAGCGAGAAAAAGAGGTTGGTTTTAGTATCGAAAACGCCATAGGCTAAATCGCGGTCGCTGGCAATCACCGAGCTGAACGAGTAGGGGTTGACCACCACCACATAGGGCCCCTTCTGCATATAATTCATGGCAAAGCCCGGGTAAAACGGCGTATCCCGATAGTAGTAAATCGCCACATCCGGCTTTTTGGTGTAATTCGCCGCGGGCATCCGCCAGCCGGTCTCGGGATGAGCGGACGTTGAACAGATAAAGCGCTGACCGTTGGCGTAGATCAGATCTTCTACATACAGCAGACCGCGAACAATATGCAGTAAATAACGCTGGTGCTCCGCTGAGCATAGCTCACCACGATACTGGCTGGCTTTAAACCGCGCCTGATCCGCTTCCCGGATGACCATTTCTGTTTTTTGCAGCGCCAGCTGCGAAAATGAGTGCAATTGATCAATGGTTTCGGCTTTGGCCCGCAGCTGGGCAAACCACAATGCCAACATCACCGGCAATAAAATAACCAGCCCCATTCCGACAAGTCTGAGCGCCTTATGCGGCGCACTGTCAGCCATTTACGCTTTCATCCATGCGATATGCCTTAATTAAGGTAGCCCGAACACGTTAGCAATCGCGACTGCGATAGACATCAGCAGATATCTGCCAGCCCTTCAGGGCGTCAGCTTTTCAGCTGGTGGTGTTGAATAATACTTATTTATCAGGTATTCGAAAGATATTCTCGTCAGATTAAGAATAGACGCGCATCTGACTCGGTTTCTCCGTGTAATAAACAGGAACTGGTAATAAAACCCGCAGAATAATAATCATTAGCAAGAGAATAAAAATAAGATAATCGGGTTTTGCTTACCTATATCCACACAAAATCAAAGCTTATTAAGCGCAGCGAAAGCTCATTTTTTGGCTGGCGAATAAAGCACCAAGTGTGATATAGTTCACACAAGTTGATGAAACAGAAATGACGTTTCATCACTCTCTAGTTTGCCAGTCGAGACCAGAGCGCTATGCCATCGTCAGTCGCGCCAGGTCATCCATGGCTCCCCGACTTTCTTTGAGGATAGGTTAATGGCTTCCATTACTACCAGTGTCGTTTTGTTGCGCTGGCCCCTGGTGAGCGCGGTACTGATGTTTCTCGCCAGCTCGTTGAATATCCAGTTACGGAAAAGCGATTATGCCGGTCTGGCAGTGATCTGCAGCTGCCTCGGCCTTGCCGCCGCCTGCTGGTTCGCCACCGGTTTGCTGGGCATCACCCTGATCGATATCGCAAAAATCTGGGGTAATATCAAAGATGTGATGATTGAGGTCATGAGTCAGACGCCGCCAGAATGGCCAATGATGATGACCTGAGGTTAAAAAGCTTCCCACCGGGAAGCTTTTTCGTTTTCTACGGTCCTTACTTCCCCAGTTTCGCCATCATCTCCGGGCGCATAAATTTATGGATCACCACCATAAAGAGCAGCGATGGCACCAGCAAAATCAGCGCCGTAATCGACGAGACCTGATAGTTACCCGACATGCTGGCGTTATAGAGCAGTAGCGGCAGCGTGGTGATATCCGGCGCGCCGACAAAGAAGGTGCCGGTAAACTCATCCAGCGACTCCAGAAAAACGAAGATGCTGGCGGCAACGATCCCCGGCGCCGCCTGCGGCAGCACAATGTGCCAGAAGGTATATACCGGTCCGGCGCCAAGGTTACGCGACGCCCGCGCCAGCAGCGGGTCGATGGATGAGAAGGCTGCCATACAGATCCACACCGAATACATCAGGCCGTGGACGCTATGCACCAGCACCACCCCTGCGATACTGCCGTTCAATCCCCACTGATAAAACAATCGGGCAACATTCATGTATACCGTCAGGTTGGGAAAGGCCTGCGGGATGAGAAACAGCAGCATAAACAGCACCCGCAGCGGCATTTTCCGCCGGGAAAGCGCATAGCCGGCGGGGACGGAAATCAGCAAACAGACCCCCACCGATAACAGGGTGATCAACACGCTGGTTAACAGCGAACCGGACACATCGCTGTATGGATTGAAAACCTGATACCAGTACTTCAAACCCCACTGACTGGGCAACGAATGGGGAAAATACCAGCTTTCCGCTACGGTCCAGATCAACAGGTTCAGCAACGGGCCAAACATCGCCAGCAGCATAAACAGCAGCAGCAGGGTCTGCAGCGCCAGGCTGGCGCGCACTTTACGGCGCCCTTTTATCCACCATGACGGGGATGAGGCGAGGGTCAGCGCTTTCATGATTCCCCTCCTTTTTGCTGCAGGCTGTGGCGCAGGTAAAACCACGACAGCGCGCCGCAGATCGCCAGCGACACCACACCCAGCGCATTCGCCACCGCGTAATCGCCATAGGAATTCACGCGAAACGCCATATCCACCGTCAGCATCGTCGGCGTTCCGACGCCGATCATCAACGGTACCGACAGCACCGACATCATGGTCACCGTCGACAGCACCAGCGCCACGCCGATGGTCGGCAGGACCTGCGGCAGCATGATATCGAACAGGATCCGCGGCCGGGAGGCGCCAAGGTTACGCGCAGCAAGGATCTGCGACGACTCCAGCGCCGCCATCGCCCCGCAGATCAGCAGCGTGGCAAAGGCCAGTTGCTTCCAGACAAAGGTGATCACTATCCCTTTCCATCCCAGCCAGGAGAGCGTCTCCAGCGGTGTGACCAGGTCGGCCGCCACCAGCGCATTGTTCATCAGGCCATTTTTGGCGAGAAAAGTGCGCATCATCTGGGCGACGACAATAAACGGAATAAACAGCGGTAAGCGATACAAAAAACCCAGCAGACGAACAACGGGTCGGCACGGTGACAGCGCAATCACTGCCGACAGGGTAATGGCGATCAGCGCTAACAGCGCCACTGAGACCAGTACGATAATCAGCGAAAAGAGCACATCACTGGCGTAAAGCGCATAGACCTTGCGGAAGTGATCGAGCGTGAACGGCTGTCCCGGCGCGGTAAACGCCGAGACCAGCGAAAACCCCAGCGGATACAAAAACAGGATCGCGATCATCAGCGCCGCCGGAGCAACCAGCAGCAGATATTTTAATGAACTGGACATAATGCACCTGGCGTCAGCACAAGAAAGCGCCCGGGCCGACAACCCGGGCGGGAGAAGGCGTTAGTTGGCCACCTGGCTTTCGTAACCCTCTTTGATGTCGTCAAAATAGGGAGCGATCGGGAAGCTTTTGCCATACTTTGCCAGCGCTTCCGGCGAGATTTCGGCAAACAGCTTTTGCCAGGTCGCCGTATCCAGTTTCGGCTTCACCTGGCCGGCGTCGATGCCCGGATACCAGTTAAACTGCTTAACGATCCCCTGCGCCTGCACTTCCGGGCTGGTGGCCAGCGCGATAAAGTCGCGCGCCAGCTGCGGATTCGCCGCCTTCGCCGGGATGACGTAATACATCGGCTGACCCGGCATACCCGGCGCCAGTAAAGCAAGCTTGATCGAGGGCGGCAGCTTGCCCTGATCTTTCCAGCTATAGAACATATCGACCCACACCGGGCCCATGGCGATTTCCCCCCGACTCAGCATGTCGAGCGTCCCGGCGTTGCCCGGGGTGAAAGTCACGTTTTTATTGAACGCCTTCAGCTTCTCATAGGCCTGCTGCCAGCCTTTTTCGACGCTTTTATCATAGGGCCCAGCGGAGAGACGCTGGGCGTCCGTCCCGTAGGCGTAGATCCAACCCACCACAAAGCTGACGCCAGACATGCCGTTTTTGATGCCGTTATAGCCAAAAGCCTGCGGATGTTTCTGCGTCCAGGCCACCAGCTCGTCATACGACGCCGGTGGGGTACTGAGCAGATCGCTGTTCCAGGCGATAGCGGTCTGGCTTAAGAACATCGGCATGACGTATCCATCGACGTTAACGCCCAGCGCCTGAGTGGCGCTCGGCGAACTCACCATGCCGCCGGTCTGAATATCCTGACGGTATTTTTGCAGTAATCCCTTTTCCACCTGCTCACCGCCCGCCTTCTGGTGCACTACCGCGACGTCGATATCCCACTGCTGCGCGCCGCTCTCCTGCTGGGCCGTTAGCTTCTCGCTAATTTTATTCGACCCGGCGTCGCCGGGGCCGGTACCGATCACCCGCACCTTGACGCCGGGATGAGCGGCTTCAAATTTTGGCCCCAGCCAGGTTTTTACATAATCCACCATATTCTGATCGCCCGCGGTGGCGACATTCAGAATGGTGTCGGCCTGTGCGCCAAGGCTCAGGAAGAGGGTCGTTACGATCGCTGCTTTCGTCTTAGTCAACATGGATTGTCCCCAGAATGAACACGCTGATATCACTGTGATAGTGGTAAAGGAAAAATATGCAGGGCCGGCGTTGGCACATGGAGCCGAACGCGGCTTTTTGTCGGCCAGCACTGCGCGGCATCGGCCAGTAGCAGGCGGTCATGACAGCGCACGCTGTGGCGATACAGATTGCCCAGAAACGCGCTTTGCTCCACCACGCCCTCCAGAGCAAGTCCCTCCTGCGGCGCAGGCTGCGTTAATTCAGCGAGCGCGGCATCAGCGCTGCGAAAATAAATAACTTTTTCCCCCTGCTGAGCGGCGGATAAACCGGATATTGCGGCAGCGGATAATTCACCGGAGGTTATTTTATTATCGGCGCCCATAAAATCAGCGACGAAGGGCGTCGCAGGATGTTGATATATTTGTTCCGGGGTGCCAGTTTGTTCAATACGCCCCTGATTTAATACCGCAATGCGGTCCGCCATCACTAAGGCTTCCTGCTGATCGTGGGTGACAATTAATGACGTGAAACCCAGTCTCTTTTGCAGAGATTTAATTTCATGGCGCACATTCAGGCGCACTTTGGCATCCAGATTAGATAACGGCTCATCCAGCACCAGCACCTGGGGCTCTATGGCCAGGGCTCTTGCCAGCGCCACCCGCTGCCGCTGACCGCCCGACAGTTCGGTCACTTTCACCTCGCCAAGTCCCTCAAGATTCACTATTCGCAGCAGCTCCGCCACCCGCCGCGCGATATCCGCCCCGCGCCATTTGCGCAGTTTCAGGCCATAGCCGATATTGCGCGCTACCGTCAGGTGCGGCCACAGGGCGTAGCTTTGAAACACCATGGTGATATTGCGCTGCTCCGGCGCAAGATGGGTGATCGTTCGACTGGCAATCGCCATCTCGCCGCTTTGCACCGGAATAAAGCCGCAGAGCGCGTTCAGCAGCGTGGTTTTTCCGCATCCCGACGGACCCAGCAGGGCAATCATTTCCCCTTGCTCGACCGCCAGATCGATATTATGTAAAACCACGTTATCGCCATAACTAATTTTAAGGCCGGTGATCTGTAAATAACTCATATTCGCTACCTGAAAGCGCTGCTGCGGCATTTTTTTAGCAAGGTGAACACGTGTTCATTTGGCTGTAAAAAAAATGCAACGTTAACTCGACATGATGTGAGCCTACTTTGTCGGGTATTTATGACAATTTAATTAAGCGGCAAAAAATTTTGGCGAGGGTCAATGAAAATAGATGTGCTTGGCTGCGGGAGCGCCTTTTCCTGCACGCAAAATACCTCCGCGCTGCGGGTGATCGACGCGGACAACAAACAGTGGTTAATCGACTGCGGCCCCACCGTTCCCCGCGCACTCTGGCAGCGCGGCGGTGGGGTCAATGATATTGACGCAATCTACTTCACCCACGTCCATCCGGATCACTGTACCGGTCTGACGGCGCTGCTGAATTACTGGAAAAGTGGCTCCCGTCAGAAGCCGCTGATTATCTACTGCCAGCCAGCGCAGCAGCCGGTGCTCATGCAGCTGACCGCGCTGGCGAACTGGCCTCAGGCGGATCCTGGTTTCACCATCGACTGGCAGGAATGCCGCGAAGCCTGGACGTGGCAGGACTGGCAGATCCGCACCGCCACCACCCAGCATGAGCTGAGTAATCGCGCCATCCGCATCACCATTGCCGGGCAGACGCTGTTTTACAGCGGCGATGGCCGGCCAACCGCCGACTCGATAGCCCTGATGGCCGGCGCCGGGCTGGCGTTTCAGGAGTGTGCCTCAGTGGCGGCCCTTGACGACGATGCTTCTCATGGCGATTTCCCCTCCTGCCTGATGCTGTTCAGAACGCTGCAGCTCCCGGCGCTGGGGCTCTATCACTGCGAGGACGCCGCCCTGTCGGCGCTGAAGCAAGCCTGTCAGCCGTGGCAGGGATTATTCGTGTCGCAGGATGGGGACCACTTTACGCTGCCGCGTCCCGCATTCGCCGATGAGGCGCATGCCCTATGAGCCCACGTAAACCCAGCGTCACCGCCCAGGATGTGGCCAGACTGGCCGGCGTCTCGCGGGCGGTGGTGTCACGCGCGCTGAGCAGCAACGGCAGCATCTCTCCCGACGCCCGGGCGCGGGTGCTGCGCGCCGCCGAAGAGCTGGGGTACCAGGTTAACTTTCTTGCCCAGGGGCTCAATCGCCAGCGCAGCCACTTAATCGGCGTGATCGTCTCGCGCATCAGCGATCCTTTTCGCAGCGCCCTGCTTGATGCCCTGCTCAACGAGATCCAGCGCCAGGGCTTTCAGGCGCTGGTGAGCGAGATCCACAGCGAGCAGGACCTGGCGCACACCCTGCGCCGTTTCACGCAGTTTCGCGTCTCCGGCGTTATCGTCACCTCCGGCCAGCCGCCGGAGGCGTTGGTGAACGAGTGCGTCCAGCAGCATATCCCGGTAGTGGGCATTAACCGCCAGCCGACGATCCCCGGGGTGGATTATGTCTGCTCTGACAACGTCGCCGGCGCCGAACTGGCGGCCGACCAGCTGCTGCGCAGCGGCTGCCGGCGGTTTGGCTGGCTCAACCACTCGCCTTCCACCTGGGCCGGGCGCATGCGTGGGGAAGCATTCAGCCGGGCACTGCAGGCGCGCGGAGTGGACGTCGAACGCAATCTGGCGATCCTCGCCTGCCCGGAAGAGGGCTATACGGGCGGGTTTCAGGCCGCGGCGCTCGCCGACGAGGCGCTGGAGGGGATCTTCTGCGCTAACGCCCAGATTGCCTGTGGCTTTCTCGATGGAATGCGCCAGCGCGGCAAACAGGCGCCTGAGGATTATCAGTTGATTGGTTTTGATAACACGCCGCCGACCGCGCAATATAGCTACCAGCTCACCACGCTACATCAGGATGTGGCGGCGATCTCCCGCCAGGCGCTCGCCCGGCTGCAGGAGCGCACCGTCGACCCTTTACAACCTTCACGCACCACCTGGGTGGAGGTGACATTAATTCACCGGCGCACGTCGCCCTTTATTATCTGAGAGCAAGACCATGACGGAAGCACAACGAGAGTCATTATGCGCCTTGATTCGCCAGGCAGGCGCCCACGCCCAGGCGCTGCGCGATGCGGGATTGCAGGTCGATAAAAAATCGCGCCAGGACTTTGTTTCGCAAGCAGATCTCGCGGTAGAACAGGAGATTAAAGGGTGGCTGAAGGCGCACTTTCCGCAGGAGGGTTTCCTCGGTGAAGAGAGCGGTTTCGAAGGCGATGAGCACACCGTCTGGGTGCTTGACCCCGTGGATGGCACCACCAACTTTATCCTTGGCATGGATTACTGGTGCATCTCACTGGCGAGAGTGTGCCAGGGCGAACTCTCGCTCGGCATCATCTACGCCCCCGATCGCGATGAGTTTTTCTTCGCCGGCCGCGGCGAAGGGGCGTTTCTCAACGGTCGTCGCCTGACGCTGCGTGAACCGGATCCCGACGCGGTGGTGATCGGCATGGGGCGCTCCAGCCGCGCCCCGGCCAGCGACTATGCCCGGGCCATCGACACGCTGCTCGACGCCGGCCTGGAGTATCGCCGTTTTGGCGCGGGCGCTCTGATGCTGGCGCATGTCGCTGCCGGTCAGATCCATGGCTATTTTGAAGCGCATATGAACAGCTGGGACGCGCTGGCGGGTATGCTGTTGATTGAGGAGGCGGGCGGAACGTGCAATGCATTTCTCGCCAATGAAGGGCTGCGGCAAGGCAACCTCGTCCTCGCCGGCTGCGCAAGCGTCCAGCCACGAATGGCCGCCCTGCTGGTCAAATAACATCGCGCCGCCGGTAGCCGACCGGCGGCTTTCTCGGGCTAACGCCAGGGTTCACCGCGCGGAATATTATTCGGGCAGCGCTTAATCGCGCAAAAGGACTGGAAAAAACAGGAGTCAGACTGCTTGCCGCCAGCCTGATACGGGCAAGATGGCCGTTCGCGTAATTTCTCCCATTGCGCCTCGTCGTACACCGTAATATTGTAGATTTTTAATGAATGATACTGGTCATTAATTAAAACTCTCGAGGAATAGAGCTTCATCGACTCGCCGGGCAGCAGTATCACATCGGCCTCGTACCACATAATAAATTTTAAGAAACGCAGGCTGGATATTGCTGAAAAGGCGATGCCGGATTGCGGGCAGATGAGAGTATTAAGAATTGTCCATTTCATATTCCTTCCTTATAAAAGATGCTACAAATTATTACCTTATATAGTGATAGCATCCATCATTATAAACTGCAAGCACACCTGACAATTATGTGACTTAAGACAATTCCTAACAACATAACCCATTATCGGTAACCTTAATTTTTCATCAAGAGATTAATGGTTAACCTCTATAAAAAAAGAAATAAATTAACCACAGAAAAGAAAATATAATAAAAAATAAGATAATATAAACATAATTGACAAAACGTCTTAGTCCTTGTGGATGAGCCCTCAGCCATAGGCATCAGGTAATGTCGCGCACAGCGTCGCCAGCGCCTCGGCTGGCATGGTCAGCAGGGTAATTAATGCCCGGGCAGCGGCTGACTGGCTTCTATGCGGCGGGTAAAGCACCGAGAAAGGCCGTGAACGTCCGGCGAACGCCGGAAGAACAGGAACCAGCTCCCCGCGCGCGATCGCCTCCTGCACAATAAACGCATAGCTCTGACAGATCCCCGCCCCCTGCAGGGCCAGCGAGACCACCCCGAGCACATCATCGGAGACATGCAGAGATGACGTCGGCAGCCAGCTGATATCCCGGCCATCCTCACGAAATACCCATTCGGCGACTTTTCCCGTTGCCGGCATAATAAATGTCAGGCATGAATGATGGCGCAAATCGGCTATTTTACTCAGCGGTCTCGCTGTCGAGCGTAAATAGGCCGGCGAGGCCACCAGACATAGCGCCGCATCTTCCAGCTTTTTTGCCACCAGGCCGCTGTCGGGTAAATGTCCCTGGCGCACCACCAGATCGAAGCCCTCAGCGATAATATCGACATTACGGTTGGTAATATTCAGCTCAATCTGTACGTCGGGGTGCAACTGACGGTACAACGCCAGCCGGGCGGGCAAACGATAGTGTCCCCAGGTGGTGGGGGCGCTCAATTTAACGCGCCCGGATAACGCCCCTTTTTGCCCCTGCGTCTCCCGTTCGGCATTATCCAGCACCTCAAACGCCTGGCGGACCTGACTCAGATAGGCGCTTCCGGCCTCGGTCAGGCTGATCCGCCGGGTGGAGCGGCGCAGCAGCTGGCACCCCAGACGCGTTTCAAGACGGGTGACGGCCCGGCTTAACACCGACGGCGTCGACGACAGCGCCACCGCGCCGGCGGTAAACGACCCGCGCTCGGCCACCGCCAGAAAGACTTCTACATCCGCAAGATAATCAAACCGCCGGGCCATTTGGTTCTCCAGAGAACAAATGATTGTCATTCCAGGCATCTTATCTTCCCGAAGGGATTTAATAAAATCGTTTACCGAGGCTTAACCGGGCCATCTGCCCCTCTTTTTTACTGCTTTCTGGAGACCATGATGCATCGTTTTTCACTCTTCGTTCTCGGCCTGCTGTCCCTGGGGCAGACCGCACTGGCGGCCGGGCCTGACGCCCCTGCCCATCTGGCGCTATGGCGCAGTTATACCGGGGTCACCTGGCAGCAGCGCGTCGATGCGCATTCCGTCAATGCGCCCATCGCAGGATTGCACTTTGACGCCGCCGGTCGGGCATTTGTTAGCACCCCACGTCTGATTTCGACCCAGGCGCCCGCCACGCTCAGCCTGCTCGATACCAAGTCCCTGAGCGGCCCGGCACGACTCACCGCCTTTCCGTCCACCGCGGCCAACAGCATCAGCGCCGATCCCCGCACGCACCTGCGCAATGTGCTGGGCTTTTACGTCGATAACCGCAACGGCTGGCTATGGGCGTTAGATCAGGGCTTTGTCGCAGGGGAAAAGACGGCGCCGCCGGGGGCGCAAAAAATCATGATCTATGCGCTCAGCGACGGTCATCTGGTGCAGCGTATTCCGCTCGACAGCGTCGCCGACCGGGAAGGAAGCTTCCTCAACGATATTGTGGTCGATGAGGCGCGCCGGGTGGCGTATATCGCCGACAGCGGCCTGCGCAGCGCGCCGGACAATCAGGCCGGACTGATCGTCGCGGATGCTAACCGTGGGGCGGTCCGCCGGGTACTGAACCAGCACCCGGCGTTGATGCCGGTTGCCGGTCTGCAGGTGGTTTCACATGGGGAAACGGTCTGGCCGGGCAACCCCATTATGCTTGGTATCAATGGTATTGCGCTGTCACCGGACCAGGAAACCCTCTACTGGACGGTCACCACCGGTACCACGGCACGGACCATCGCCACCGCCGCGCTGCGCGATCCCGCGATGAACGAACGCCAGCTCGCCGCGGCCATCCGTACCGCGGGTGAGGTCGGCGGGAATAGCGATGGGATCGTGGTCGATAAGCATGGCGCACTCTATATCACCGATGTGACCCATAACGGTATTGTCCGTTATCGCCCGCAGAGCGGGCGGTTCACCCTGCTGGCCGCTGACGACCGCGTGTACTGGCCCGATACGCCGACTATCGGCCCGGATGGCGCGGTAATGTTCACCGCCAGCCATTTAAACCAACACTTCGCTCAGGCGGTTAAACCGGGAGAAGAGAAATATACCATCTGGAAAGTGGTGCAACCCTGATCCACACGGCAGGCAGGCCCGTTGGACCTGCCTGCGTTTTTACCAGGTTTTGCCAATATTAAACTGAAACTGTTCTGCTTTATCGCCATCATACTTTTTAAACGGCTCTGCCCAGGAGAAGACCAGTGGACCGAGGGGAGACATCCACTGCACGGCAATCCCCGCGGAGAGACGAATATGACCCGGATCGCCGTAATCAGGGATCCCTGCCGCCAGCGTCTGCGCGGTGTTCTGCCAGGATGTGCTCCAGACCGTCCCGGCATCAACAAACAGCGAGGTTCGCAAGCTATCGGCGTACTTATCATTCACAAAGGGGGTTGGAATGATAAATTCGCTGTTCAGCACCGCCATGGCATTCCCGCCGACCGCATCAGATGAGGCGTCCAGCGGGCAGGCGCTATAGCTGCTTTCGCTACCATTGCAGCGGTAATAGGCCGCTTTAGGCCCAATGGTGTTAGAAGAGAAGCCGCGCACTGACGACGAGCCGCCGGCGTAAAAGTTATCGTAGAACGGTACACTTTTGCCGTCTAACCCACCGGCATAGCCTGCACGCAAACGTTCCATCCAGACCCAGCGCTTATTCTCGCTCAGCGGCAGATACTGGGCGGTGTCAAATGAGAGCTTGTAGTAGCTATTATCCGAACCGGGGAGGGTCACTTTACCGCTAAGACTGCTCTTGTTTCCCGCACGCGGGAAGAAGCCGCGATCGAGATCGTTATATCCCCATCCAAGACTCACAAAATAGTCGTTGGCGCTATATTTCGCGCCGCTGTCGCCATCTTTCGTCACCACGCTGGGCTCGATTCCCCGGGAGCTGAGGTAGCGCCAGGTCGTCAGCTCCGGATCCATATTGGTCAGGCGATTATGAACATAATCCAGTCCCAGGTTCAGGGAGTTATTTTCGCTAATGGGAAACCCCAGCGTACTGCCTAAGCCATAGCTCTGCTGGTTATAGCTCCCGGCATCCGCATCGGAAGCATCATAGCTGTTATAAAAAATCTTTCCGCCCAGGCTGATGCCATCGACGGTAAACCACGGGTTCGTCGCCCCCAGTTCAAGATAAGACTGGTAGCTGTTGCGCGTCCCGTTGAAGCTAACGCTATTACCCGTTCCCAGCCAGTTATCCTGAGTCACGCCAAGCTGATAGCTCACGCCGCTGTCCGTACCAAATCCCAGGCCCACGTTAAATGAGCCGGTGTTGCGCTCCTTCACCTTGTAGACCACATCGACCTGATCTGCCGTCCCACTGACCGGAACGATCTGCTGTTCAACGTTCTCAAAAAAACCCGTTCGGTCAAGACGTACTTTCCCTTGTTCGACTTTTTCGTTGTTGAGCCACGCCCCTTCCATTTGGCGCATTTCACGACGCAGCACCGCGTCCCGGGAGGTGTCGTTACCGGAAAATCGGATCTGGCGTACCGAGTAGCGGCGGCCCGCGTTGACCTGAATATGCAGCGCCACGCGGTGATGCGCATCATCGATTTCCGGCGTGGTCGTCACCTGCGGCCAGGCATAACCATACTTACCGAAACGCTTTTTGATCTCATTTTCAACTGTGGTGACTTGCGCCCCGCTGTACCATGCCCCCGCCAGCGGCTGGGCAAGGGCCTCGATCTCCGGGCCATGCTGCGCCAGGTCGCCTGTCACCTGAGTTCGGTCGACCCGATAACGTTCGCCTTCATTGAGGGCGATAGTGATATACAGGGATTTTTTATCTGGCGTCATACTGACCTGCGTGGACTCGATAGCAAAGCGCGCATAGCCGCGATCGAGATAAAAACTGCGCAGCGTTTCCAGATCGGCTTCCAGCTTCTGCTTCTGGTATTTTTTATCGGCTACCACGTTCCACCACGGCACATTATCGCGTAGCTGAAGCTGGTCCAGGAGCGTCTCTTCCCGAAACGCCTGATTACCGATAATGTTTATTTGTGCGATTTTCGCCGAGATGCCTTCCTGAAAGACGAACGTTAAGTCAACACGATTACGCGGTAACGGGGTCACCACCGCGTGAACCTGCGCACTGTATTTCCCCGCACTGTAATAGAAATCCTGTAACCCTTTTTCTATTTCGCTAAGCGAATTTCTGTCCAGTGCGCTACCTGCAGAAATACCGGACGCGGTGAGATTTTCCTTTAGCGCATCATCCTTCACTGACTTATTCCCGGAAAAACTGACGCTGGCAATAGTGGGCCGTTCCTTAACCTGCACCACCAGCGTTTTCCCATCGCGCAGGATCTGCACATTCTCGAAATTGCCGCTCGCATACAGCGCGCGCACAGCCTCGCTGACATCTTCTGGCGTCACCGCATCTCCCGCGTGCAATGGCATACTTAATAGCGCCGCCCCGACGGTCACGCGCTGTAGCCCTTCAAAACGGATATCATCAACTTGATATGATGTTGCGGCATATAACGTTAAAGGGGCGATCAATAATCCGCTGATGATATGAGTCTTTTTTAACATGAATGTGTCGTCTACGAGATAATGAGCAATAGCAGTATTCTGCTGGCGTTGAGCTTATTTGTTCAGGATGCATCTCTAAAATGTGCGACAGAAAATAACCTGAGCGAGGCGCAGAATTACATGCAATTATGGCGATAAAATGGAGAAAAAAAGGATGTTAAATCATCTTTAAAAATATATTTAATGATGGAACTTTTGCTGAACGCCGTGGTTCTAATGGCCAACACCAGGGCTATATTTAGATTTACCTGAACGTTTTTTTATTAAAAAAGCCCCCTTTCTTGTTAATGAAAAGGGGGAAAATTCTCGTTAGGAATGATGCTCTCTGGGATCACCAGGAACAGGGAGAAAAATATCCTGAAACCCAGCAGATATAATGAAGATAAATTGAATAAATTATGCAACTGATATCACAACATTCTACCCCGTATACACTGCCAAAGGCCGTTAACGAACATCTCCATATTTTCCTCAAAATAGCAGAATACAGTAGGGTCGCCTTATCGAGGCATCAAGGAAAGTCTATCGTTATCTACAATAGCCAAGCAGTGGCGCCTCGCCAGGGAAGGTGAGGCATAGGCTTCGCCATCCTGCCGCCTCCCATCATTAGCAACAGGGAACTGCGTATGACACGCTTACTCAAGACGATCTTACCCGTCATCCTCTGCACCCTCTTTGGGTTATCGTTCGCTTCACCCACGCAGGCTGCCGCCAGTCTGCCGATGGTTCTCCCCGCGCTAACATGCGATGCGCTGAGCGCGACCGACTTCAGCGCCGCCGTTGGCGCAAAGGTCACTATCAACCACACTGAAATGCAAACCTCCGCGCAGGGAAGCTGGTGCAAGGTGAGCGCCACTATCGCCCCCCAGATTGGCGTGCAGATTGCCCTGCCGACCCAACGCTGGAGTCAACGTTTCTTGCAGGTCGGCTGCGGCGGACTGTGCGGGAGTATTAACCTGAGTCTGTCGAATGCCAGCGGCTGCCTGCCGGCAATGAACGGCGAGTTTGTGGTGGCAGCAACCGATATGGGGCACCATGGCAGTATGATGGATGCTTCATGGGCCGAGGATCCGCAAAAGCGCATCGATTTTGCCTGGCGCGCCAACCACCTGACCGCCGTGCTGACCAAAGCGGTGATTCAGACGCTTTACCGCCAGCAACCAAAGTACGCGTACTTTATGGGCTGCTCAGACGGCGGTCGCGAAGCATTGATGGAAGCACAGCGCTTTCCGCAAGATTTTGACGGTATCAGCGCTGGCGCGCCTGCGGCCTTTTTCCAGTTTCAGAATTCCTTCTTCCACGGCTGGAATGTGGCCGCCAATCAGCGTCCGGACGGTACCGCTATCCTGCTGAAAGATCGCCTTCCTCTGATTCACCAGGCCGTGCTGGCTCACTGCTCGACGCTTTCCGGCGTGCAGGATGGTATCCTGCAAAATCCGTATGCCTGTCAGTTCTCTGAGTCATGGCTCCCCCGCTGTCCTGCCGATGCTCAGGACCGTTCTACCTGCCTGACGCAGGAAGAGATCGAGGTGGTGAAAAAACTCTACCGCGGCGCTTACGACAGCCACGGCGCCCAGTTTGTCGCTGGCGGTCTGCCGCTGGGCTCCGAGCTACGCTGGCCGGTGCCCGAGACCCCGACCGGCCACTCGATGTCGGAAATGATGGTACTGCCGGCTCTGCAATCCGTGCTCCTGCCGGGAGGAAAACAGAAGATCCAATCGATGCGGGATTTCCCACTGAACCAGCAGAATTTTGACGCCGTCGCTCAACTGGCACCGCTCTATAACGCGGCAAATACCAATCTTCATGCCTATCAACAGCGCGGCGGCAAGCTTATCCTGTGGCACGGTCTGGCCGATGACTCCGTCAGCCCAGCCTTTTCTATCGCCTATTACCGCAGCGTAGAAGCAGAGATGGGCCATGCCGCAACGGATACCTTCCTGCGGTTATTCCTGCTGCCTGGGGTAGCCCATTGCGGTAATGGCGAAGGTTACGATCAAATTGATCTCCTTACCCCGCTGATGCGCTGGACCGAGGAAGGCATCGCGCCGCAAGAGATCATGGCCGGAAAACGGGCGCCAGCCGCCACCAGCCTGCCGCCGATGACAGAAAAACCAGATGCCCAAACGCAGTTTCACGGCGTGCAGAAAGTCAGTCAGCCTTTCGCTGACGCCGCCCCAGCCGTTATCGCGACTCGCCCGGCGTACCCCTTTCCGGCCATTGCCCGTTATAACGGGCACGGCGACGTGAATGACGGCGAAAATTATCATGCAGAGCAATCAACCGCGTTTGGTCATCTGCAGCTGGCAAAACCCGCCAGCGACTATATTGGCCCTGATAATCAAAAAAATTATCAGGTTCGCCACGGCGAACTCACTGTTCAATAAACCCCAAGGCTCCTCGCTGAGGAGCCATTCGTTATGGGATTAGCCGCAATCATGCGTAGCAAAACGCTCCAGCAATCGGTATTAAACGACCTGCTCTTGTGGATCGATAATAATCTGGATAAGAAACTGACCGTCGACGATCTGAGCGATATCTCTGGTTATTCCCCCTGGCATTTATTTCGACTCTTCCGCCATTATTTTGATCGTTCGCCCATGGAATATATCCGCCAGCAGCGCATGTCGCTGTGTTGCCGTTTATTGCTGACGACGCCTGGTTACCGAATCGTCGATATTTGTATGATGGTCGGTTATGACGATCTCAGTGCGTTTAATCGTACCTTCAAAAAATATTATGCGCTCACACCCACTCAGTATCGCTATCAGATCACGCGGCAAAAATAAGGAGGTCCCCCTCCTCCGCATCGCTGCGGTTGGGAATGGAAGGGGGACAGGGGATATTACAGAAGGGAAATAGCAGGATGCTATTATCGAACCCGGTCGGGATCAACGACCTTGCGCGACGGAAATCAGTATAAAAGGATATGTTGAGCTAATAATGTAGAGGGCGTGAAGATTTTGTCACGATTTATAACCGCCTCCTCCGCTCTCATCTGAAATAAAAAAACCGGGTCGCGCTGTACCCGGTTTACTCCTCATCAGGATCATCAGAAATGAGTATTAACGCTCATAAAGAAGGTCCGCCCCGACTCGTTATAGGTCTCCGCACCCGCGCCATACAGATAAGCCCCCGTCGTCGCGTTGCCGGTCGTTTGCGCATTCCCTGCCCGGTAGTGGCGAATATCAAACAGGTTATCTATCCCGCTGGTGAAGCTCAGATTTTTGTTCACATCCCAGGTCGCACTGAGGCCGACAATGCTGTATGGGCTGACTTCGTTTAGTTCGCTGCCGCTGACCGCCTCGCCCTTATAATTAAAGCGTTTTGGTTTCTGTCGACCATACCAGGTAAAGGTGCTCTGCAGGGAGAGATCTTCACGAACCTGCCAGCTCAAAGTCGAGTTCAGGGTAAACTGCGGGATCACTGACAGCCGGTCGCCGGTCGTCTTATTCTTGCTCTGCAGCATCCATGTCAGGTTATTGCTCCAGTTAACCGTCTCCCCCACCGGAAGATTCAGCGTTCCTTCCAGGCCTTCCACTAACGCCTTTGGTACGTTTTCCCACTGATAGATATTGGTGGTGCCGTTGCTGGCGGTGCCCACCGCCGCGTACCCTGACTCAATCTTGTTGTGATAGTCGTTACGGAACCAGGTGATTCCCGCCTGATAGCCATCATGCTTGTACTCAAGACCAATCTCTTTATTAACGCTGGTCTCCGCTTTCAGGTCGCTATTCCCCATCAGATAGCAGGCGGAACTACTGGCGTAACAGCCTTGACCGTTGCTGTAGAGAATATAGTTCGGGTTCAACTGGTAGAGGTTAGGTGCCTTGTAAGCGCGGGCAATGCCCAGCTTCAGCGTCCAGTCATCCGTCAACGCCTGGGAGAGGTTCAGTGAGGGGCTCCAGTTATTGCCGACGATGCTGTGGTGATCGAAGCGCAGGGCGGGTGTCAGCATGGTACTGTCCGTTAGCGCCATATTATCTTCGGTAAACAGCGAGAAGATCTCGGCGCTGGAGTACGGGCTACGACCGGTAGCCGACACACCGTCGATAGTCCCGTAAGAGAGCGCCTGGGTTGTCGATACGCCATCTTTCATCCGCTGCTGATTCCATTCGGTGCCCAGCGTCAGATTCTGATCGACCCCCAGCGTAAACGGAATATTCACTTCGCTATGTAGCAGGACATCGGCCAGATCGATATCTGAAAACTCGCTACTGGAGAAGATCCCTTCCGTACCGCCCGCCAGCCCTTCATTCATTCGCGAGTTACGGGTGTGTTCGTACTGGGCATAGCTGTTGCTGGTCACGCCATTATCCCAGCCGCCGGTCCATGTGACGCCGTAAGTTTGCCGGTAGAGACGGTTGGTCTCTTTCCCGTACATACTCTTCACCAACGTACTGGTATTGGTGTTTTGCGTGTCGCCGGCATAGAGGTTGCCCTGGCGGCTGTAGCCGGCCTCAAACTCCAGGGCCTGCATCGGGGCGAACTCCCAGCGTAGCTTACTGTGAATATCTTTGTTCACCACCCCTTCACGTCCGGCGGGATAAGAACCGGCGTAGGAACCGGTACGCTCCGCTTCATGCCCGGCGTTAATGTCCTGAGCATCAGCCTGGGTTTTACTCAGATTACCCCATAGATTGAAGCTGACACTGTCCGACAGTGGACCATTGAGGCTAAAGTTGGTACGTTTCGTCGCCCCTTCTTTACGGTGCTGCGGAGCATTCATATAGGTATTCCACGACCCGTGCCATTCTGGCGTGGTCGGTTTGGTCACGATGTTGACGACCCCGCCCATCGCGCCATAACCATAGCGCGCCGCCGCCGGGCCGCGGATCACATCGATATGATCGATCATCTCCGCTGGCACCCAACTGGTATCGCCGCGGGAGTCACGATCGCCGCGCCAGCCATACCGCACCGAGTTACGGCTGGTCACCGGTTTACCATCGACCAGCACCAGCGTATTCTCGGGCCCCATGCCACGGATATCAATTTGCCGGTTGTTGCCGCGCTGACCACTGGTGGAGTTGCCGGTCAGGTTTACCCCAGGTTGCGTACGAATTAACTCCGATACATCGCGGGCGGGGGGATGTTTGCGAATCTCCTCTGCGGTAATGGTCGACACGCCCGGTGCCTGCAGGTTCTGCCTGGCAGCGGTCACCACCATCGTTTCCTCCTGGTTTTCGGCCGTTGGGGTGCTCTTATCGCGCGTCGATTGTTCTGTCATATTCTCTGCCGCCTGCAGCGGCACGCTACAGGCGAGCAAAGGAATGACGATCCCCAGCGGGAAGTGAGACGTGTATTTCATAGAATATGCCCTGTTTTCTGTTGCTGTCGGGCATAACGCCTTCCCCAATTGAAAAAACAATGGGATAAAATACTCGCCTCTGCGCCTCGCCAGATTTTGGCGTAGGTCAGCCCCTTCCCGATAGTCATGGGAATAAGAAAACAGCATGAGGCATAATAAAATTAAGTGCCCTGTTTCATCATTAGAGAAAAAGCGCTGCGCGCTATTCTTTGATAGCGTAATCCAGACAGCGAATAATAAGAGTAATGTGCAGTGCTACGGTAATAAAAATGAGATTCATTATCAAGATGATAATAATCAATATCGGGGAAAAATAAAATAAACACAAATAATCAAACGGTTACAACAAAACAAATGGAGAAGAATAAAATAAAAATATCATCATCATTTTCTATTTATCATTAAAAACACACATTTCCGCCACATTATCTCCATAGTTAAAGTAAAGATAAAAGCACATTAATAGCAAGCGATAAAATGGGAGAAGACTATTTGTCGGCATCGTTATGTTTTTTACGCCCTTGTCGTGCCCGGCTAACGGCAGCCGTTCTGCTAAAATAACCACATCCCCCTGCGGAGTGTTCCTCCATGAACGCCAACTTGCTATCACGCCTGTTTATCGCCTGGCTCACCTGCCTCGCGGCGCTGTTATTCGCCCCTATCCTGCTTGCGGCGGAGGCGGAAAAAGCGCCGCCAGTCGCAACCGAAGACAATACGCTGTCGATCCACATCGACGATATGCTGCAGCCATGGAAAGGCGATCTGCCCGGCATGACCGAGCGGCGCACCATTCGGGTATTAACCACCTACAGCAAGACCTTCTTTTTTATTGATAAAGGCACTCAGCGCGGAGCAACCCACGATATCTTTATGGCGCTGGAAAACGATCTGAATAAGCAGTTGGCGAAGGATAAAAAGCTCAAACAGCGCCACCTGAAGCTGCATATCGTTTTTGTGCCGGTCAGCCGGGATAATCTCTTTATCGCGCTTAATGAAGGTAAAGGCGATATTGCGGCTGCCAATCTGACCATCACGCCCTCGCGGGAAGCCCAGGTCGATTTCGCCCAGCCGCTCTACAGCAACGTGAAAGAATTACTGATCTCCGGGCCGGCATCGCCGAAGATCGACAACCTGGAGCAGCTCTCCGGCCAAACCGTCTTTGTTCGCCGCTCCTCCAGCTATTACGAGAGTCTGCAGGCGCTGAATGCCCGATTTGCCAGTGAGTCGCGGCCGCCGGTTATCCTGGAGGCAGCGCCGGAAGCGCTGGAGGATGAAGATCTGCTGGAAATGCTCAACGCCGGGCTGATTCCGCTGATCGTCGTCGATCAACACAAAGCCGTTTTCTGGAAACAGGTGTTTCCGAAAATTCAGGTCCATGACAACGTGGTGCTGCGCGACGGCGGCAACATTGCCTGGGCGGTACGCAAAGACAGCCCGCAGCTGCTGGCGGTGCTAAACAACTTCGTCAAAAAGAATCGTCAGGGCACCACGCTGGGTAATACCCTCCTGCTGCGTTACCTGAAAAATGCCAAATATGTCAAAAATGCCGCCGCGAGTAAGGAAAGGCGCAAGTTCCTCGCCATGGTGGAAGTCTTCCGCAAATATGGCGATCGCTACGATGTCGACTGGCTGCTGATGGCGGCCCAGGGGTACCAGGAATCGCGACTGAACCAGTCGGTGCGAAGCCACGTCGGCGCCGTCGGGGTAATGCAGGTGATGCCCAGCACCGGAAAAGAGCTGAAAGTGGGCGATATTAAACAGCTGGATCCCAACATCCATGCTGGCGTGAAATACATGCGCTGGATGATAGATCGCTACTATGCTGATGAGCCCATGACCCGGCTCGATAAGGCGCTGTTTGCCTTTGCCTCCTATAACGCGGGTCCGGCGCGTATCGCCCGCCTGCGCACCATGACTAAACAGCGAGGATTTGACCCGAACGTCTGGTTCGGTAATGTCGAAAATCTGGCGGCAGAAAAAATTGGCGCCGAGACGGTCACCTACGTCAGTAATATCTATAAGTATTACATCGCCTATCGGCTGATTGTCGATGATATGGCCCGCAAACAGAAAGCGACGGCCGCGCCGCGACAGGAGCCAGCAGCAGAGCCAGTGAAACCGCAGCCCAGCGTGGCGACGCCGGAGACCGCTCAGGCGCCCTCTGCCTGAAACGCTCGTCGCCGCAGGTTAAAAACCGGTTCTGACACGGTGGCGCAGAAAAAATGCTGAAAGGATGATGCTGAAAGGATAAAGAAAAAGCCCCGGCGAAACCGGGGCTTTTTGTATTTTACGGCGCAGGCAACGCGTTTAAGGCAAGCCTTAGAACGGTTCTGATTACCTGAGAATAAAAATTCAATAAAAAATATATTAAAATCATTATGTTAATTTATTTTTTTAATTTTTTTGTAATGTTTTTCAATGGATTTAATGCTGCAACATGGAGAAAACTTTACATTTTTGAACTGTAACTGGCGTTAATGGGATGGTTGCCCTCCCCCAATTGGCATCTGAGTGCCAAAGTGGTAAATGAAAGTTACCACTGATGAGAGAGGTGACGAATGGGGTACTTTTGAGATTTTTAGCATGTTAGAAATCTGCATAGCATCACATTAAGACAGTTACCCCACTTGTTCACACCTTCCCTAACTTCACAGGCTGATTCATACATTAGTAATCTGCGTGTTTCACGCTTTTCAAAAATGCTTTCATATTTGCATTAGGTTGCTCAATTCCGAAGTTACTACCATACCGCTCTTGTAATTTTGGCCATAAATCACTTAATAACTTTCTCCTACGATAAAATGGATGTATCCAAACAGTAGATAGGTACGGGAAGTTTACATTTGAATTGTTTATTGTGACTAGCCCAACTAAACATTGTCGCCGACCGCTATTATCTATTGACTGTATTTCCTCGATAAATGGATATGCGACTACATCAATCCAACCATCATCGGTTGTATCCCATTGCATTCCGTCATGGCATTCACTTGACTGATAGCGGCGTAAAGCTACACACGCGAGCTTCTGCCAATCTGGAGAGGTAATTGTGATCTCTTCATCATATGATGCTCCTACTGGGGCGGGTATTGGTCTGATTAATCCAGCATGGCATTCATTATAGAACTTCATGCCTGCATCAAAAACGTTGGTTGCGTTGGTTTTCTCTATGTGCTCGACATTCAAAAATAGCTCTGGTAGTAGAGTATCTGCGCTGTACTCTTTTTTTATTATTGTCAGCTTAGAATTTTTCTTATTAAGGCCACGAGTAACGGTGTTTTGATCAATGCTAACAACATGGAATAATCCGTCGGGGAGGTTAGCGAACCACGATGGGGCATCTGCCCAGAATAGTATGCCTGTCATACGCCTTAAGAGTTTAATTAAGTTAATACAGGCTTCCTCACTAGTCCTACCATTAATGTGAAGAATATTAGGATTAAAATAAAATTTCTCTGTATTGGGGAACGCAGCTTCGCAAAATTGCTGTACAGAATTTAGTACTTGATCCCTACAGAAGTCATTATAGCTGGTAATAACCAAGGGGGTATCATCATCGTTAATATTATTTTCAATTATGCAATCAATTGCGAGGCTTACCGCCTTGCGGATCACTTCAGTTGAATGTAACGACTCTAAAAACATTGTCTTTCGTGTACGAATATCCATATATGACCTGCTCTATTAAAAATCATGAATGAACGATTTTTCATCTGATTGTAGCACGGTAATTTTATTCGTTGCTACATCTAAGCTGTTGTAGAGCGCATTTACTAGATTCAATGCATTCTCAATCAGCGTTTCAAGAGTCTGATCCGTTATCACTACTGGGTTTCCTTCTTTATCCCTTCCACCACGATGTACTAAGTGATTTCGATTGAGGGTTGCCAATTCAATAGCTTCTATCGGCCAGTCTTTTTGCACCTTGATGTCGAATGTAGCTTTATAGCGATCGATTACCTTTTTAGTGCTATGCCAGCTTGCACTGATCAAGTATTCCTTGATTGACCTGATTAGCTCTTCTCTTATTTTCTCGATGGATTCACCCTTGAAAGGCAACGCAGCAATCTCTTTGCTTACTCTAAATTCAGTCTTACCTTTCTCTATACAATCCGCTATGTAAACATCATCTTTCTCTATAGAGTTAATGAATAGTTCAACATAAAGCGTTTCCAAAGCTGTAATAACATTCGTGTAGAGCAAACTAAGCAAGTGGTCTTTTTGCTGTTGTTCAGTTTTATCTTTTGCAAGTTTTTTGATTTTATCGATATTGTCAATGAATTTCATATACGGATTGCCGGAAGAAGTTACAGCATTGTAGATATCATCATCATACCAATCATCTATATTATTTGAGTTTCCAGACCAGTCAAAGCATTGTATTTGTAATTCATCTACTAACTCCTCGATATACTCAAACTTGATGTATTGATCGAACATGGCTTGTAGTTCTTCGCTTGCATCATATGGCCCGCCATATATGTAAGCATAGCCACCTTCTCTACCATCATACGGACAAGAATTTGTCGGATCCTCGTAATTTGTAAAGAACCAGTTTCTCATTACTTCGAGCTGATCTTCTTTGCTTTTATATTTTAATGATTTTAGCGGGACTTTCTTTCCATTCACCTCAAAAACAATTTTCACGATGCAACGCCTCCTTGTATGAAATGCGCATCTATTGTACCACATCTAAATACAGGGCAACCGCATATATGCTCAGTTTTTGTTCGTACCATTGATACCAGCCAGTATGGCTTATTCCAGATAGGTGCTATTCATCACCGCAATCTTCTGCTTACGCTCGGTACTGGCCTTTTTACTGCAACATATTGAGCTCCATGTGCCGCACAGTCGCCAAATTCGGCATACCATTATTCTGGTAAATTGGTTTACCGTCTTCTCCCAGAGACGGCTCACCGCAACCATACCAACTTGCTGGAATTGGACTTGCAGAAAATCAGAGCAACTCTTTGCCTATTGGCGGCCTGAAGTCAACTCTGTTTTGAAGATTAATCTCAGAAATTCCCTCAATAAGATTTTCAAGGGAATATTTAACCAGTTCCGCTAGGAAAATAATGATGCAGCCATTTTTGACTTCAATATCAATAACATCACCGATACTGAAGCCAGCTTTTTCCATAATTTCTTCTGGTATTTTGAGTACCGGGCTATCCCCACATTTCTCAATAATTACCTGGATCATTAGAGTGCCTCCACATAGTACCATCATACATAATTCGATTATTATATATATCAACAACTTGACCTGCAGGATTTCAAACCATTTAGTACGCATCATTCCACTAATCAGTATTAGTATAAATAATTCAACTATCTTTTATCACTAGATAATTGATACATCCCGCTACAGCACATCGTCTGAACCAAATAGTATCTAATTGATTAGAAATGATTTTAAGTTAAAACAGATGAAAAAAATCATATGTGCTGTAGTGGGAAAATGATTTTTAATGGAGTGGCTTGCAGTGCCGAAACCTCCTGATCGATCACCATTTAACAAATGAAAATTTACACAAAATTACAGACAGGCTCAAAAATTTGTATATATAGCGCAGTTGAGGTTAGGATAATCAAAGCTTCCCGCCTCCGGGTTGCTACTTACCAAAAATACCAAAGCGGGGTGCTACCCCCGCTTTTTTTGCATCTGACACTTATTCAGTAACCGTGACTTTCCGGCCCAGTGACGCGCAGTATGCTGAGTTAGCAATGGAGCTTATGCTACCTCAAAAAAAGCCATAGAACCCGACAATACTGATAAGGATTGAGCCCCCTGAAAACAGGGCCAGTGCCAACTTCTAATGCATCGTGCTCACGGTTTTGCCATGTACAGGGGGAACATCAGAGTCTGTCAAAGATTGATCCTTTGCGCGGAACAAAGATTTTCTCATACATCCGGGTCGCGTACTCGTCCGTCATACCTGAAACATAGTCGCTGATGACCCGCATTTTTTTATCGTCAGCTTTTTCAGCTTCTCTATACTTCTTACACGTCTCTGCCGGGAGAAAACGTGTGGGGTCGCTTGCCAGCACATTGAACAGCTCTACAATCAACTTCTGGCCTTTGAACTCCAGTAGCTGAACGTTTTCGTGCCGGATAACCTTGTCCTCAACCAGACTGAAAATGGCCTCACGCAGGGCTTCGACTTCGGCAGGTAGTGCCACTTTATAGCGAAGCATTCCGCACTTGAAATCAGGATGCTGCACCTTAAGCGTGACACTTGTGATCATCAGATGAACCAGCGTTCCGATGCATTCCTTGCGAAGGTAGCTTCTGCCGAACAGCTTATCGGCTACGTCTTCAGCGGTCAGGTCAAACGAGCTACGTTGACATGCTTCAAACAGATGCGACTTGTCACTGAAGTAGTCCATCCACATGCTTTTGTCGATCATTCTCAGTGAAATCGCGTCCTCAAGATCATGGAGTGAGTAGGAGATCTCATCCGCTAAGTCCATAATCGTTGTGTCCAGCGCTTTATATTTCGTTTTCCTGTGCTCAACTGGCTCGGTGGTCTTTCTTCCGGATCTGAATAACAGCGCATCATCATTATCAAAAGGTTGGAGTGCGAAGCTGACAATATCCGCTTCGGAGTCCAGATAGCATTTCGGGGGCTTAAAGCCGGAGGATTTAAACAGCCATTCACGGCTTCCTGGCTGTGACTGGCCGTAAGCGCTCTCGTTGACTACCTCAGAGTAGCTTGCCGGGTATTTCAGCACGCCTAGAATAAGCCTGCGCGTCGGATCCAGCCCGTTGGACTCGGTGTACTTATCCAGTTGGGTGAGTATACGCAGCGTCTGTCCGTTACCCTCAAAGCCTCCATAGGCTCTCATGCAGTAGTTAAGCGCAACTTCACCGCCATGACCGAAGGGGGGATGGCCGATATCGTGGGCAAGGCAGATAGCCTGCATCAGGCTTGGGTGAGGCAGGAATTCCGCCTCAGTCGCTATCCCAACGGGATAGCGTATATTCAGCTGAGACAGGATGCCGCTGCCAATCTGCGCTACCTCCATAGAGTGAGTCAGCCGTGTGCGGTAGAAGTCGCTCTCGCCAAGACCCAGCACCTGCGTCTTCGACTGTAATCGTCTGAACGCGGAAGAGTGAATTAGTCGGGAAAGATCACGTTCGTATTCCGACCTTATTTCATCTGGCCTACGGGTATTGCTCCCCTGACGTTCAGACCAGAACTGTTCTTTGCTGTGTGTCATACAGGCTCCTGTGGGCAGAATATAACAATCAGCCTGCTTAAGTGCAGACGTGAGAAATGTAAACCCGGGACTGAGTTTCGTCCCTGTTATTCGGAATAAATCCTCTGTGCCAGCAAACTACCCAGGTTTTATCATCGTTAAAGAGTTCCGGGCGAGTGCTCGTCCGTGCTGCACCCTGGAAGTGAAAATGCATCCGTCGCATCCATCATTGAGCAGAATAAATTATCTATCGCATCTATTCCTGTAACGAAACAAGATATTTTTTAAATCATCACGTTGCTATGCGTTAGTGCGAACAGCCCTGCAATAGAGTTCATAAAAAACGAACTATCAGGTTATTGTTTATGTACTTTGTAGTAAAGGAGCGCGTACACCAATACCGATTGTAATTGACATCATCGTCAGAAATGACGATGATTAGCGCATGAGATATCCCGGTGGTAAAGGCAAGTGCTATCAGAGACTCATCAACCTGATGCCAGTGCACGAGACATATATTGAAACCCACCTTGGTGGAGGAGCTGTGATGCGCAACAAACGGCCAGCAGCCCGTAATATTGGAATCGATATTGACCAACAGGTTATTGATGTATGGCGCGGCGGGGATATTCCCTGCGAACTCATTCAGGATGACGCTATAGCGTATCTCAGTACGTTTCCGTATCTGGGTAGTGAGCTGGTTTACGCCGACCCACCCTATGTTCATAGCACGCGTAAACGTAGCAAAATCTATCGTCATGAATATTCAGATGACGATCATCGCCGGTTGCTGCAAGTGCTTACCAGGTTGCCCTGCATGGTCATGATATCCGGTTACGGAAATCCTATCTATGACGAAATGCTCAGCGGATGGCGCTGCGAGCGATTTAACGCCAAGACTCATACGAGCGTGCGTGAAGAATGCGTATGGATGAACTTTGATGTTCCTGACAGGTTGCATGACGCGCGATACATGGGCAGCAGTTATCGGGAAAGACAGACTCTGGCCCGCAGACGCACTCGGCTTTATGATCGCATAGAACGAATGGAACCCGCAGAGCGCAACGAACTGATCAACTGGCTGAACGCAACTTATGGTCTGGAGACTGTATGACGCAACGCGGAGCGGTCTTCATTGGACCGACAATTATCAATCTTGACTTTCCGGCTCCGGAACAGGATATCCTGCCGGGTGTTCGGTGGGGAAGAATTGAGGCGTTCCCATCGCCAGCGTACTGGGCCTATCAAATACTCGCCCGTCGTCTGGAAGTCAATGCCGTCAATTACAAGCTTGGGCGAACGCTCAAAGAGGAAGTGGGTGCCTGCCTGCTGGGTGGACACGGCATACCAGCTGCGATAGGCCTTGCCGCATTCAATAAGCTGAAGGATTGCGGTGCATTTGATGCTCAGCCACCATCTGAAGCCACTCTTTACGAATGGCTATCAGAGCCCATTAAAACTGGTAACAAATCAGTGCGTTACCGCTTTGCTCGGCAAAAATCGCGCTATCTCTCGGTTGCGCTAAACAGGCTGGATGTAGAGATGCCGCCGACGGATTCGGGCCGTGCTCTCAGAGACTGGCTGACCTCCATTCCCGGTATTGGTCATAAAACGGCATCATGGATAGCACGTAACTGGCTCTGTGCGGATGATGTCGCTATTCTGGACATTCACATCCTGAGGGCGGGATTACTTGCAGGTTTTTTCCCAGGAGACCTTACTGTTGAACGTGACTACCTGAAGCTGGAACAAATATTTCTGGAGTTCAGTGAAGCTATGGGCGTAAAAGCATCCGAGCTGGATGCGCTTATCTGGTATGAAATGCAGGCCTCTTCCAGTACGGTGTTCAGCCTCATCGAAAACATGCGCGGCCAGCCCCTTGCGAAATTGCGCCCCCGTTCATCGCGAGCCAAAAACCGCCAGTCCGGTACCAGCCAGACGACCTTCCAGTTTTAATCCGGAGCACCAGTCATGGCCTGTAATGCCCAGCGGGCAAAAATTGCATTCTAGCGCTTCGGCAACAAGCGCCATCTGCCCAACAAGAACACCAGAATCGCGCCAAACAAGGCTATCAGCATCTGAATATTTTGCTGACGTTTTTCCCGGCTCAGCGATAAATCTGACAATAATTCCGCTCTGGATATCAATTACCGGCAAAAGCTCATCGCGTATTTCGAATCGGGTCTGCTCAGGGATCCGAAGCGGTGCCAGCGCGTGCATGTCAGGCAGATACAGCTGCCACCCATCCCGTTCAGGGAGGGAAAGAACAATGTGAATAGGATGTATGGCCCCAGCGGAGGGCACGGGGCGTTGAGTTAGTGGAAAGCCATAGCCTGAATGTCCCACAGCCATCACTCTGCCGGTTAGCCATAGCCAGTGAGATAGCTGGGCCTGACTGACGTGGCTGAAGTTTCGCTGTGTTCTACGGGTTTCGATCACATCATTCAATCCGGGAAGCACTGCATTCTCCGAAGGAGGCGGCAGAAAAAACGGATCTCCGGCGGGCCAGCTAACGGGTTGATAGCTGAGTGGCTGTTCACGGGGAACAGGACTAGCGGGAACGGTCCAAGTCATATCCGACATCATCCAGAACCTGAAAATACTTATTGCACCCCCGGCAGTTGCCGCATGGGATGTTTGCCTTATGGCAGCTATGGGCCCAAGCGAGGCCACCTGGCGTAACATCTGAAATTCTGATCAACTCAGAGGTTGATAACGTAATTGCCGGAGCTTCGACAACCATGCCTCCTTCCTGAAACGACATAAGCTCACTGATTCTGCTGATAAAGCCTATGGTACCATCTAGATGCGTTTCATCTGACTTCACTGTGCCGATCCACAGGTGCGTGACACCAAGCGTTATTGCCTTCATGGCCGCCAGCGAGATGAGCATCTGGTTACGATACGGCCACCAATCGCTCGATGGTGCATTCGGATCCATAGCGGTACCAGCCATATCCCCTGATCCCAGCGAACGGCAGTCAATGCGTATAATGTGATGCTCAATTCCAAGGGCCTCACAGGTGGCAGTGGCAGCTTTAATTTCGGCATTGGCGGCTTGCTGACCGTAGTCGAGTGTCAGTGCTATATCCGGGCGCTTCCACCAGGCAATAGCAATGGAGTCCATTCCGCCAGAAAGTAAAAGTGCGGTTTTCATTTTTGAGCGGCCACCCAGAGCGTTTTATAAATTGCTGTGACGTAATCTTTGCTCAAGATACATCCTGATCCTTCCATCATTTTCTGATCCGCTTCCGATTCGTTCTCGGCATAGAACACCACCGGGGTGCCTAGCGCCCGTGCGTAACCGACTTCATAGATGGTGCCGGAGTCGAGTGCATCACCTATTGCAAAAACGATGTCGGCCTGCCGTATCGCATCAAGATCCTTTTCGACTACTTCTTCTGCGGGTCCGTGTCCAACCATGTGGTAGGGGGAAAAAACGTCCAGCCCAAGATCGCTCAGGTTCCGTCGCGCTTGCTCAACAAGCCAGAGCTGTGCCAAGGTAAAGAAGGGGCCAGCCAGATAGACTTTTCTGTTGCCACCCTCAATGAACGCCTGAGAAAGCTTGATGGGGCTGGGACTGAAAGCAGCCAGCCCTTCTGCTGAAGGAAAAAGTCCGCTTTCGCAGTAGCATGCGGTGGCAAGTGAGGCATAATTCGCAGCATCGTGGGCTGTTTTTTTGTTCAGCATCCACTCACGGGAAAAATAGGCTACGAATGCGTCACCAGATCCAATTTTGTTGACCCGACTTGTCTCATAGGCAGGGATATAGGATATGTTACCTTTATCGCAGATGAGGGCACCGGCTGGGCCCTGCTTGATAATGATGACTTCGGCATGACCGCTTTCGTAGAGAAACTCTGCATGCTCTCTGTCGGATAATTCACTCTGGCCACTAAGGGTCTTCGCCTCATAGCGATTAAGGATCAACGCGAGGTGCTTTGCTCTGGATCCGTTTGCTGTGAATGGCTCCGGATTAGTCACATTCTGGGGGTCATATACTGCATATTCCGCGTCGATTACAGCGGATCCCTCCAGCATTCCATAGCGTAGAACACAGGGCGCTTTCACTGTAATGGACGGATAAGGGGTGTCCGGGTAATTGAAAATTCGAGGTTCCGCCAGCCCATGCTCATAATGGAATATGACGGATTCACGTACTTCATTCGTATGAAGCGTGAAGTTTTCAAAACAGGCGCGTTCTCGAAGAACCGAATTGACTACTTCATCAGCGTAGGTGTACAAATCAACGTTTACACCGAGCGTTGCCAGTGCTGATGCCGCCCTTCCCGCTGAACCGTAAACCTGGTGATTTCCTGGATAAAGGATAATTTCGTGATAGGTACCGCCTGCAATAGTGATGATCTCCGTACTGACCGTTTTGCTGTTGCTCATATCGCGTACACACTGACCCTGACCTGACCACCGTTAATGGCGGTCACTTTAGCAACATAGGTGGTACCATTACTCATACAGTCACGGAGGCGCTGGATGTAGGGAGAAGCGATACCCCCAGCCTGCATACCGTTGTGCATAGCAACCGTTAGCAGAGTTCCATTTGAATTGATTTGCATAATCCCCATAATCACGCCGATTGACAGCTGCGCTACGACATGCGGATCAGGCGAACTTAACTGAGTATCAATCGTAAGTTTTTCACAGGTCACTTCAAAATCATCCTGACCGAACTGGCCGCCAAAGCTACCCCCACCAGAGCCTGACATAGACACCTCATGTTACAATTATTAATATATTTGATATTTGTATATCAATAAATTTTGTCGGTGTATAGAAAAATTGTTTGCTTTATGTGCAGGTATCAGGTGCATTTTTTTTAACTAACATTAATCATGATTTGTCTTGATAGTCATCTCGGTAGCGTCAGCCTAAGGTCCTTCGAACAGACCTCGTCGTGAGGACAGAAAGTGCCTATAATTACGGCACCACCTCAATTAACATATTGAATAAATTACATTTTACAGATAAAACAATCGTTCTTCGGGATAAAACTTCCGTTGCCCTAATTAAACATGTAGTCTACCCGGCTGGGCTTTTTCCAGCGAAAAAACGCGGAGTTAGCACACATGAAGCGGAAACACAGAGTATTCACCTCCCTTTCGCGCCGTAAACGCCGCGCTAAAACCCGAGAAATCAAAAACCTTATCCACCGTGAACGGCATCGCTGTGGTGGTATATTCTATGACGAGTGCGATATAGATGAGGCAGTTGCATGCGGAAACTGGAAGTGGAGCGACATACTTTTCTTGGGAAGAGACTCTGCGGTTTTCTGGAATGCGGAGATAATTACGGCCAGTGTAGAATTTAGTGATAGAGTCGAATCAATCGCATTCAATGAAGCATGGTCGATGCTGGATGATGGCGAACAGTTCTGTGATTTGTGCAATAAACCAGCACTCGCCCAATTCGCAGGGCTGACATGGATGGAATATATTGAGAAGCGAGAACAGGAAATAGCCCGAGAAAACCCACCAATAATTCACAGTAGTTATCATATCCTACCCGGTTATGCAAATGGTATTGGTTTGCAGATTATCGTTGATGTTGATGTTTTGAGCCGTGACGTCATTGAATCCGCTATCGCAGATTTCATTACGCGAGGTGAACGAGAATGGGTCTCGAATGAACCAGCGTACACCAAGGTATTTCAAGAAACTTCCGCTGTATATTAGAAGGAAAACATCGAGTCTTGAGAGCAAAATACCATTACAGATAAAGTAGTTAATTAAATTGTAAGCATCCCGGTAAGCCAACACATAATATGTATATTGAGAGCTTTAACGAAGATTTCGCTACGAATATCTGAATGAACGCGGTTCAATGTTATTGTACATAAAATGATTAATGCATGATGACAAACACCGACAACACTCAGCGCTGGACTCTCTGCCCCTCCTTCTAAATTTTCAGCAGGTTGGAAGAACATAAAAACCTTTCGGAACAGCGTGAAAAAAAATCAGAGCTGCTCTTTACCTGTTGGTAAACCGAAACAAATTTTTGGGTGAAGATTAACTGCGGAAATTCCTTCCAAGAGAGTATCCAAGGAATACATTTTCAGTTCCGTATGGACAATGATGATGCAACCATATTGGTCTTTAATATCAATAACATCATTTGCACCTAAGCCAAATTTTTTCATACCAAACTCCGGGACTCTAACCACCGGGCTGCTCCTCCATTTTTCAATAATAAGAACTATTATAGCCCCCTCATGGGTATCCGCATACAGTGTTTCGATAATCCTGCAAGTGTAGCAGTGAGCTGAATCACTGGACTAAAAGTCATATAGGATCCCTATTGAGCACATCCGTACAATAATGCTCACATATCATTGATTAAAATATATTTTTAACTAAAATTGAATACCAGACGTTGATGTGCTGTAGCGGGGTACTTACAGTCTGATTGATGTCAGCTTTGTATAAAATAAGCGTCAAAGATGGTTGCCAGAACAGCCAAGGTTACTGATGATTACGGGTGTAAGAACCATCGAATTACGTGCTGCATTATGGCCGGAATTTGATCTAGGTAACGCTTCCTGCTGAAAGGATAAAAATGCGCAGGCTACACCTTGTGCCTTTATCGACTCAAGCGTTAGATTTACTCAATGAACTCAAAATGATGGTAGGGAACTATCGTTATGTTTTTCCGGGGCGGAATGATCCGAACAAATCGATGAGTGAAGCGAGCATTAATCAACTAATCAAGCGAATAGGTTATGGTGGACGACCTACCGGCCATGGGTTTCGACATACTTTTTCAACAGTATTGCATGAAGCAGGGTTCAACCGTATTTGGATAGAGTTACAGTTTGCTCATGTTGATAGAAATAGTATTCGCAGAATATATAACCATGCTAATTATATCGAAAGCTGAATAGATATAATGCAATGGTATTCGAATAAAATTAACCAGAAGAATTAATAAATGTATATTAAAAACTTATCAATACGTAATTTTAGAAATTTTCAAAGTACGAAGTTGAACTTTAAGAAGGAATGTGTGAATACGATAGTTGGAGAGAACTCATCAGGTAAAACAAATGTTTTTGAGGCTATGAGATTAATACTAGATGATTCTCTCCCATATTATAAAAGGTTCCTTACTGAAAGAGATTTTCACAGAGGATGTTTGCCGGTTTTTGGTCAATGGATATTAATCAGTTTGGAGTTAGGTGACATTTCTGGAGATGAGGAGTCTGAAATTTTATGTCAATTAAATACGACAGTTGATGCGGGTGGTACAGGTCGAGTAACATACATATATCGACCTCAATTCCATATTAGAGAGAAACTTTTTAATTTATCATCTCTTGCAGACCTGCAAAAAAGGAGAGAGGCATATGATAAGTTGCTAAAGGAATATATTATTGATAAAACGACCTACGAGGCCTGGACTGTTTATCAAGGAACCTGTGATTTCTCCGATGAAAATGAATATGTTAGGATTGCTGGTGATTTTTCAAACTTCATTTTCCCAAATCCTTCTGTAGAATATATAGATTTATTAGGAAATAGGCAGCGTGGATATAATTTACTAGACCATATTAGTTGCACATACGCAAGGGCGCTGAGGGATGTTGTTAGTGAGTTAAAAAATAATAGATTCAATCCATTCCAAAAACTATTGGATTTCATCTCTAAAGATATTTCAAATGATGAAGAGCTCACAAGTAATATTATAGACGTAAATAATAAGATATCAACCATATCAGAGGTTAGAAAGCTTTCTACAGGTATTCTAACATCCATTACTAATGCTGTCGGCTCTACTTATTCCCCTTTAGTAAATATTTCATCAGAACTTCCTAGTGAAGTCAAAGATCTTGTGAAGGTTTTACAGCTCAAAGCAGGAGATTCGTTGAGTGATGGGTACACGGCTGATTTATCCGAAATGAGCTTGGGTGGAGCTAATTTAATATATCTTGCTCTTAAATTGTATGAGTATGAAGAAGGGGTGAGTAAGAATCTTTTGTCAAACTTCCTAATCATAGAAGAACCTGAATCGCATATTCATACTCATATTCAAAAAACACTTTTCAGTAATTTAAAAAACAAAAAAACTCAAGTTTTTATTTCCACGCATTCAACACACATCTCATCAGTCTCTAATATATCATCAACTAATGTTTTGGTGAAAAAACTTGGATACACTCAAGCTTGTTCTCCTTCCTCAGGCCTCGATGAACCAACGATCAATAAGATAGAGCGTTTTCTTGATGCGATACGTACAGATATTTTATTTGCTAAAAATGTGATATTAATTGAAGGGGATGCAGAGGAAATTCTAATACCTCATTTAGTAAAAAACTCTTTCGGGGTAACACTGGATGAGTTAGGAGTATCTCTTATTTCTGTGAGAGGAACTGGGTTTGAATTACTCTCATCGCTTTTTCATCCATCGAGAATAACTAAAAAATGCGCAATACTCACGGATGATGATATTAGTATCTATAACGAAGATAAACCGGAGTACATCACTCAGGTAATGTATGATGATGCCATTTCCTCAGAAAAATCAGGGAAAGAGAGAGTTGAAGCGTTAAAGTTATTAACTGCAAATAATAATCTTCTCAAAGCATATTTTACAAAACATACCTTTGAAATTGATTTAGCTCTAAGCGGTTCAAAAAAATATTTTGAGATAATAGCACGAGAATCGTTCGAAAAAGATTTTTATTTGATTCCTTACTTAGATGCTTTCCAATCTTCTGACGATACGAAAATTGGTTCCTTTGCTTTAAAATTGGCAAATAAACATAAGAAAGGTTGGTTTGCAATGAAACTTGTTGAGAAACTTGACCACAATTTCCCTATCCCTATGGCTTTGTGTAAAGCACTTGGATTTACTAGCGATTTTAATAAGTTAACTCTCGCAAGAGTGATTAAATATAGGTGTGATTATTACACTAAAACTTTAGGTGAGAATATAATCAAAGTGGCTTTCTCAGATGATAGCCTTGAATATATTGTTGACAATATAGAACCAGTTTTGGATATTTTCAAAGGACACTATAGCAATGATCCTTTAGTACATCTTTTAATGGAGGCGTAATAATGGATGATGAAAAAAAAGAATTATTAAAGATCAAAAAAAATCTCTTTGTCTCTGCTTGCCCAGGCGCAGGGAAAACTAAGCTTCTTTTGGGTATGCTTGGCGATAATATTAGGTGTGATTCAGGATATAAGTGGCATATAGTTCTTACACATACTAATGCTGCCGCCGATGAAATAAATTTACGATTAGATAACCAAAACATTCTAAATGATAGAGTTTGGTGTGGAACAATACATTCATTTTTACTCGAGTGGGTGGTAAGAAAATATGCGGGGGCAATGGCTAGAACAAAAGATGGAGTAAGGTTAATTTCTGAGCGTGAACATCGTGACTTAATACGTAAGATTGAGAAGGAAAAATTCCCCAGTACAAGATTAAAATTTAAATGGGATGAATATGGTGCCCCTCATGTTGAGCCATTTTGTTTATTAAATGAGCCTGAAAAAATAATTGATGCTCAAAAAAACGAGGCAATAGTGTGTGAGGAATATGAAAAAAATAAGATAGATGCAAGCCTCATAGATTTTAACGACATATTAACTCTTAGCCTGGAATTTTTGACTCAAAACAAGAAGATCGCAGAGTATTTATCGAAACTTATAGGTTATATTTACTTGGATGAGTCTCAGGACACTAGTTATATCCAGTTGGAAGTTCTTTCATTTATTACAAGATATAATAAAACAATAGTTCTTGTTGTGGGTGATAATGATCAAGCTATATATCAAGATCTTGGCGTGTCTATAAAGGATGAAGTTAGTATTAAGAAAATACTCAAACTCGATGAGTTGGAAGTAAGGCAACTTACGGGATGTTACAGATCTACAAAATCATTAGTAGATTACTATAAAAAGTATTCTTATTCGAAATCGAATATAGAATCTATCCGTGAGGATTTAGGTAAATCACCTATTATTAGACACACGTTGCAAACTGATTTGGCCGGTAGGGTGATGAATCTTATTGAGGCATATAATAAGTCTAAAGGTAGTGTTGAGAGTTTGGCTATAATAGGCCCGAATAGATATTACTTAAATGATCTTATCAATAGTATTTATGAACGTTCAAATGAGTTTGTATTTGATTTTTATTCAACCAATCCTTTGTATACATTGAAAGATACTATTTATAATGACCTTGTTCGTCTTGTGTTGCTTGATGTGTCAGTTAATAATTACAGAGCCAGACATGCGTTATGCAGTTCTATAAAAGACAAACTTCCTGAATTTGATGGTTTATCTTGTAGTGACTTGAAAAAAGCAGTAAAGCAATTCAATACAAAGCGAACTGTTTTTATTCTTTGGTTAAAGGATTTTTATGATTTCCTTTTATCTGCTTTACCACATTCTCCAAAAATAAATTCTGATTATTTGATCTGTCAGTCCAATATTTCAGCTTTTCCAGTAAAGGCTGACATAATTTCAATCCGAAAAATAATAAATAAAGAAGCTAACGTTGTGAGAGTAACAACAATACATGGCTGTAAGGGTGAAGAATACGATTATGTAATATCTATTGGGTATCATGATCAAGTTATTCCCCATTCTTCGGCGGTTGAAAAGGGTGCTGAATACTCAGAAAGTATCGCAAAAAGATTAATGTTCGTTGCATTTTCGCGCGCTAAAAATCACATGAATATATATATCGATGATCGGAGAGTTGTTAGCCCTTATTTTATAGCTGATACTTGACTTGAAGAGAAACAGTGTGCTGCTGTTTTTTTACATGTACCACAGCGCGCAATGCTCTGTCCGCTAAAGAGGCCGCTTTTAATGCAGGTGCAACTGCGGCCTCAGACCGTGCCAGAGATGGCACTGTAAATAGAACTACTCACTTTTAAATATCGTCCGATTGTAGTAGTCAACTAATTATGGCCACTACAAACTCAATAACTATCTTTTTTCTCCGTCAGTACGCTCACGGTCAATCTTTGTCAACGATGCATTAAGTTGATGTTCTGTCATTCCATGTTTGTATGCATTGTATTGCCAGATCACAAACTGCTGTTTGTACCTCCGGTTTTCTTCTTTAAGCTCTTCGATTTCACTTCCAAGATTCACAATCCTGGCGGCTGCAATATTCAAACTAGCTGGGCGTGGATTTTTGCGGCCCCTGCCTTTAAGCGCCTCTTTCTTCGTTTGATAGGCAGCCACTATTGCCTCATGTGCACTGAGGGACTGTCTTGACGGCAACTTTCCGACCAATGGTTCTGCCGCCTCACAGATTGCTGACCAGGACAGTTTTGGTTCCTGCCATCCCCGAATTAGATTCACGATGGCGTTAATATCTCTATTGTCCAGATGCTTAGCCAAGGCCACCCCCTAACAAAGTTGTCAAATCATCTAACATCACAGCTTCTTCACTTTCTTTGCCTTTTTGCTCAATGGCCTCAATAGACTTCTTTGCGACAACACGGCGAAGCTGGCTGAAATCATTGCCCCGGAGCTTAATCTGGGCACCATTTTCAATCTCTGGATTCTCTAAAATAGCCACTAGCTCACGAAGCCGGGTAACAGTTTTCTTGTGGTACTGATACCAGCGATCAGTTCCTATCTCGCCGCTTTCCACCGCTGCGTCAGCAAGCAAAAACAGTCGCTCCGACTTCTCCAGACGTTTCTTAATGCGATCCAACTTTTCAGTATCATCGCCTTTGATGCAAACCTGTTCGGTACAATTGACGCAATCTCGGAACTTCTCACAAGGACTCATGGTGTAATCATGCACACAGTAGCCATACTCCGTCACATGGACTGCAGCATGCTCTAAGGTATTGAACTCCTGCATAGTCACGGGCAGATGCTTTGCCACCTCACCAACAGGCCCAAATAGCGCTTTTGTGGGATCGAGTCGTTCAGCCATACCAACCAGCTCGTATTCGGTCATGTGGTTGTAAGTTCGATTCTGTTTCACATCTGCCCGCCCCGACCACTTGGCAATTTCCAGGTTTGACAGGCCGCCGCGCTGGGCAATGGTGTTGAGCAGATGCCGAGCCTGATGCGAGGTCAATTTGACCCGTTCTCCGTTTTCTGCGCGGTAACCATGACGATCAAAGATACTGCTGTGTTTTCCTTCCAGTGTTTCACGAGGTGACAGATCATTGTTGAAGAAATTATTGGTTGGCTTATGCAATTCAACCGGTATACATCCTCGGTTCCCGTGGAGCTGATTTGCATTCAGTGCAAACAAGGCATCGTTGTACTTAATCCCTTTGTCTTTATCAAACCACGGAAAGTCATCGGGCAAACGCGCCATAGTATGCTGCCACAGGCTATTTAGCGTATGCACACCATCTTCTGAGGCTAAACCTCTACTATTAAGACACGACCTGCACGTCTTTGGGGTGTTATGTGCAAAGCCGAGCGCCATGCAGGTCTGCTCCATCGTCAACGGCACATCATCAGCAACATCAGGGCAGTTAGCATGGCGGTAAAATTTATCCGGGTGTTTCTCAATCCACTTGGCCAGTTGTCGAGCATTTTCAGAGAGCACTCTAACTCGAGCTACGGCTGTTTTAGCGATGCTGACCATCACGGTGGGTATCCATTTGATATCACCCTCATAGCCTTTCCCCGCGAAAAAACGCCAACCATAGCGCTCTATACCTTCACGATCAGTTTCAAATACCTCGCAATCCACAGGTAGAGCGAACACCTCACTAATGCGTGACGGCGCTGACATCAACATGGCAAATACCGATGTTGTAAATATATCTCGTTCATGAATTGGGTCGTTGGCAAAAATTTCTGCCAACGCATTGAGGGCAATATCACTTGGAAGTTTCTCTTCCCTATTTTTCTTCGCCTCCCTGCCTGTTTTGTTCTTGTCCTCAGCACGCTTAATTGGATTGACCCAATCTTGTACAGCGTTTGATACAAGCTGGTTTTCAACTACAAACTTAGCCAGCCGCTCAATCTCTCGGCCGCAATGATATGCTGAGCTATCTGAGTAGTGCTGCCTTGCCAATTCAGCTGCTTCATCAAGCACAGTAATTGACAGGCCATCAATATTTGCGTTTCCGTTTACTTGAAGCAAAGACGCCTCAACCGCTCGGAGGGCCTTACTTTCATTCTTTGTCCCCGTGGGACGATGCCCCTGCTGGTAACGGAAATAAGCTTTAGCGAAACCGATGAACTCTGGAGCTTGCACCTCTTGGGGTTTTGGTTTGCGAGTAGTAATGCCCAACTTGGCAAACACAGTTATGTTTGGCCACACCGGATCATCCCAATTGAGTTCGGTTCCGAATACAGTCAGTTGATCTCGGCACTTGGCTATGAATGCTCCAAGGTTTTCGGCGGCTGTCAGCATAGACTTTGACTTGAACTTGAAAATCTCAGCCATTGGTAATTAATCTCTGTTGGCTAAGCTCTTCACAACGTGATGCACAACGCATGAGCACGTCTGCCACCGCGATGATGCTACGATCGAGTACAGCAGCAATCTGGATATCACCAGTTATCTCTTTCAGCCGTTCACGCTCATTAAGCAGGCCCTGGTAGACATCTTCATGTGGGCCATTCAACCAAGGCTGGAAGTGCATGCAGGTATAACAAGGAATAGGAACATTGGCACCACAAAAGCCATACTCGCCACAAGTGCCTACACCCTGGCCCATTTCGGTCCGAATACGGCTGGTAGGGTCGTCACCTCGATGCGCATCCCTCTCTGAATCTACAAGCACCCCGACAAATGCTTGAGCGTATGGCGCCAATTGAAATCCAACCGCCTCATCCAGCTTTTTCACATGTTCGGGGATATTCTTGATATAAACACCTGCGTTTTGGGTGTCCGAATGGTCAAGCAGTTCCGCTATTACCAACTCGCCAAACCCTTCGCGTGCAGCCCGAGTACCCGTGGTATAACGAAAGCGGCGAGAACTGATATGCAATAGATCACCAGTACGTTCCGAGCGGATATCAGATGCTGCGACGATGAACTGGAGCGTAACAGTGATCTCTGAAGAGGCGATATGAAGTTTGTCGGTAGCAAGAAGTTGGCGAAATTCATAAGGCGATTGGACGGCAGCTAGCACATCAAGATCAGGAAACAGAGGGATCTGCTGCCGATCAGCCTGCGGCAATTCAAACCCTAGACTATTCTCAACCAGAGTAACCGCATTCCTTGCCTGAGCGCTCAGGATTGCCCATAGATCCTGTGTCATCGCGTAGGGCTTGAATTTTGTTCGGAAAGAGCTACTGCGCTGCTTGGCTCGGGGCACATTCAACATATAGAAGGGCTCTCCCCTTTCATTTTTACCACAGAGGACATCGACCACACGAAGCTGTGAGATCTGGATGGAGCGACGCCCCGTATGACTGGTACCAAGAGCCATGGCCAACTCAGCTATGGTAATTAAGCTCTTTTCATAGGCCCGAACAGCTCCCTCGTTGAACGCTGTCAGCTCATTATCCGTCAGAGGCCCATCTTGAGGATCCATGCGCTTAACCGCATCCCCCTTACGCCCCCCCTTTAACCTCCATCCCTCCAGCAAACACGCCACGTTATTGCTAACACCAGGATAGCCCAGCCAGTGCCACTGTCGCAGGAAGGTGCTAACAACACCTAACCGATATTCATGAGCCGCATCCAAAGAAGACCTGTAGCCAATCAACATGATATCGTCGATGCAAGTAGCTTTAGTTGCTCGAACCATTGCTAAGAAACACCAGAAAATACTATGCGTGTGACCAGCAGACATGTTCCTTGCATAGAATGACAGTGTATAAAGAGCCCCTTTCAGAGACTCTGATTCCAGAAGCCCATGTAGCAATCCAACCGGAATAGTGGTGTTTTTATCTAACCGCCATTTTTGATCATGCAGCATAAAATAGTATCCGTTCGCCCTTGCTGGGATTCGCTCGGGAACTAATGCTGGTAAGATGTTATTCGTCATCATTCTCCAAGTCCTCAGGCAAGCGAGTACCGTTAGCTTTTTGTAATGCCAAAGCGGCCTCAAACCCTTTTTGCTGAATGAAACGCTTGTTGTAAGTCGCTGCGGTTCCTGAGTCCTCCCTCCAGCCCATTAAGTACGAGCGGACTTGCTCTTGGCGTTCCTCGCTGACTTGCTCATCCATGGCATCCATTCGCTCTGAAAACTTGCGATTCCAAGTGTGACGGAGCGAGTGTCCTGATGCAGCATACAATTGCGGCGAGACGGCTCTGACCACGGAAAATATTTTATGATACCCCGCCTTGGAGATAGGGTTTCCCACAGTTGGCCCACGCTTGTAAGTCACAAACAGGTAGTCATTTTTCTTCGCATTTCGGACATTACGACGATCTTGGGTGATATAACCATGCAGTTCTTGAACTAAGGACTCAGCCAACGGTAATAGCCGCTCTCGAGTTTTAGCATTAGGCTCATTAGTTCTCGAGTCAGCTCGTTCATCTGCTCGCCTCACGATATGGATCCTGTTAGTGCTAAAGTCGATATCCTGTATTCTGATGTTTAACAATTCGCCACCTCGAATACCAAGATAAAACAGAAGCAAGATCATCAGCCGATTGCGACGCTGGACATCTATTGAAAAAGGGTTTGACGCTGATCCAGGCTGGATGAGTTCAAATAACGCATCCAATTGAACATCACTCAATGACTTATCTTGCAAATCACCGTTTCTGCCCTGTTTAGACGGTCGGCGCGTCTTTATCTGCTCCGCCATTGCATTGATCTGTTCAACAGCGTCCAGCTCAGGCATTTTTAAGATATGCATCGCATACCAGCGTAAATAGTTGGCAAACGTTGTTAAGCGGGAGTGTTGTGTTCCGTTATCCACGATATTGGTCAACTCATCATCCAGCCAAGGGTTGGAGAGCGCTTTTGATGGCATCCTGCCTTGCTTGCGCTGAGCAAAATCTCGCAGATCGTCCAGCTCATGTGGCTTGAAGAAATCCTTGGTCAAAAACCGCTGTTCAAGGTTAATGTCACGACTCTCTAGAAAGCGTAACAACAAGACTAGGTTGTTAGCAGCAGCTAGCGTCGTTGAGAAGGCATTGCCTTTATTGCGGATTTGGGTTGTTAAAAACAAAGTTGGGTAATACATGGGAAGGCCAGAAGCACGATCCACTACCATGCAATAGCGCTCGCCACTATCCATGACAAATGTTGTAACTCTGTAGTTCTTTTCCATGCACCCACACCTCATAAACATTACACAATTACAAGGTACACTATATGTGAAAAATCACCAATTAATACAAGACACTTTTCCTCGGCGCTAGAAATAAAAAACCCCTGTATTAACAGGGGTCTGCGTATAAAATCTTTACATTTTGTTCTAAGGTCAATCTCAAAACGGGATGTCGTCGTCGAAGTCCATCGGCGGTTCGTTAGAAGAAGGCGCTGCCGGGGCCTGCTGCTGCGGACGGGACTGTGCGCCGCCGCTGAACTGGTTGCCGCCCTGCGGCTGCTGAGGCTGACCCCAACCGCCCTGCTGCTGGCCGCCGCCTGCCGGCGCGCCGCCACCCTGACGGCCGCCCAGCATCTGCATGGTGCCGCCAACGTTAACCACGACTTCGGTGGTGTATTTCTCCTGACCGGATTGATCGGTCCACTTGCGGGTACGCAGCTGGCCTTCGATATATACCTGAGAGCCTTTGCGCAGATACTCGCCAGCGACTTCCGCCAGTTTGCCGAACAGCACAACGCGGTGCCACTCGGTCTGCTCTTTCATTTCGCCGGTCTGCTTGTCACGCCAGGATTCGGAAGTTGCCAGCGTGAAGTTGGCGACAGCGCCGCCACTTGGCATGTAGCGTACTTCCGGGTCCTGCCCCAGATTACCGACGAGAATCACCTTGTTTACGCCTCTGCTGGCCATGTTCGTGTCTCCTGAATACGTTTCTTAATAGTGTAAACGCGCGAGTGTACCATTTCCACGTAGCATTTTGATAGCTGCGAGGCTGATTCCAGAGATAGCACTCGTACAAGACATTGTTGCACACTCCCCCTGAATTTGCATTCCGATACTGTATATTCATTCAGGTTAAATTGTGTCATAATTAGCCGTTTCTGCCGTTTGTCCTTCAAGCAAACCAGGCAATCCGTGTATCTACCTACCGGGAAAGGTGAATGGATAAGATCGAAGTTCGGGGCGCCCGCACCCATAATCTCAAAAACATCAACCTCGTTATCCCGCGCGACAAACTCATTGTCGTCACCGGGCTTTCCGGGTCTGGCAAATCTTCACTCGCTTTCGACACCCTGTATGCCGAAGGCCAGCGTCGCTACGTCGAATCGCTCTCCGCCTATGCGCGACAGTTCCTGTCGCTGATGGAGAAGCCGGACGTCGACCATATCGAAGGGCTGTCGCCGGCGATTTCCATCGAACAGAAATCAACCTCTCACAACCCCCGTTCGACGGTGGGTACCATTACCGAAATTCACGACTACCTGCGTCTGCTGTACGCCCGCGTCGGTGAACCGCGCTGTCCGGATCACGACGTGCCGCTGGCGGCGCAAACCGTCAGCCAGATGGTCGATAACGTCCTCGCGCAGCCGGAAGGCCTGCGCCTGATGCTGCTGGCGCCCATTATTAAAGAGCGCAAAGGCGAGCACACCAAAACCCTGGAAAACCTCGCCAGCCAGGGCTACATCCGCGCGCGGATCGACGGCGAAGTCTGCGATCTTTCGGATCCGCCGAAGCTGGAGCTGCAGAAGAAGCACACCATCGAGGTGGTCATCGACCGCTTTAAGGTGCGCGACGATCTGGCGCAGCGCCTGGCCGAGTCGTTCGAAACCGCGCTGGAGCTCTCCGGCGGTACCGCCATTGTGGCCAATATGGATGATGAAAAAGCGGAAGAACTGCTGTTTTCCGCTAACTTCGCCTGCCCGATCTGCGGCTATAGCATGCGCGAGCTGGAGCCGCGCCTGTTCTCCTTCAACAACCCGGCGGGCGCCTGCCCGACCTGCGACGGCCTCGGCGTTCAGCAATATTTCGATCCCGACCGCGTGGTGCAGAATCCGGAGCTGTCGCTGGCGGGCGGCGCCATCCGCGGCTGGGATCGCCGCAACTTCTACTACTTCCAGATGCTGAAGTCGCTGGCGGAGCACTATAAATTCGACGTCGAAGCGCCGTGGGGCACCCTCAGCGCCAGCGTGCAGAAAGTGGTCCTGTACGGTTCCGGCAAAGAGAACATTGAATTCAAATATATGAACGACCGCGGCGACACCTCGGTACGTCGTCATCCGTTCGAAGGCGTGCTGCACAATATGGAGCGCCGTTACAAAGAGACGGAATCCAGCGCCGTGCGCGAAGAGCTGGCGAAATTCATCAGCAACCGCCCATGCGCCAGCTGTGACGGCACGCGGCTGCGTCGTGAAGCGCGCCACGTGTTTGTAGAGAACACCCCGCTGCCGACCATTTCCGATATGAGCATCGGCCACGCGATGGACTTCTTCAACAACCTGAAGCTCTCCGGCCAGCGGGCGCAAATCGCTGAGAAAGTGCTGAAAGAGATCGGCGATCGCCTGAAGTTCCTTGTCAACGTCGGTCTGAACTATCTGACGCTTTCCCGTTCGGCGGAAACGCTCTCCGGCGGCGAAGCCCAGCGTATCCGTCTGGCGAGCCAGATTGGCGCCGGGCTGGTTGGTGTGATGTACGTGCTGGATGAGCCTTCTATCGGCCTGCACCAGCGCGATAACGAACGCCTGCTGGGTACCCTGATCCATCTGCGTAATTTAGGCAACACGGTGATCGTCGTTGAGCATGACGAAGACGCGATTCGCGCCGCCGACCATGTGATCGATATCGGCCCTGGCGCTGGGGTCCACGGCGGCCAAGTGGTGGCCGAAGGGCCACTGGACGCCATTATGGCGGTACCAGAATCCCTCACCGGGCAGTTCATGAGCGGTAAGCGCAAAATCGAAGTGCCGAAACAGCGCGTACCCGCCAATCCGGAAAAAGTGCTGAAACTGACCGGCGCGCGCGGCAACAACCTGAAGGATGTGACGCTGACCCTGCCGGTCGGTCTGTTTACCTGCATTACCGGCGTTTCCGGCTCGGGTAAATCGACGCTGATTAACGACACCCTGTTCCCGATTGCTCAGCGCCAGCTTAACGGCGCGACCATCGCCGAACCGGCGCCGTATCGCGATATCCAGGGGCTGGAGCACTTCGATAAAGTGATCGATATCGACCAGAGCCCGATCGGCCGTACGCCGCGCTCCAACCCGGCGACCTATACCGGGGTGTTTACGCCGGTGCGCGAACTGTTCGCCGGGGTGCCGGAATCACGTTCACGCGGCTATACGCCAGGGCGCTTTAGTTTTAACGTTCGCGGCGGGCGCTGTGAAGCCTGCCAGGGTGATGGCGTCATTAAGGTTGAGATGCACTTCCTGCCGGATATCTATGTGCCGTGCGACCAGTGCAAAGGCAAACGCTATAACCGCGAAACGCTGGAGATTAAGTACAAGGGTAAGACCATCCACGAAGTGCTGGATATGACCATTGAAGAGGCGCGTGAATTCTTTGATGCCGTACCGGCGCTGGCGCGTAAGCTGCAAACCCTGATGGACGTCGGCCTGACCTATATCCGTCTCGGCCAGTCGGCGACGACGCTGTCCGGCGGCGAGGCGCAGCGCGTGAAGCTGGCGCGCGAACTCTCCAAACGCGGTACCGGCCAGACGCTGTATATCCTCGATGAGCCGACCACGGGTCTGCACTTCGCCGATATTCAGCAGTTGCTGGAAGTGCTGCATCAGCTGCGCGATCAGGGCAATACCATCGTGGTGATTGAGCATAACCTCGATGTGATTAAAACTGCCGACTGGATTGTCGATCTGGGTCCGGAAGGCGGTAGCGGCGGCGGCGAAATACTGGTCTCCGGTACACCTGAGACCGTCGCCGAGTGCGAAGCCTCGCACACCGCGCGCTTCCTGAAGCCGATGCTGAAATAATTAGCGGGATAGCTGCTGCCGGACCGACTCCGGCAGCATTTTCACCGCCTGCTGGTAAGATGCATCGACCAGGTAGTAGATTTGCGAATCCGGCAGCGAGCCATCCAGAAAGACGGTGCTCCAGTGCGCTTTATTGAGATGCTTGCTGGGCCGGACATCGCGATGCTGCTCTCGCAGCAGCTCCGCCAGTTCCGGGCTCGCTTTCAGCGCGACCGCCGGCCGCTGGTCCTCCACTTCCTTCACCATGGCAAACAGCACGTCCGAGACTTTGATCTGCGTGGCTTTCCAGTCGCTATGGACGCTCTGCTCCGCTCCCGGTTTCGCCATGCAGTACTGCAATAACTCCGAAATTGTCATCTTTTATTCCCCCATGAGCGTCGCAACGATGTGCCGCGAACCGCCGTGTATCCGATGCTCCCCCAGCCAGATGCCCTGCCAGGTTCCCAGCCTGACGCGCCCGTCCTCGACCGGCAGCATCAGCGACACGCCAAGCATCGATGATTTGATGTGCGAAGGCATATCGTCAGGACCTTCATAATCATGTTCGTACGGCGCATTGTCCGGCACGGCGTTGAGAAAATACTGCTCCATGTCATAGCGGACGGTGGGATCGCAGTTTTCGTTGAGCGTCAGGGAAGCGGAAGTATGCTGGAGCAGGAGGTGCAGCAGGCCAACCTTCACCCCGGACAGCCCGCGAATCTGACCGAGGACCTCATCGGTGACCAGATGAAAACCGCGGGATTTTGGCCCAAGCGTCAGGGTTTGCTGATACCACATCATCGACTCCTTTTGCGAATGAATCCTTCTAAGTGTGCAGCAATACGTGAAAAGGTAAAACCTTCCACCCCTGATTTTGCATAAAAAAACGGCAGCGCTACCGCTGCCGTTTATCGCGTTCAGGCGATCGTCAGTATTCGGAATTGACGATCACTTCTTCGCCCAGCGCCCCGGCCATCGGCAGCGGCTTATAGGAGGAGTTGGCGGCCCGCAGCACGCGGATCCCACGGGCGCCGGCCTCACGAGCGGCGGTGATGTCGTTATCCGAATCGCCGTAGAAAACCTTTATCTGCTTCGCCTGCAGCCACTGGGTCTTGGTGTTCTGGCCAGGCTTATCACCGGCGAAAATCACCGGATTCATATTGGCGGCCGGAATGAGAAAATCATCCTGCAGGGTTTTAGAAACGGTTTCTGTTTTGGTCTGGCTGCGGCCGGTGACGAACCAAATGCTGTCCCCACGCTTCACATGCATCGCGATCAGCTGGCGCGCCACCTCTTTCGGCATGCTGAATTCATCCCAGCCGTTGTTCATTTTTTCCCAGAACTGCGGGTTTTTCAGGTAATCCTCACTGCCGGGGGAGAAAGTTTTTTGCCCGCGCCAGAAGCCCGGACTGGAGAAGAGGACGGTGTCATCGATATCAAAACCGACGGCCATCGGCGGCCGCCCCAGCAGGCTGTTCTCGATTTGCGCCACCGAAACCCAGTGGATCGGCGCCTGCTCGGCCAGCTGGGCCACATTGGTGCCCACCCACAGCGGCTGTGGCGTGGAGGCGCGCGCCACAACGGCGCTGTTCAGCGTGAACAAAAGAGAAGCCGCCGCAAAGGCGAGAGTAAGTTTGCGCATATTTATCCCTAAATCTATCAATCATTATTATTTTTAATAATGTGCATGCTTAGCAACGCCCCGACCTTACCCGCCGATCGCGTGGATGAAAAGCCTTTTTCGCGTAGATGTCATAGAAAAAGAGGATGATCACAATCAGAGAGGAGGTTGCCGCTGCCCGTTGACCGGCAGCGGCAGCGGCAACCCACTGGAGAGCGGCTTACATCACCGCAGCAAAGGCTTTCGCCACCTGCTGAACATTACGTGAGTTTAACCCTGCCACGCACATACGACCGCTGGCAATCAGGTAGACGCCAAACTCGTCGCGCAGACGATCGACCTGCGCTGCGCTGAAGCCGGTGTAGCTGAACATCCCGCGCTGCTTAAGCAGGTAATCCACCTTGCTGCCCGGAGCAACCTGCTGCAGCGCGTCGACCAGCGCCTGGCGCATGGTCAGAATGTGCGCGCGCATGGCGTCCACTTCCGCCTGCCAGGTGGCTTTCAGAGCTGCATCGTTCAGCACCGTCGCCACCACCTGCGCGCCAAAGCTTGGCGGGCTGGAGTAGTTGCGGCGCACGGTGGCCTTCAGCTGACCCAGCACGCGGCCTGCAGTTTCGCTGTCTTCACAGACCACTGACAGGCCGCCGACACGCTCCCCGTACAGGGAGAAAATCTTGGAGAACGAGTTGCTGACCAGCATCGGCATCCCGGCGCTGGCGATGGCGCGAATGGCGTAAGCATCCTCTTCCAGCCCCCCGCCAAAGCCCTGGTAGGCGATGTCGAGGAAGGGGATCAGCTGACGCGCTTGTAATACCTCAACCACGCGGTCCCACTGGGCTGGCGTCAGGTCGGCGCCGGTCGGGTTGTGGCAGCAAGGGTGCAGCAGCACAATATCGCGCGCCGGCAGCGTTTGCAGCGTCGCCAGCAGGTCCTCAAAGCGCACGCCGTTGGTGGCTTTGTCAAACCAGGGGTAAGTACTTACTTCGAAGCCAGCCCCTTCAAAAATGGCGATGTGGTTTTCCCAGGTCGGATCGCTGACCCAGACATGAGACTCCGGAAAGTAGCGTTTGAGGAAGTCGGCCCCGACCTTCAGCGCGCCCGAACCGCCGACCGTCTGAATGGAGGCAATGCGGTTTTGCTTAAGCGCGGTATGCTCTGCGCCGAACAGCAGCGGCGCAATCGCCTGACGGTAGCCGCTCAACCCTTCCATCGGCAGATACAGCGAGGCGCCATGCGGCCCGGCGTTCAGGCGTGCTTCCGCTTCCGCCACCGCCTGCAGCTGCGGGATAATGCCGTCATCGTTGTAGTACAGCCCGATACTCAGGTTGACTTTGTCGCTTCGCGGATCTTCTTTGAAGCGTTCCATCAGAGAAAGAATAGGGTCGCCGGCGTAGGCGTCAACTTTTTGAAACACGCGATGTATCTCCAGGTTTACATAGGGCAGGTTCTTACACAATAAACCGGATATGACGGCAGGTCGAGAGGATGTTGAGGGGAAAATGACCGCGAGGTGGCATAAACCGCTTATTCGCTCGCGGCTGTGCCGATGGCGTACCGGATAACATCAGGGTTATCCGGTACGGCTGGTGCTTAGTCGAGGTATTTCATGGCGACGCGGGAGGTCAGTCGCGTAATAAGTTCGTAAGCACTCACTTTCGTTATCTCGGCGATGCGCTCTACCGGGAGTCCCTCTCCCCACAGCACTACCGCGTCGCCGGCTTTATCCTGGGCCTGCGGTCCGAGGTCAACGCAGATCATATCCATCGCTACCCGGCCGACAATCGGCACTTCCCGGCCATTGACCAGCACCGGCGTGCCCGACGGCGCGGCGCGCGGATAACCGTCGCCATAGCCCATCGCCACCACGCCGAGACGGGTATCGCGTTCGCTGATCCAGGTGCCGCCGTAGCCGACGGGCTCCCCTGCTTTATGCTCGCGCACCGCAATCAGGCTGGACGTCAGGGTCATCACCGGCTGGCAGCCAAAATCTTTCCCGGTGGAGCGATCGTCCAGCGGCGACACGCCATACAGGATAATCCCGGGGCGTACCCAGTCGTAATGCGATTGCGGCCACAGCAGAATGCCGCCCGAGGCGGCGATAGAGCGCAGCCCCGGTTTGCCTTCGGTAAAGGTGGTGAAGATATCCAGCTGGCGTTCGGTGGCGCCGCAGGTCGGCTCATCGGCGCGGGCGAAATGGCTCACCACGTTCACCGGCTGGCGGACGTTTTTACACTGGCTCAGACGCTGATAAAACGCCTCGGCTTCCTCCGGGCGCACCCCTAAGCGATGCATGCCGGTATCCAGCTTCATCCACACGGTTACCGGCTCGGGGAGATCGGCTTGCTCCAGCGCCGCCAGCTGTTCGGGGCTATGCACCGCCGTATGCAGGCGCTGGGCGGCGATCACCGCCAGGTCTTCCGCAGCAAAAAAGCCTTCCAGCAGGAGGATCGGCTGGGCGATGCCTCCTGCTCGCAGGCGCAGCGCCTCTTCCAGGCGGGCGACGCCAAAGGCGTCGGCGTCGGTCAGCGTTCGCGCGGTCTCAAGGAGGCCGTGTCCGTAGGCGTTCGCTTTCACCACCGCAACCAGTTTGCTGGCAGGCGCCAGGTCACGCAGACGTTGCAGGTTGTGTCGCAGAGCGCGGCGGTTGATAACTACAGTTGCCGCTTGCATTTGAATTCCTTAAAAAAAGACAGACAGAGGTTTACTCATCGTCATACTGAGGGCCGGCATAATTATCGAAACGCGACCACTGGCCGTTAAAGGTCAGTCGCACGGTGCCGATCGGGCCGTTACGTTGTTTACCAATGATAATTTCCGCGATGCCTTTAAGATCGCTGTTCTCGTGATAAACCTCATCACGGTAAATGAACATGATCAAGTCGGCATCCTGTTCAATGGATCCGGACTCACGCAGGTCGGAGTTGACCGGGCGTTTATCGGCGCGCTGTTCCAGCGAGCGGTTCAGCTGCGACAGCGCCACCACCGGCACCTGCAGCTCTTTCGCCAGCGCCTTCAGCGAGCGGGAGATTTCGGCGATCTCAAGGGTACGGTTGTCGGAGAGCGACGGCACGCGCATCAGCTGCAGGTAGTCGATCATGATAAGCCCGATGCCGCCGTGCTCGCGGGCGATACGCCGCGCGCGGGAGCGCACTTCCGTCGGCGTCAGGCCGGAGGAGTCATCGATATAGATATTGCGTTTTTCCAGCAGGATGCCCATGGTGCCGGAGATCCGCGCCCAGTCTTCATCGTCCAGTTGACCGGTACGAATGCGGGTCTGATCGACGCGCGACAGCGAGGCCAGAGAACGCATCATGATCTGTTCCGAGGGCATCTCGAGACTGAAGATGAGTACCGGCTTATCCTGCAGCATTGCCGCGTTTTCCACGAGGTTCATCGCGAAGGTCGTTTTACCCATCGACGGACGGGCGGCGACAATAATCAGATCCGACGGCTGCAGGCCGGCGGTCTTTTTGTTGAGGTCGTCGTAGCCGGTATTCACCCCGGTGACGCCGTCATGCGGCTGCTGGAACAGCTGTTCGATACGGGCGACGGTGGCATCGAGCACATCGGCGATGTTTTTCGGCCCTTCGTCTTTATTGGCCCGGCTTTCGGCGATTTTGAAAACCCGGGATTCGGCGAGATCGAGCAGATCTTCGCTGGTTCGCCCCTGCGGGTCGAAGCCGGCTTCGGCGATCTCGTTGGCCACCGAAATCATCTCGCGCACGACCGCGCGTTCGCGCACGATGTCAGCATAGGCGCTGATGTTCGCCGCACTGGGCGTGTTTTTGGACAGTTCGGCCAGGTAGGCGAAGCCGCCGACGCTGTCCAACTGCCCCTGACGCTCCAGCGACTCCGCAAGGGTGATCAGGTCAATCGGGCTACCTGACTCCTGCAGACGCGCCATCTCGGTAAAGATATGACGATGCGGACGAGTATAAAAATCTTCCGACACCACGCGTTCGGCGACGTCGTCCCAGCGCTCGTTATCCAGCATTAAACCGCCCAACACCGACTGCTCCGCTTCAATCGAGTGCGGCGGGACTTTCAGCCCGGCGAGCTGCGGATCGCGTTCGCGGGTTTCTGTCTGTGGTTTGTTGAAGGGTTTATTTCCTGCCATAGCCTAACATTTCACCGATACGGAAAAGAGCGTGACAGTATAGCGAGAAAGCCATTGCCGCTAAAGAACCCATTAAGCGTGGCAGGCCTGAGGCGGATAAGAAAATCCGTCGCTGCCGCCGCAGGCTGTTAAGCTTACTGGATAATCTCAGAACAACACAGGAGCGAACATGGCAACACGCATCGAATTTTCAAAACACGGCGGGCCGGAGGTGCTTCAGGCGGTTGAGTTCACGCCCCGCGATCCTGCGGAACATGAAATTCAGGTCGAAAACAAAGCCATCGGTATCAACTATATCGACACCTATGTTCGTAGCGGCCTCTATCCGCCACCATCGCTGCCGAGCGGTCTGGGCACCGAGGCAGCCGGCGTCGTCAGTAAAGTTGGCCATGGGGTAACGCACATTAAGGTAGGCGATCGGGTGGTGTACGCGCAGTCAGCGCTCGGCGCCTACAGCACGGTACACAATGTGCTGGCCGACAAAGCCGCGGTCCTGCCGGACGCCATCTCTTTCGAACAGGCCGCGGCATCGTTCCTGAAAGGATTGACGGTGTGGTATCTGCTGCGCAAAACCTATGAAATTAAGCCTAATGAAGTATTCCTGTTTCACGCGGCCGCCGGCGGCGTGGGGCTGATTGCCTGTCAGTGGGCGAAAGCGCTGGGCGCGAAACTTATCGGCACCGTCGGCAGCGCGCAGAAAGCCCAGCGTGCCAAAGAGGCTGGCGCCTGGCAGGTGATTAACTATCGCGAAGAGCAAATCGTGGAGCGGCTCAAGGCGCTTACCGACGGTAAGAAAGTGGCCGTGGTCTACGACTCGGTGGGGAAAGATACCTGGGAAGCCTCTCTGGACTGCCTGCAGCGACGCGGCCTGATGGTCAGCTTTGGCAACTCCTCCGGCCCGGTGACCGGCGTCAATCTGGGGATCCTGAATCAGAAAGGTTCTCTGTACGTCACCCGCCCATCGCTGCAGGGCTATATCACCAACCGGGAAGAGCTGGCGGAAGCCTGCAGTGAACTGTTTTCACTGATCGCCAGTGGGGTAATCAAAGTGGACGTGCCCGAGAGTCAGACCTATCCGCTGACCGAGGCCCGTCGGGCGCATGAAGTTCTGGAAAGCCGGGTAACTCAGGGGTCTAGTCTGCTGCTGCCGTAAGCGGACAAAGGGACAAAAGTTTAGGGCTTCCACCTGGGAAGCCCTTACTTTTTTTTAGTTCGGCTGTATGTAGGGTACAGCGCGATGAATTCGTTAACGCGCTAATAGTGACAGATTTGCTCAGTAATGCCTACGCGGTTGTCTGCAAAATTGTTCAGGTTGTGACAGACCCCTCAATACCTTAGTAACGCCAACGGTTATTGTCGCGAAAAGCGTTTCCGTTCGGGGATTTCAGCGCCCGAATAATCCACACCACCACCACGGCCAGCAGCAGCCACGGCAGTAATTTGATCATCAAGGCAAACAACCCGCCGACGAACATCAGCGCGGTAGCGACCACGATAGCCGCGATAATCCCCAGCAGCGATACGCCGGTCACCAACAGCATGACAAAAAATCCAATGACAAATAGCAGTTCCAGCATGGTTCTCTCCCCAACGAATGAATACTTCACTCTGCAGGTATTACAAAAAGCATGCCAAACATAAACATTTGACTTTAAAAGAAAACGCCCCGCGTCAGTGCGCGAGGCGTGGTCAATTTCACCAGGTTTTCGTCAGAAATTAACGTTTATCGGCCACCAGCTTCAGAGCATGCTCCAGCACCGCAATATCGGCGCCGGCTTTATGCGCGTTCTCGCTCAGGTAGCGACGCCACTGGCGAGCGCCGGGGATCCCCTGAAACAGCCCCAGCATATGGCGGGTGATATGGCCCAGATAGGTGCCATTGCTGAGCTCACGCTCAATATACGGGTACATGGCTCGCACCACCGCCACCGGATCGGCATCCGCGCCGGCGATGCCGAAAATTTCGCGGTCGACCGAGGCCAGAATACCCGGGTTCTGATAGGCCTCACGCCCGACCATCACCCCATCCATATGCTCAAGCTGCAGTCTGGCTTCGTCCAGCGATTTGATCCCGCCGTTAATCGCCATCGTCAGGTGGGGAAAGTCGCGCTTCAGCTGCCAGACGCGGGGGTAATCCAGCGGCGGGATCTCGCGGTTCTCTTTTGGGCTCAGGCCGGAGAGCCAGGCTTTGCGGGCGTGAATAATAAACATCTCACACTCGCCCTTGCCGGAGACCGTCTCAATGAATTCGCATAGAAACTCATAGCTATCCTGATCGTCAATCCCGATACGGGTTTTCACCGTGACCGGAATCGACACCACATCGCGCATCGCCTTGATGCAGTCGGCCACCAGTGGCGCATTGCCCATCAGACAGGCGCCAAACATCCCGTTCTGCACGCGGTCGGAGGGGCAGCCGACGTTGAGATTGATCTCATCGTAGCCACGCGCTTCAGCCAGCTTCGCGCACTGCGCCAGGGCCTGCGGATCGCTGCCGCCGAGCTGCAGAGCAACCGGGTGCTCTTCTTCGCTATAGGCCAGATAGTCACCTTTGCCGTGAATAATCGCCCCCGTGGTCACCATTTCGGTATACAGCAGCGTATGCCGCGACAGCAGCCGCAGGAAGTAGCGGCAGTGTCGGTCAGTCCAGTCGAGCATCGGCGCGATGGAGAAGCGGTGAGCAGGGAAAACAGGTGACGTTGATTCAGGCATCATGGCGAATAAATAAGCATCCGGGTAAAAAGGGGCGCTACTATAGCACAAAGATAAACCACAGGCGCATAGTGCGCCGCGCTTCGCCCCTTCCCCGGGTCGATTACTTTTTCCGCGGCTTGCCGTCGTGTGGACCGAAGAATTGCGGCGGATGGTCAACCCAGCGATCCTGGCGCGTCGCGGCATAGCCTGGATTGAGCGGATAATAGATGCGGTTGTATTTCTTGTTGGCCTCGCCCACCACCAGCAGACGAACCTCCTGCTCGGTGTTATTGAGAAAAGTGTGGCAGATACCGGTACCCGCGGGAAAACCCACGCTGTCCCCTGGCTCCAGCTTCCAGAGATAGCCGTTTATCCACACTTCCGGATAGCCCTCCAGCACGTAGATGAACTCTTCCTCATCGCTCTCCGCGTGCGGGTACGAGGTGCGCCGCCCGGGCGGCAGTCGCTCGTGGTGGATCCCCAGCCGGTTGAGACGTAAACCGCGCCCCAGCGGCGCGCCAATCGAAAAACGCTCCGGGCTATCGGGATAAGTGGCATCGTCGGGCCCTTCCAGTTCGCGCCAGTGGCGAATGCAATCAGGTCGTTTCATCGTTTTCTCCCGAAAATGAGACACTTCAGATATAGCATACCCAGGGTCATGCGTGTTGCGATTAAATCGGGCAGGACGGTTTTAGCGATCGACTAAGGCGTAGTCTGCACGAAAGTCAGCGGCCAGCACCCGGAACTGGCGCAGGTACCGACAATCTGAAGTATGACCCGTATCACCTGCCGGCTCTCGGTGTTTTCTGAGGAACGTGATAAAGTAACAGATTCAAATTCACGCAACCCGAGGATGCTCATGGATAAGACCCCTTCGCAAGAGATGTTAGCGCATGCTGAAAAGCTATGCGCGCAGCGCGGCGTACGCCTGACCCCACAGCGTCTGGAGGTGTTGCGCCTGATGAGCCTGCAACAAGGGGCGATCAGCGCCTACGATCTGCTGGATCTCCTGCGTGACAAAGAGCCGCAGGCTAAACCGCCGACGGTTTACCGCGCGCTGGAGTTTTTACTCGAGCAGGGCTTTGTTCATAAGGTTGAATCGACCAACAGCTATGTGCTGTGCCATCTCTTTGACCAGCCGACCCATAGCTCAGCCATGTTTATCTGTGACCGCTGTGGCGTGGTGAAGGAAGAGGCGGCGGAAGGGGTGGAAGATATCATGCATACGTTAGCGGCCAGAATGGGCTTTGCCCTGCGCCACAACGTGATTGAAGCTCACGGCCTTTGTGCAGACTGCGTGGAAGTCGAAGCCTGCAGCACGCCGGGACACTGCCAGCACGACCATTCCATTCAGCTGAAAAAGAAAGCCCGCTGAGCGTCAGCCGCAGCGGGAAACAGGGTTAACGGCGCATCCTTACGCCATTCAGACAGGCACTAACACAAATGCTTTATTCTTTGAGCCACGGAACGCTACCAGCGGTAGTCGTTTTTATGCTCCCAGTCTGAGACTTCTTTCTCAGCCTGATCCTTCGCATAGCCGTACCGTTCCTGAATTTTACCGACCAGCTGATCGCGCTTACCTTCGATCACGGTCATATCATCATCGGTAAGTTTGCCCCACTGTTCCTTGGCTTTACCTTTCAACTGTTTCCAGTTACCGCCGATTTCGTCTTTATTCATGATAACGTCCTCATCATTCGGTGGGTTTACAGCCCGTTTTGTACCGGACATGGTATTAACTATAGATGAGAATGCTGGTACCGATTCGTTATTCGGAATTTTTAACCATCATACCGATGGGTAAGGCTGAGGCGATTTTCCCGGCTTGCGCTACGCTGAGCCGGGCTACTGAGTTGCCCCGGTAAGCGGCGCGCAACCGCGGGAATTCATAGATGGCCGTGATGAACGGCAATGACTAGCTAAACCAGGTGCCGTGTCGCCAGTGGCGACGCCAGATCAGCGCCAGAGACAGGCCGCGCAGGGCGAGGAACACCGCCAGCGCCAGCCACAGACCGTGGTTACCGAGCAGCGGGACCGAAAGCAGCGTTACAGCAAACCCCGCCGCGGCGACCGCCATGCTGTTCCGCATCTCCGCGCCGCGTGTGGCGCCGATAAACATGCCGTCCAGCAGATAGCACCAGACGCCCACCACCGGCAGGATGGCCTGCCAGATCAGATAGCGATCGGCCAGCTGCTGCAGAGAAGGCAGCGAGGTTAACAACGCGATGATGTACTCCCCCGCCAGGCTATAAATCAGGGTAAACGCCAGCGCCACCATGCCAGACTGCCGGCAGGCCGCCCGCCAGACTTCCAGCAGCTGGCTGCCGTCGCGCGCGCCGTAGGCCTGGCCGGAGTGGGCCTCCACGGCATAGGCAAAACCATCCAGCGCATAGGCGGTAAAGGTCAGCATGGTCATCAGTACCGCATTGACCGCCACAATGTCGCTGCCCAGACGCGCGCCGTACACGGTCAGCGCGCCAAAGCACAGCTGTAGCAGCAGGGAACGCAGCATGATGTCCCGATTCAACGCCAGCAGACGGCGCAGATCCCCGCGCCAGGCGTTTTTCAGCATTGCCAGCGACACGCCGCGCAGCGTCAGCACCCGCTTCGCCATCATCAGGCCAATAATGAGAGTGGCGTACTCCGCGGTGACCGTGGCCAGCGCCGCCCCCTGGACGTTCATCCGCAGGCCCATCACCAGCCACAGGTCGAGCACAATATTCAACAGATTACCGACCACCAGCAGAATCACCGGCGCCCGGGCGTACTGGACTCCCAGCAGCCAGCCGAGCAGCACCAGGTTGGCCAGCGAAGCGGGGGCGCTGAGCCAGCGAATTTCAAGGAACCGCCGTGCCTGCTCAAGCACCGCCTCACTGCCGCCGACAATATGCAGAGCGAGGTTAATCAGCGGCAGGCGAAACAGGATGATGAGAACCCCGGCGCCCAGCGCCAGAGCCAGCGGCTGCACCAGCGCCCGCGCCAGTCGCAGCGGATCTTTGGCACCCCAGGCCTGAGCGGTGAGCCCGGTGGTGCTCATGCGCAAAAACAGCAGCAGCATGAAGAGGAAACTGGTAGCCGTCGCCCCAACCGCGACGCCGCCGAGGTATACCGGGCTGTCAAGGTGGCCGATCACCGCGGTATCCACCAGCCCCAGCAGCGGGACGGTGATATTGGAGAAAATCATCGGGATCGCAAGGCGCCACAGCGCTTTATCGGCAGCGTTGAGCAGCATGTTCGGAGACCTGATTGAGGACAAACGTCGCAGCGTCATGCATCAGATGACGCTGCGCAGGGGCAGGCGTTACAGCCATTCTCCATTACGGATCACGCCAACGGCCAGACCCTCAATGGTAAAACTCTGCTGACGCAGATCGACAACGATAGGGGTAAATTCGCTGTTTTCCGGCAACAGTTCGACGACGTTACCCTGCTTTTTCAGGCGCTTCACCGTCACTTCGTCGTCAATGCGCGCTACCACTACCTGGCCGTTACGCACGTCCTGGGTTTTGTGGACCGCCAGCAGATCGCCATCAAGGATACCGATGTCTTTCATCGACATGCCGCTGACGCGCAGCAGGAAATCCGCGTTGGGTTTAAACATCGACGGGTCGACCTGATAGTGCCCCTCAATGTGCTGCTGCGCCAGCAGCGGCTCGCCGGCGGCGACGCGGCCGATCAGCGGCAGGCCATGTTCTTCTTCCGTCAGCAGGCGGATACCGCGAGAAGCACCGGAGACGATCTCGATCGCGCCTTTACGCGCCAGCGCTTTCAGGTGTTCTTCCGCCGCGTTTGGGGAACGGAACCCCAAGCGCTGAGCAATTTCCGCACGCGTCGGCGGCATGCCCGTCTGGCTGATATGATCCCGAATGAGATCAAACACCTCTTGCTGCCTGGTCGTTAACGCTTTCATTCCGCCCCCTGGGTGTATATACAGTTATGCTGTGAGTATATACAGCTACCGGTGATTTTGGAACCACATGGCACACAAAAATCGGCAGATTGTTTATATTTTGCGAGGCTTAGCGAAGAACGTTAATGATAATGGCTCCACAGCAGCGTTCCCCAGGTGATCAGTGCGATGATAATCGCCAGCAGGACCGCCGCCGATCCCATGTCTTTGGCGCGCCCTGAAAGCTCATGATATTCCGAGCCTATACGGTCCACGACCGCCTCAATCGCGCTGTTGAGAATTTCGACTATCATCACTAGCAGGACCGACCCAATCAGCAATACGCGGGTAATGGCGTCGACGTCCAGCCAGCAGGCTATCGCGACGGCCACGATGGCGGCGATACCTTCCTGACGAAACGCGGCCTCGTTGATCCACGCTGCGCGAAATCCTTTCCAGGAGTAACCTGCCGCCTTAATGATTCGGGTTAACCCGGTGGTATTATTGGCCATCACAAAACCTTTTTACGTAAATGACGTCGATGAGTGTACGCGTTTGCCGCGTGGTAACGGAAATTTTGCCCACTTTCTGTTATTCTTGCCGCGCATTTGCATGATTAACCAGAGGCTTCACATCGTTTATGTCCGGCTGGCAACGAATTTACTATAAATTACTGAATTTACCATTACGGGTGCTGGTAAAAAGCAAGTCTATTCCGGCAGAGCCTGCCCAGGAATTAGGACTCGATACCTCGCGTCCGGTCATGTACGTCCTGCCCTATAATTCCAAGGCGGACCTGCTGACGCTGCGCGCCCAATGCCTGGCGCATGATTTACCCGATCCGCTTGAACCGCTGGAGATCGACGGCGCGCTGCTGCCGCGCTACGTATTCATCCACGGTGGGCCGCGCGTATTTACCTATTACACGCCAAAAGAAGAGTCCATCAAGCTGTTCCACGACTACCTCGATCTGCACCGCAACCATCCGGACCTCGATGTGCAAATGGTGCCGGTCTCGGTGATGTTCGGCCGCTCGCCGGGTCGTGAGAAAGGGGAAGTCAATCCGCCGCTGCGGATGCTGAACGGTATCCAGAAATTTTTCGCCGTCTCCTGGCTCGGCCGCGACAGTTTCGTGCGTTTCTCGCCTTCCGTGTCGCTGCGCCGCATGGCGGATGAGCACGGTACCGATAAGATCATCGCCCAGAAGCTGGCTCGCGTCGCCCGGATGCACTTTGCCCGCCAGCGCCTGGCCGCCGTCGGCCCGCGTCTGCCGGCTCGCCAGGATCTGTTTAATAAACTGCTGGCCTCGAAAGCGATTGCCCGCGCGGTGGAAGACGAAGCGCGCAGCAAGAAAATTTCGCATGAGAAGGCTCAGCAGAACGCTATCGCGCTGATGGAAGAGATTGCCGCGAACTTCTCGTATGAGATGATCCGCCTGACCGACCGCATTCTCGGCTTCACCTGGAACCGCCTGTACCAGGGGATCAACGTGCATAACGCCGAGCGCGTGCGCCAGCTGGCTCACGACGGCCATGAGATTGTCTATGTCCCCTGCCACCGCAGCCACATGGACTATCTGCTGCTCTCCTACGTCCTGTATCATCAGGGCCTGGTGCCACCGCATATCGCGGCGGGCATCAACCTCAACTTCTGGCCTGCCGGGCCGATCTTCCGCCGCCTGGGCGCGTTCTTCATCCGTCGCACCTTTAAGGGCAACAAGCTCTACTCCACGGTGTTCCGTGAATATCTTGGCGAGCTGTTCAGCCGCGGCTATTCCGTCGAGTATTTCGTCGAAGGCGGCCGCTCCCGTACCGGCCGTCTGCTCGATCCGAAGACCGGTACGCTGTCGATGACCATCCAGGCGATGCTGCGCGGCGGCACCCGGCCGATCACTCTGGTGCCTATCTACATCGGCTATGAACACGTGATGGAAGTAGGCACCTACGCTAAAGAGCTGCGCGGCGCCACCAAAGAGAAAGAGAGCCTGCCGCAGATGGTGCGTGGCTTGAGCAAGCTGCGCAACCTTGGCCAGGGCTATGTCAACTTCGGCGAACCACTGCCGCTGATGACCTACCTTAACCACCATGTGCCGGAGTGGCGGGAAGCCATCGACCCGATCGAAGCCATCCGCCCTTCCTGGCTGACGCCAACGGTGAACAACATCGCCGCTGACCTGATGGTGCGCATCAACAACGCCGGCGCGGCCAACGCCATGAACCTGTGCTGCACGGCGCTGCTGGCCTCGCGTCAGCGTTCACTGACCCGGGAGCAGCTCACCCAACAGCTGGAGTGCTACCTCGCGCTGCTGCGCAATGTGCCCTATTCGCCAGATGCGACGACACCTTCCGCTTCAGCCAGCGAGCTTATCGACCACGCGCTGCAGATGAACAAGTTCGAAGTGGAGAAGGACACCATCGGCGATATCATCATCCTGCCGCGCGAGCAGGCGGTGCTGATGACCTACTATCGCAACAACATCGCCCATATGCTGATGATACCGTCGCTGTTAGCCGCCCTGGTGACTCAGCATCGTCAGCTCAGCCGCACCGAAGTGCTGCGCCATGTCGAAACGCTGTATCCGTTCCTCAAGGCCGAGCTGTTCCTGCGCTGGGAGAAAGCAGAGCTGGCCGGGGTGGTGGATGCGTTGATTGCCGAGATGCTGCGTCAGGAGCTGATCGTCGTCGATGGCGAGGTGATGAGCCTCAATCCGTCGCACTCTCGCTCCCTGCAACTGCTGGCCGCGGGCGCGCGCGAGACGCTGCAGCGCTATGCCATCACCTTCTGGCTGCTGAGCGCCAACCCGTCAATCAACCGCAGTTCGCTGGAAAAAGAGAGTCGTACCGTGGCCCAGCGCCTGTCGGTGCTGCATGGCATTAACGCGCCGGAGTTCTTCGACAAAGCGGTGTTCAGCACCCTGGTGCTGACCCTGCGCGATGAAGGCTACATTAGCGACACCGGCGATGCCGAGCCGGAAGAGACCCTGAAGGTTTATCGGATGCTGGCGGACTTGATTACGTCGGATGTGCGGCTGACGATTGAAAGCGTCACGCAGGATGACGCGTAACGCGGTGTTTTCTGCCCTCGCTTCCCCCCGATACACCGGGGGGAAGCTGACAGGGGATTACAGGTAGCTCATCGCCAGGCCCAGGAATAGCACCAGCCCGACGTAGTTATTGTTCATAAACGCTTTGAAGCAGTTATCGCGCTCGCGATTGAAGATAAGCTTCTGCTGCCAGCCAAACAGACCTGCCGCGACAAACAACGACCAGTAGTATTCCCAGCCCAGCCCATTCAGCCAGCCCACCGCGCCCATCAGCGCCAGCACGGCCACCTGCAGGATACCGATAATCAGACGATCGTTTTCGCCGAACAGGATCGCCGTGGACTTGATGCCGATCTTCACGTCGTCATCGCGATCCACCATCGCATACTGGGTATCGTAGGCCACCGCCCACAGAATGTTGGCGAGGAACATCAGCCAGCAGCTCAGCGGCAGCGATTCGCTAACGGCCGAGAAGGCCATCGGGATCGACCAGCCAAAGGCGGCCCCCAGCACCACCTGCGGCAGATGAGTGTAGCGCTTCATAAACGGGTAGACCCATGCCAGGGCCAGCGCCGCGACCGACAGCAGAATGGTCATGGTGTTGAGGGTGAGCACCAGCAGGAAGGAGAGCAACACCAGAACGATAAACAGCGTTCGCGCCTCTTTCTCGGTAACGTCGCCGCTCGGTAGCGGACGACGGGCGGTACGCTTTACGTGACCATCAAATTTTCGATCGGCATAGTCATTCACCACGCAGCCGGCGGCGCGCATCAGCCAGACGCCGGCGACGAATACCGCCAGGATCCACAGCGGCGGGACGCCCGGCGAGGCCACCCACAGCGCCCACAGCGTCGGCCACAGCAGCAGCAAAGCGCCGATCGGTTTGTCAGTGCGCATCAGGCGATGAAACGCCAACAGCTTATTCTGCGACAGACTCCACTCCATTTTTTCTTCCTCTTAGTACAACGGCGACGCAGGCAAAAACAGCTCGGTCAGCAGCAGGGGTTTGCCGCTCAGCCGCAGGCGGGAACGACGCCCCCACAGCGCTGCATCGCGACCAATTTCAATAAAATCGCGGGTTAATGTCGACGACGTGAACAGGTATCGGCCCAGCGGGATCTGCCCGAGCTGCTGTAGCGCCAGCTCCGGACCACACAGTGTCGACTCCGGCACCACCGTGCGCCCGGCCAGCCAGGGTTCGCCATCGGCATTGAGTATAATCTCCCGCAGCCAGTAGCGCGGCTCGTCAGGTAGCAGCGCCGCTTCGTCAGTCAGCGCCTCACGCTCAATATACCCTTCGTTAATCAGGGTCACGGTGACCTGCTTTCCTTGTTGCTCAAAGCGCTGGGTCATTGAGTCCTCCAGCAGCAGCCAGTCACTCAGGGGCGGCGCCAGGGATGGCATAACGGCAAAATAGCGCAGCGCACGCAGTCGCGTAAGCGCAGGATGGGACATGCCTGATTCTCCGGTACATAACGTGAAAGCATTGTATCGCAGAATAGGCGGTTGGTGGCGGGCAAACGTCAATATACGATCATTCACGCAACAGCCATGCAACAGGCTGCCGCGCGTGCAAAAAAAGGTGCATCCCGAAGGATGCACCTAAAGGCTGTGCCTAAACATCAGCATTGTGGGGAGACGATTACCCCTTGCCTTTTACACTGCTGATAAAGGTGGAACGAGCGGATTTCGAGCCGAGGCGCTCAGCTTCGTTCATCAATTTCAGGGCTTTGTCGATGTCACCTTGTTTCACCGCCTGCTTAATACCGTTGTTGAAGTAGGTTTCGGTATCGCTGAGCATCGGTTCGCTTTTGGCTGCCGGCGCAGCAGCAGCAGCGGCGGCTGGCGCGGCCACCGGCGCGGCGGTATTGCCGACGGTGACCGGACCCGGGCCGGAGGAGCCGAACAGCGGGCCCACCAGCACGCTGGAGGTGCTATTGGTTTTCACTTTCAGCTTCAGCACGCCATCGGTGGTATGTTTAGCGATCGGATCCGGGATATCCGGGGCCGCATTGCCGGCGCCTTTGGCATAGGCTTTCGCCGGATCCAGCAGGGTCGTGGTCTGCTGGAGATCTTTTTCAGTGGTAAACACCAGCACATAGAGTTTTTGCTGGCCCAGCGCCGGGGTCAGGCGCATCACGCCGCCCAGGCGGTCAGCGGTCATGACGCCCGGCTGCTGATAGGTAAAGTAGTTGCTGGGGAAGAACGCCGCTGGCGTCATGTTCTGATCCAGAATCAGCACGTTCGGCGCAAAAATCTGCTTATGTTTGTTCAGTTCGCTGTCGAGCGTCAGAGTCAGCTCACCGATATTGGCCGGTACGCTCCAGGCGGCGACCGGTCCGACGATCCCCGGGACATCCAGGCGTTGACCGCCGGTGGTTAAATCAACGCTCTGCGTCTTTGATTGATCGGCAGGCGTCCAGATCAGCTGCTGCAGCGCGCTGGCTGGAATAGACGGAGCGGCGCTGGTGTTTTGCGGTACAAAGTTAACATCGGCAAGGCTCATCCCCGGCACGCATGCCAACATCCCTGCGGATAAACACAGAGCGACGAGAGTTTTCTTCATTTTCATTCTTCTCACCTTGGATAGCATCGGTTTAGCGGTAGCCAGGCAATAGCGCGCTAACCCTGAATAGTCAGGAGGGGCTGACGCCCCTCCCAGGTTACACCCGTCCTGCGGACGGTATTACCACCACACTTCCATCTGGGCACCGAAGGTAACTTCGCTGTCGTCACCGCGGCTGGAGGTGTACATGCCGCTTCCGCTGCTGTCTTTGGTCTGCAGACCGGAGGCGTTGCTGTAACCCCAGTTTTCATCCCACTTCGCGTAGGTTGCGAAAATACGGATAGCCGGACGAGACCAGACGCTGTTGCCTGCCTGCCACTGTTGAGCCAGAGTAATTTTGTACTGGTTGTTGTTTTCGCTGGTACGCTGGGATTTCACGTTGTCGTAACCGATTTCCAGCTGGGTGCTCATGATCGGCGTCCATTTGTACATCGGACGGACACCCACGGTGTACCAGGTCGAACCGTTTTTGCTGTCCAGGTCCACGTCCTGGTACATCGCCACGTACATCAGGCCCCAGTCATCGTTGAAGTCCATCGCACCGTGATCCAGAACGCGGATCATGCTGCCGTTGTTATCGATGCTGGTCCCTTGAGAGTGGCCGCTGTTCCAGGAGGTCATTGCGTCGGTCGCGTACTGAACGACAAACTTGTTGAAGCCGCCCCAGATGGACTGAGTATGTTCACCGGTCCACATCCAGCCGTCTTTCGACGCGCCGTCTTCCAGGCGGTAGTCATCCTGCGGGTTCGCACGGCCGTAATCGACGCCTAACTCCAGCACGCCGCCCGGGTTGGTTTCCAGGCCCGCCAGACGGATGTCAAAGACGTCGTTGGCCGTTTTCGCTGCATATTTTTTGGTGTCATCGCTGGAGAAGGTATAAGAACCGCCGCTTTCTGAGTTACGGGTAGCGGCCAGAGAGAGCTTACCGAAGCCAAGGTCAACGTTTTCCAGACCTGCACCCGGGCCGGAGATATCCCAGTAGTAGAAGTCGATCATGTGAACGTCATGACGCTGATAGAAGCGTTTACCCGCCCACAGCGTGGAGCCCGGCAGCCAGTCGATCAGGTTTTTACCCTGGATGTTGGCTTCACGGAACGCCGGAGAGGTGCTTTCCCAGTCATCTTCCTGATTCACGGAATAGGCAACGTTAGTATCGAAATAAAAACTCTTATCCCCTTCTTTCCACAGTTCCTGGCCCAGCTTCAGTTCCGCATAGGTTTCACATTCGTTACCAAGACGGTATTTACTTTGAGCACCGGTCGCTTTGAAGCACTGTTGCTCGCCGCCGCTGCCGGTCCAGCCAATGCCGGAACGCGCGTAGCCATGGAAATCGACAGCCAGCGCCTGAGCAGACATTACGCCTGCTGCGACGGCGACCGCCAGAGGAAGTTTGCGCAGAGTAATCATCATTCTATCTCCTGAGATCATTGCTTTTCTTTGAACGCTTCGCCGGTGTACCGCCTGCCGGGTTCGCGCCTTTTTTTAATGGGAAGCCTTACACGCCCGGCTCTTTATGCAGCCGACGACAAGCGGTGCCATCCTCACGGAATAAGTGGCAACGTTCTGGCGGCAAACCGATGGCGAATGTGGCTCCCTCTTCTACCAACACCACGTCGTTCTGGCGGTAAACCAGGTTCTGACGGATGGCGGGGATCTGGATATGAATTTGCGTTTCATGACCGAGCTGTTCGACGACCTGAACCTCGCCTTCGAGGGTCACATCGGCGATATCGCTGGGCAGTAAATGCTCCGGGCGGATACCTAAGGACATGTTGGCGCCCACCTGAACGTTGGCGCTGTCCACCGGCAGCCAGACTTGCTGACGGTTCGGCAGTTCTACCTGCACCTGATCGATAGCCGTCGCCGTGACTTTGACCGGCAGGAAGTTCATCTTCGGCGAACCGATAAAGCCGGCAACGAAGCGGTCAGCCGGATAGTGATAGAGCTCCAGCGGTTTCCCGACCTGCGCCACACGGCCGGCGTCCAGAACCACGATCTTGTCGGCGAGGGTCATCGCTTCCACCTGATCGTGGGTGACATAAATCATGGTGCGGGCCAGTCGCTTATGCAGACGGGAGATCTCGATACGCATCTGGACGCGCAGGGCGGCATCCAGGTTAGAGAGCGGTTCATCCAGCAGGAAGACGCTTGGCTCTGCCACCAGCGTACGACCGATCGCCACACGCTGGCGCTGACCACCGGAAAGCGCTTTCGGTTTACGCTCCAGGAGATGCGCCAGCTGTAAGACCTCAGCCACCTGAGTCACACGCTGGTTAATAACCTCTTTTTTCGCGCCGGCCAGCTTGAGGCCGAAAGACATATTTTCGGCAACGGAAAGATGGGGATAAAGCGCATATGACTGGAATACCATGCCGATGCCACGTTCGGCTGGCGGCACGTCGTTCATCCGGGTATCGCCAATAAACAGATCGCCGCTGGTGACGGTTTCCAGTCCGGCAATCATACGCAGCAGGGTGGATTTGCCGCAGCCCGACGGTCCAACAAACACGACGAACTCCCCATCCTGGATCTCGAGATTGATATCTTTAGATACCACCACGTCGCCCCAGGCTTTCGTTACATTTCGCAGCTGTACGCTCGCCATGCCCTTCTCCCTTCGTTACAACCTGTCACTTAAAGACACATTCAAGATGGGTCGACTATGCGGCATTCCTTAGGCTGGCAAATCCTCCACCCCCCGGCTTTTTTATGGGGGAGGAGATGGGAGGATGAGAGATTGCCTCTCGCCGCCGGGGATGGCGGACGCAGCGTGATTTCGTGATGGGGACGACAAAATTGGGCACTTTTTTCTGTGCTCCAGGACGCAATACGGCCGTTTTTGCAATGGAGATCACACAACCAGCGGGTGGGGCGTAGACCTGGGGAGGATGGAAAGGGGTTGTTAAAAAAGGAAACTCATCATCGTTAAGCCACCGAAGTGTATCCACGAGTACATCACCAAATAGGACGGGTATATGAAAATCAAAACTGGCGCTCGCATCCTCGCGCTGTCAGCACTGACCACGATGATGTTTTCCGCCTCTGCCCTCGCAAAAATTGAAGAAGGTAAGCTGGTTATCTGGATTAACGGCGACAAAGGCTATAACGGCCTCGCTGAAGTGGGTAAAAAGTTTGAAAAAGACACCGGCATTAAAGTTTCCGTAGAGCATCCGGACAAGCTGGAAGAGAAGTTCCCGCAGGTTGCGGCGACCGGCGACGGCCCGGACATCATCTTCTGGGCGCATGACCGTTTCGGCGGCTACGCACAGTCCGGCCTGCTGGCTGAAATCACCCCGGACAAAGCGTTCCAGGACAAACTCTATCCCTTCACCTGGGATGCCGTGCGCTTTAACGGCAAACTGATCGCCTATCCGGTGGCGGTTGAAGCCCTGTCCCTGATTTATAACAAGGACCTGGTGCCGAACCCGCCGAAAACCTGGGAAGAGATCCCGGCGCTGGATAAAGCGCTGAAAGCGAAAGGTAAGAGCGCGCTGATGTTCAACCTGCAAGAACCGTACTTCACCTGGCCGCTGATCGCTGCCGACGGCGGGTACGCCTTCAAGTTTGAAAACGGCAAATATGACGTGAAAAACGTCGGCGTAGACAGCGCAGGCGCGAAAGCGGGTCTCACCTTCCTGGTTGACCTGATCAAGAACAAGCACATGAATGCCGACACGGATTACTCCATCGCGGAAGCCGCCTTCAACAAAGGCGAAACCGCCATGACCATCAACGGTCCGTGGGCGTGGTCTAACATTGATAAGAGCAAGGTTAATTACGGCGTCGCCCTGCTGCCGACCTTTAAAGGCAAACCATCGAAACCGTTCGTTGGCGTGCTGAGCGCCGGTATCAACGCCGCCAGCCCGAACAAAGAGCTGGCGAAAGAGTTCCTCGAAAACTACCTGATGACCGATCAGGGTCTGGAAGCGGTTAACAACGACAAACCGCTGGGTGCTGTCGCGCTGAAATCCTTCCAGGAGAAACTGGAAAAAGATCCGCGCATCGCCGCCACCATGGCGAACGCCCAGAATGGCGAAATCATGCCTAACATCCCGCAGATGTCTGCCTTCTGGTATGCCGTTCGTACCGCGGTAATCAACGCCGCCAGCGGTCGCCAGACGGTCGATGCTGCACTGAAGGATGCACAGAGCCGTATCACCAAGTAAGAAAACGGCGGGTGGCGCTTGCGCTTACCCGCCCTACCACTACGGCTCGGACCGTAGGTCAGGTAAGCGAAGCGCCGCCTGACAAATAAGTTTTCACCGCTGTAGAGGATGATCCCCATGGATGCCGTTAAAAAGAAACACTGGTGGCAAAGTCCGCAACTCACATGGTCTGTGATTGGCTTACTGTGCCTGCTGGTGGGTTACCTTGTTGTTTTGATGTACGCCCAGGGGGAGTACCTGTTCGCCATCATGACGCTGATTTTAAGCTCAGTTGGCCTGTATATTTTCGCTAATCGCAAGGCTTATGCCTGGCGCTATGTCTATCCCGGCCTCGCCGGCATGGGTCTGTTCGTCCTGTTTCCGCTGATCTGTACCATTGCCATCGCCTTCACTAACTACAGCAGCACCAACCAGCTGACCTTTGAACGTGCGCAGCAGGTGCTGATGGATCGCTCTTTCCAGGCTGGCAAAGCCTATAACTTCACGCTGATCCCGGCGGGGGACGAGTGGAAACTGGCCCTGACCGACGGCGAGAGCGGTAAAAACTACCTTTCCGACGCTTTTAAATTCGGCGGTGAGCAGAAGCTGGCGTTAAAAGAAACCGATGCCCTGCCGGAAGGCGAGCGCGTCAGCCTGCGCGTCATTACCCAGAACCGCACCGCGCTGAACCAACTGACCGCGGTGCTGCCGGATGACAGCAAAGTGATCATGAGCTCGCTGCGTCAGTTCTCTGGCACTCAACCGCTGTATACGCTTAGCGAAGATGGGGTGCTGACCAACAATCAGACCCACGTTAAATACCGCCCGAACAATGACGTAGGCTTCTACCAGGCGATTAACGCCGACGGCAGCTGGGGCACTGAAAAGCTGAGCCCGGGCTACACCGTGACGATCGGCTGGGATAACTTCACTCGCGTCTTCCAGGACGAAGGTATCCAGAAACCGTTCTTCGCTATTTTCGTCTGGACCGTGGTGTTCTCGGTGCTGACGGTGATTTTGACCGTGGCCGTGGGAATGGTGCTGGCTTGTCTGGTGCAGTGGGAAGCACTGAAAGGCAAAGCAATTTACCGCGTCCTGTTGATTCTGCCGTATGCCGTACCGTCGTTTATTTCGATTCTGATTTTCAAAGGGCTGTTCAACCAGAGCTTTGGTGAAATCAATATGATGCTCAGCGCGCTGTTCGGCATTAAGCCGGCCTGGTTTAGCGACCCGACCACCGCGCGCACCATGATCATCATCGTCAATACCTGGCTGGGCTATCCGTACATGATGATCCTGTGCATGGGGTTGCTGAAGGCGATTCCGGACGATCTGTACGAAGCGTCGGCGATGGATGGCGCCGGTCCGTTCCAGAACTTCTTTAAAATTACGCTGCCGCTGCTGATCAAACCGCTGACACCGCTGATGATCGCCAGCTTCGCCTTTAACTTTAACAACTTCGTGCTGATTCAGCTGTTGACCAACGGTGGTCCGGACCGTCTCGGCACCACCACCCCGGCCGGTTATACCGACCTGCTGGTGAGCTACACCTATCGCATCGCCTTTGAAGGCGGCGGCGGTCAGGACTTCGGCCTGGCGGCGGCTATCGCAACGCTTATCTTCCTGCTGGTTGGCGCGTTAGCGATTGTGAATCTGAAAGCCACGCGCATGAAGTTTGATTAATTGGAATTACCAGGCGTTATTGGCGCGGACAGTTTGGACTCGGCCAGCGCGGAAGAACCGGAGCGTACACGTAGTACGTGAGGATTCTGAGCACTGCCCGAGTTCAAAATGGCAAGCAAAATAGCCTGGAGCGAAGTCAAGGGGAGTAAAATTACAATGGCTATGGTCCAACCCAAATCGCAGAAGCTACGTTTATTTACTACGCATCTCCTGCTACTGATTTTTATCGCGGCGATTATGTTTCCGCTGCTGATGGTTATCGCCATCTCGCTGCGCGAGGGTAACTTCGCCACCGGCAGCCTGATCCCGGATACCATCTCCTGGGAACACTGGCGTCTGGCGTTAGGCTTCAGCGTCGAACACGCCGATGGCCGCGTCACGCCGCCGCCGTTCCCGGTGCTGCTGTGGCTGTGGAACTCGATTAAGGTCGCCGGCATTACCGCGATCGGTATCGTCGCCCTTTCCACCACCTGCGCCTACGCTTTTGCCCGTATGCGCTTCCCGGGGAAAGCGACGCTGCTGAAAGGAATGCTGATTTTCCAGATGTTCCCGGCGGTGCTGTCGCTGGTGGCTCTGTATGCGTTGTTTGACCGCCTGGGCCAGTACATCCCGTTCGTCGGCCTCAACACCCACGGCGGCGTGATCTTCGCTTATATGGGCGGTATCGCGCTGCACGTCTGGACGATTAAAGGCTACTTCGAAACCATCGATGGTTCGCTGGAAGAAGCGGCGGCGCTGGATGGCGCGACCCCATGGCAGGCCTTCCGCCTCGTGCTGCTGCCGCTGTCGGTGCCGATTCTGGCGGTGGTGTTTATTCTGTCGTTCATCGCAGCCATCACCGAAGTGCCCGTCGCCTCGCTGCTGCTGCGCGATGTGAACAGCTATACCCTGGCGGTAGGTATGCAACAGTATCTCAACCCGCAGAACTATCTGTGGGGCGACTTCGCCGCTGCGGCGGTGCTCTCCGCCATCCCGATCACGGTCGTCTTCCTGCTGGCGCAGCGCTGGCTGGTTAACGGCCTGACGGCGGGTGGGGTGAAAGGTTAAGTTTTTTTTGTAACACCGGCCCCAAATTTCAGATGAGGGCCGACGGTCTAGCCGCAATACACGACCCCAACCGGGTATTGTCGCCGTCGCCCTCAGCTGAAAAAGTAAGGCCAATGCCACTGCTATCCTCAACTGGACCCTACATAAATTTTATTTGTGACTGTTGGTCAGCGGCCCTGGAGGCCGCTTTTTTTTATTCGCGTTTCAGGCGATTGGAGTTACACAGCCAGAGCGTAATCACCAGGATCAGGATCGCCGCGGAGTAAATCAGCACCGCCATCGGCGACTCATGGTCGATGATAATCAGGCGCACAATCGCGGTGATGCCGATATAGACGAAATAGCGCAGCGGGAAGTGGAACCCCGACTGAAAATACTTGACGATCAGCGCGATAAACTCGAAGTAGAGGAAGTAGACCACCAGACCTTCCACCAGCCGGTACTTACTGGTCGGCTCCGGGGTAAAGAGGACATCGGCCAGATGCAGCGTCTCTTTCCCGAGGAAGACGATCAAAATAATCCCCAGGCACAGCAGCCCAAGATTCAAAACCGTTTGCATCGCGGTGGCGATAAAATTCACCAGCGGACGATAAACCGACGACATAAATACCCCTCATCATTATGCTTCTTTGAGACCTGTATAACGCAAAAATGTGATCCAGATCGACATTATTCGCTAACTTTTTGCCACCACCGGCGAAGATGTAACAATCACAGCCCAGACGGACGGGTTAAAAAGGAAACAACCATGCTGAAGATTCGTACCGCACGCGCAGAGGATGCGGCTTTACTCAATGAAATGGGCAATGCCAGCTATCGCCATCACTTTGCTCACCTCTGGCATAACGCCGACGAGCTGGCGTGCTACCTGCAACAAGAGTATTCCCTGGCCTCGCTGCAACGCAGCCTGACCGATTCCCAGTGCTGTTGGTTGATTGCTGAAGCCCCCCACCCTGTCGGCTTTGCGAAATACGCCTGTCGTCAGGCGATAAGTCCTGAAGGTCCGTCCGGTACGCTGTTGCATAAGCTCTATCTGCTGCCTGACACAACGGGCCGACGCTACGGCGAGCAGATATTTCGCGCCGTCGAGGCGAGAGCAAAAGCGGCCGGTGAACGCTGGCTGTGGCTGGAAGTGCTCGCCGATAACCCCGCTGCGCGCCGCTTTTACGAACGTCAGGGGATGCAGCACGTGAAAGATGTCGCATTTCATTCCGCCAGCCAGCAAAGCACCTTACATATTCTGGCCAAACCGATCTGAGAGGCACTATGCATACCCTTCGGGAAACGGCGATCCGCAACGTCACCAGCGGTGAGAACGTGGTGATCTACCAGCCCGCCAACCTGTACGACTGTGTCCTTGGCGATAACGTCTTCGTTGGGCCGTTCGTTGAGATCCAGGGCAATACCCGCATTGGCGCGAACAGTAAAATTCAGTCCCATACTTTTATCTGCGAGTACGTCACCATTGGCCAGCGCTGCTTTATCGGTCACGGCGTGATGTTTGCCAACGACCTGTTTCGCGACGGCAAACCGAATGCCGACCGCGCCAGCTGGGGGCGAATTGAGATTGGCGATGACGTGTCGATCGGCAGCGGCGCCACGATTCTGGCCGTCAGCATCTGCGATGGGGTGGTGATAGGCGCGGGCAGCGTGGTAACGAAGTCCATTACCGAGAAAGGGGTGTGGGCGGGGAATCCGGCGAGGCTGCTGCGGCGGCTATAAATAAAAATGCCGACCAAAGGGTCGGCATTCCGTCTTAGTTGCGCAAGCGTTATGCGCGCCAGGCTTTATAACGGTTAATCAGGCCGTTAGTTGAGCTGTCGTGGCTGCTAACTTCGCTGCCGTCTTTCAGCTCCGGCAGGATGCGGTTAGCCAGCTGTTTGCCCAGTTCAACGCCCCACTGGTCGAAGGTGAAGATGTTGAGGATCGCGCCCTGGGTGAAGATTTTGTGCTCGTACAGGGCAATCAGCGCCCCCAGGCTGAACGGGGTGATTTCACGCAGCAGGATGGAGTTCGTCGGACGGTTGCCTTCAAACACTTTGAACGGCACCACGTGCTCCAGGGTCGCCGGATCTTTACCCTGATCGCGATATTCCTGCTCGACCACTTCACGGGATTTACCGAAAGCCAGGGCCTCGGTCTGAGCGAAGAAGTTGGACAGCAGCTTCGGATGATGGTCGGACAGCGGGTTGTGGGTGATAGCTGGGGCGATGAAATCGCACGGTACCATTTTGGTGCCCTGGTGGATCAGCTGGTAGAACGCGTGCTGACCGTTGGTGCCCGGCTCACCCCAGATGATCGGGCCAGTCTGGTAGTCTACCGCGTGGCCGTTACGGTCAACATACTTACCGTTGGACTCCATGTTGCCCTGCTGGAAGTAGGCGGCAAAACGGTGCATGTACTGGTCGTACGGCAGAATCGCTTCGGTTTCTGCTCCGAAGAAGTTGTTGTACCAGATACCGATCAGCGCCAGCAGCACCGGCAGGTTTTTCTCCGCCGGGGTGGTGGAGAAGTGTTTATCCATCGCATGCGCGCCGGACAGCAGCTCAACGAAGTTGTCGAAGCCCACGGAGAGAATGATGGACAGGCCAATCGCCGACCACAGGGAGTAGCGGCCGCCAACCCAGTCCCAGAATTCGAACATGTTGGCGGTGTCGATGCCGAACTCGCCAACTGCTTTCGCGTTGGTAGAGAGCGCGGCGAAGTGTTTAGCCACGTGCTTGTCGTCGCCCGCGGTCGCCAGGAACCAGTCGCGCGCGCTGTGGGCGTTGGTCATGGTCTCCTGGGTGGTGAAGGTCTTGGACGCCACCAGGAACAGGGTCGTTTCCGGATCCACGTTCTTCAGCACTTCGGCGATGTGGGTGCCATCGACGTTGGAGACAAAGTGCATGTTGAGGTGGTTTTTGTACGGACGCAGCGCTTCGGTGACCATGAACGGACCGAGGTCGGAACCGCCGATACCAATGTTAACCACGTCGGTGATCGGTTTGCCGGTATAGCCTTTCCAGCTACCGGAGATAATCGCTTCTGAGAAGGTTTTCATCTTCTCCAGCACAGCGTTCACTTGCGGCATCACATCTTTGCCATCAACCACAATCGGCGTATTGCTGCGGTTGCGCAGCGCGACGTGCAGTACCGCACGGTCTTCGGTACGGTTGATCTTTTCGCCGGAGAACATCGATTTAATGGCGCCTGCCAGATCGGTCTCTTTCGCCAGATCCTGCAGTTTAGCCAGCGTCTCTTCGGTGATGCGGTTTTTGGAGAAGTCCACCAGCATCAGATCGTCGAACGTCGCGGAAAACTTAGAAAAACGGTCGCTATCTTTGGCGAACAGCTCGCTGATAGTGACATCTTTCATTTCGTCGAAGTGTTTCTGTAATGCCTGCCAGGCAGAGGTCTGCGTTGGGTTGATGTTTTTCA
>OKEV01000048.1_pt1 | contig 87770 bp, 94 predicted proteins | sample 1611141 | NCBI WGS metagenome assembly OKEV01 (sample SAMN04436713, study PRJEB24849) | human gut metagenome | biome: human gut; feature: NICU; material: stool | host: Homo sapiens | place: USA: Saint Louis, MO | collected 2010-08-30
GTTAATATATAATTATAAAATAATAGAAATTAAAAGATAGATAAAAATGTTTTAATTTATTTTTTTATGGTAATATATAAATATTAAATAAAATTTGAGGATATATTATGATTGAATGTGGATATTTTCTAGGTTTAACAAATAAAGGCTTCATAAAAGAAGTTAAAATGGATGAATATACCCATAAGGAAAGCTCTTTACCTAAGATTGGAGAACTTTTTACTGGAAGATATACTGATGATCCTGCTTGTCGTTTTGTAGGGTTGGTTAATGCTCATAAAGATGGAGAACCTATTTTTATAAGTAAAGATAATAAAATTGAAAAAGTGAATAATGAAAAACTAAATAAAAAAATAGTGCAATCATTCCAAAATTTAATAAATGAATTAGCCGCTATAAAATCAAAAGATGTAAGTGATTATTCTTTTTTAAATAATAAAGATTATAGTTTTTATAATGATGGTGAAGAATCTTCTTATAATCTGGAAGTAATAAAGAGAATAGAAAATGTCTATAACATCGAAGCAATCCCGGAAAAAGAGTTAAATATAGAAAATATAAAAAAAGAATTAAACAATATTACTTGTTATTCTTCATTATTGAACATTTTAGATGATAAAGAAAGACTTCAATCCACTTTTAATAGATATACTGTTGGAATGGTTGCTACTGGATTAACTTATGGAAAACTATTTGAGGTAAATGATGTTATAAACAGTGCTTATCCAGTATCATTTGGAAGAAATGAAGATGAAGATATAGAAAAAAATAAATATTATGTAGGTTATTCAGAGTTAACTAATAGTTGGAGAGGTTTTGATTTAGTATATAAACAAATAAATAATACCAAACAACAAAATAGATTTAAAAATAAATAATTTTAAAAGGCTAAACCCTAGCATTTTTCTTTGATAAACAAATATTATAAATAGAAAGGAGATTTTTATGGACATGACAGGACTATTAAGAAAAGCAAAAGAAAGTGCTAAAAACAGAACCGATGAAGAACGATTTCAATTATTAGTAGATGCAAAAATTCTAACCAAGGAAGGTTATTTTGATCCTAGATTTTTCTCAAAAGAAACTGTTAGAAAAAGTAAGTTAGCATTGAAAAAAAAGAATAATATTTAATTATATTTTGATTTATGTGTATATTAAAATCATTATCTCTATTAAGCATCTTTTTAATATTTTTAATTTTGTTTTTAAGCACACCATTATTTTTAGCAAAATATCGTAAACCCCCGTCTGGTAGGGCGGGGATATAAGATAAAGAAAAACGTAACCGTTGTAAACGGTTACGTAGAAAATAAGATAAAGAAAACGTAACTACCTCTGGTAGTTACGTAGAAAATAATATATAAGGTTTTATATATTTGATTTATTAACTATTTAATTATATATTTTATTTAATATTTTTTAATTACAGGTTTTATTTCTAATGTTAAAAGCTTACTCTATACGATTATATCCCACAACTGAGCAGGAAATATTCATTAATGCTCAGTTCGGAGCTGTTCGCTTCGTATATAATAAAGCTCTTTCTATTATATCCTCTAAATATAAAAGGCATGGTCTTAAACTTTACGCTAAAAAAGATATTAAGCCATTATTACCAATTGCTAAAAAATCAAGAAAATATAGCTGGTTAAAACAGTTTGATTCCTTGGCTTTACAACAGGCTACCATTAACCTTGATAAAGCATTCAATGATTTTTTCGATAAGACAAAGAAAAACCGTTATCCTCGCTTTAAGAATAAGCATGGTTATCAGTCAAGTTATCACCCTAACGGTAAGGTAGAAGACGATGGGATATTACTGCCTAAACTTAATAGCATCATACCCGCCAGAATACATCGTGTTATAGAAGGAAAAATAAAAAGTATAACGGTTAGTCGTAAACCAACAGGAAAATACTACGCTTCAGTGTTAGTAGAAAACAATAAAGAATATCCTGTTTTACCTACAGTAATAAAAGAGAGTAAAATAAAAGGTTTTGATTTAGGATTAACACATTATCTTATAGATTCGGAAGGAAATAAGTATGCGAATCCACGTCATTTAAATAAGGCTCTGCGTAATTTAAGAAGGAAACAGCGAGCGTTAAGTAAAAAAGTAAAAGGCAGTAAAGGAAGAATGAAGGCTCGCTTATTAGTGGCAAAATGCCATGAAAAAGTGAGCAACAGAAGAAATGATTATCAGCATAAACTGTCAAAGCAAATAGTAGACGAAAACCAAGCTATTATAGTGGAGACCTTAAAAACAATAAATATGCTAAAAAACAGGAAGCTATCTCGTCATATAGCAGATGCGGGCTGGGGAGAGTTATTAGAAAAAATAGCATATAAGAGTAAAGAAAAAGGGATATATTACAATAAAATAGACCAATGGTATGCATCAAGTAAAACATGTCATAACTGCCAATATAAGCTAACTACATTGTCCCTCAATGTAAGGCTATGGCAATGTCCCTGCTGCGGGAAAGAACATGACAGGGATATAAATGCAGCAAAAAACATAAGGTCGGAAGGGATAAACAAAATAAAAAATAAGTATCCCATATATATCATATAAAATTAAACAATGGCGGCAGGGCTTGTCGTTACAGCCAATGGAGGCTTGTGTAAGACACGTTTATATGTGCAACAGCCGATGAAGTTGGAAGCATCGTCCGGTAGGGTGGTGAGCAGTCACAATCAGATTCAATAAATGATGGGGTAGTATATTTTTCAATAATAGAAAAAGCTTCCTGCAATGTATTCTGGCAAATATATTATATTTAAGATTCCCTTCTATATAAAAATTCATTTTAACTCCTATTAAATTCAAAAGAATGTAGAGTTACTTCGTCTCCATTTTTTTCCCCATCTAAAAACATAGCTGAGATAATTATGTTTAAATTATGTTCCTTTTTCATTTTTTCAAAATTGTCATCTAGAACAAAACCATATACTTGATTAGGTGTTTCTATATAAAACATATTATTACTTAATTCGAAAGAATAGCCTTTTTTATTATTCTTTATGTTATCGAAAGATTTCTTTAAATCGGGATTAAAAGGAATATTCATTATATATCTATTATTGTCCGTCTTTGATAGGCGAGTTTGGTACTCAACTAAAATAAGTTCTTTGTCTTTTTTGCCAATACGTAAATCAAAAATCATATTTATTCGTTCCTTATTATCAGAAATATTTTTTATAAAATTGTAAAACGTTTATTTTCATATTTAAATATATCATTAAGTTTTAATGTTTGTCTACTTATAAACCTACTTTGAACAGTTTTTAAAATAGCTCTATCTGAATGTGTAAAAGCTTTTTGATGATTATCTATATATCTAATTGCATCATTATAAAGCTTAGCAATATCTTTTACTTTTGTTTTAAATAGATCTGGATTTTTCTTTTCTAACGTTTTTAAATCAATACAAAAACTTTCATTGAAGTAGGATTTTATATCCATGAGCTTTTGTTCTTTAGGTGTCAAATCCTCGGAATAACCTAAGTCTGTATCAATCATTAAAAAGTTGGGATGTTTTTCTCTGATCCTTTGTTTTAATCGTGGTAATTTAACTCTTCCCTGCTCTGTATAATGAGAGTTAGTAAGAATATTACCATTGGCATCAAGAATAGAGGCAAGCTTGTCATAGAGCTTCTCAGAAAGTCCTGTTCCACGGAAGTTTTCTTTGACACAAACATATTCAATAGTCTTAAACGTTGAAAGCCCTTCTGAATCTGTAGATTTAAAAGAAATAAAGCCAACAATATCATTATTAACTTTAGCTAAGATATAAGATTTAGCATATGGTCCATCTAACATAGATTCAGGATTAAGAAAATCTAAACCATAGAAATGGCTCTTTATATTAGGTGATAGATCGTCATCTTTTTTCATTAAGTTATTCATAATAGTTTCTTTAAAAGATAGATGGCTGTCAGGGTTATGTTTTATAGAATATATATCAGATATAGTGATGTCATTATTACTCAAAATATTTTGACTAATATTAATCCTATCCTGAAGTTTAAACTCATAAATGTCATTCTCATAACTGCCTTTAACTTCATAATAAGAAAATTGAATGTTTTGCTCATTAGTATTCTTAAATAAATGCTCTTTTTGCATTTTAAGATAATCTATTACTTGTTGGATTTCATTTTTATATTTATCGTAATAAACATTAATATCATTAGTTATTTTTAATGTTTTATGAAGTGTCTCTTGCCTTTCTGTTTCTTGATCTTTCCATTGTTCTTTTATGTTATCCCAATAATAAGTATTATCATCATTGAATGTAGAAAACGTATTTTTACATAACGTAGAATTGATTTCTTTAACTCCATTAAATTCTAATAATTTCTTAACATCATTATTAAAGAATAATGTATCATATTTAGGTATTAAATATTGGAAGCTATAGAGAGTATTTAAAAACTCATTATCCCCCTTTTGTGCTTCTATTATTTTGTCTACATAATTATAAATATCATTTGAAGAAGATTTATTGATTTCTATAAAAGTATTTATTCTAGAAAATACGCTTTTATCTACTAAATATTTATTAATGTTAAAAAGTTCATTTCTATCTGGAACATCATCTTTTATATCAAATAAAGCCCTATCAATAATACGAGAACCAGTATCATATTCATTAAGCAAAAAAGAAGAGTTATGATTATTTTTTATAGCTATTGATGAAATATAATAAGTATTTTTATAATAGGGTAAAGAAAAAATAGATTTTAAAGAAAGATTAATAAGTAATATTTTATCTGTAGAACTTAAATCTATAAAAGTTTGCTCTATAAAATTATTAATCATATTTTTCAATGTATTCATTATCTTCCCTTTTTATATACAATATTATATTTTTTTCTTTAAATTATTATTTACAGATATTTTTTAATAATTATAATCTATTTTTATTCTTTTAAAATAGAAAAATTGAATTAAAAAAAGCCACAAGTGGCTTTTTATATAATAAATAATTTAGCATTACTGAGGAGATAATATTCCAAACTCAATAGCATCTTTAATGATTCTTTCATGGATATTCTTAATATTAAATCCAGAATCTTCCTTATGATTAGATACTTCTTTTTCAAGCCTTGGCATCTTAAGAGTATGCGTCATTAATTCAGGCTCTATATGGATATAGTCTCCATTATCTTCAACAAAACAAACTAATTCTTTAGTCATCATAGGAAATTCTTTTTTTGAACCATCTTCATAGACTACCCATTTTTTTGTTTCTATTCTGTGTCCAAGCTGTTTGCCATCAAGAGTATACGGAATTCTATAAATACTTGAAGTTGTTTCAATACTTGAGCCATCCAGATAAGATTTAAACAAATCAAATCTTACTTCATCTTCGAGTTCCTGATTATAATTTTCTTTTTGCTCTTTTGTAAGTTTATCATAATGTTTTTGAGAATAATCTATATAATCTACATAGAACTTACTATCTTCAATATAGTGAGATGAAAAACACATACTATTAAGGAGAATATCATAAATAGATTTACGATCAGAAATCGTTGCTTCCTGAGTCTTTAAAAGAGTAGCATTTTTATTTTTAACACATTTTCGCCCATTACTACTTAAAGCATAGCCAAACCACTGAGCTACATAAAAACAGTTTTCATCTTCTCTTTTTTCTAAATATTCGCTCATTAACGTTTCCTTTTTTAAATTTTCATAAAGTATACTACATCAGTTAGTTATTTACAATTAAGAGTTGTACTATATTAAAAAAAAAGATAAAATAAGGAAAATAAGAGAGGGAAAAATGATAAAAATTTTATCAAGTAAAAATCAAGATCTTAAAAAATTATCTCAAATATGCTTAGAAAATGAGTTATTTCAAAGAGGGTTATCATTAGAGACTCGATATAAAAATATATTAAATAGTATGAATAATGATACTATTGAAATCGTTATTTTAAAAGATAATGATATTCCCGTAGGTGTATGTTATTACGATAAACTAGAAAAGTTAATTCCTGTAACATTACAAGTCTTTGTAAAAAAAGAACATAGAAAAAAAGGTTATGGATCTCTGGTAGTAAAAGAAATGGTAAACCTGATAGAAAATAAAGATTCAATAAAGATAGTGGCAAATTATAATTTCTGTAGCAAATTAGTTAAAAATAATATATTAGATGAAGAAGCTATTCTTTTTACCATAAATAACTAAGCCTGCTTGACACAGGCTTATTAAACTCAAGAAATATGCTTTATTTTTTGGTATAAATCTAATCTTTTTTCATCTATTCCAAAAGTATCAAGCCAAAAAGAGCTGTCCTTATCCTTAAATTTATGTAGTCTCTTCTTGGATAGATAGTTTCTGTAGTTATTAATTATATTTTTACGTATATTATTATAATTATAATCATTAACGAGGCTACCTAACAAAATGGATTCTATAATGATTTTTTTTAACAGATGTCCTTGTTTTTTATGTCCTATCTCCACTCCATTTTTAATAAGTTGAAAATAGGTATCTTCTAATATATCAAGCTTCGTTATACTTATAGAGTTTTTATTAATAATTTGGAGTAGTCTTTCAAGACCAAAACCGATATCAATACTACGACCTAATGTATTTACAATGTTTCCAATTTCTATATCATTTTTATAAAACTCTGTACAATATCCTGAAACATTTCCATCACTCCATATACATTCACTATCTATTCGTATCTCAACATTTAAATCCAAATATAATTTAGACCATTCATTTATTTTATCAGGATGAATAGTTACATAATCAGGCGTAATATTTATTTTTGAAAGAAAATTCCACATAAAATGAATAGACTGTTTTAATGTCCATTCCTGAAATGAAAAGAGGCCAATCATATGGAATGTTAAATAATGTGTGCTATCGCCAATCTCTGACCAATCATTTAATCTAAGGCAGGTTTGGATATTAGAGAATGTATTATGATAGGATTTATCATTATAAAGAGTTTTGAAATGTTGCATACCAGAAGTGGTAAATAAGGTTGTATCATCGGGACTAATAACAGAATCATTAATATGAAAAGGAATTCCATATTCTTGAGAGTGGGTGTTATATATTTCTATTAAATCATTGCGTTTAGCTGTGTCATAGCATCCTCCTTATTTATATAAATGCTAATAAAATAATAACATGAATAAGAAACATTTGTCAAAGTAGTCGATATAAATAATATGAAAATAAAATTGATAATTTATGTTTTTAGGTATATCTTTAACAAAAAAGTCATAGGAGATATATTAAATGTTTAAGAGTCTTGTTGTTTATAAAATGTCAAACGATTTTGATGTTTCTACAGAGGAACTTGCGAAAGCACTTCCTAATTTTACTTATAGTCCATGTGGTTCTCAAGATATGAAAAAAACAGGGTGGGTAGCTTCTCTCGAAGGATCTCAAGAGTTATTACATAGCTCAAATGGTCATTTATTACTAACAATAATGACAGAAGAGAAAATCATTCCTGCGGCTGTTATTAAGGACTGCCTTGATGAAAAAATAGAAAAGATTGAGGAAGCTCAAGGACGTAAACTTAAAAAGACTGAAAAGGATTCATTGAAAGATGAAGTGCTTCATGAACTGTTACCAAGAGCATTCAGTAAGTATAATAAAACACTAATTTGGATTCACAATGCTTCTAAGCGTATTATGGTTGAAGCTGGTAGTGCTAAAAAAGCAGAAGATGCTTTAGCTCTACTTCGTAAAACTCTTGGCTCTTTACCTGTTGTTCCATTTAATACTGAAACGCCTATTGAGTTAACTTTAACATCTTGGATAAGAGAACAATCTATTCCTGATGGTTTTACCGTTCTTGATGAAGCAGAATTAAAAGCTATTTTAGAAGATGGTGGAGTAATAACAAGTAAAAAAGAAGACTTGTTTAATGATGAAATTAAGCAGCATATAGAAGCTGGTAAAATGGTAACTAAACTTGCTATTGATTGGAGAGAAAAAATTAGTTTCGTTTTAACATCTGATGGTTTACTAAAAAGAATCAAAATGTCAGATGCTGTTATGGAACAAAATTCTGATATAGATAAAGAAGATGCCGCTCAGAAATTTGATGCTGACTTTGTATTAGTTACAGGCGAGTTAATACAGATGCTTGATGATATTGATAAAGTATTTGGAGCAGTAGAAAATAATGGACAATCTGATGGAGATGGTTCAGAAAACGAGAGTAATTCTGAAGAAGAATAAAACAAGAAAAGGTCCTTCGGGACCTTTTTTATTTAAATTTTAATTCTATTTTTTATTTTTGGATTTTCTTGAATAGCCTTACTAACAACTTCTATAATTTCTAATGGACTATCAAGACTCATGCGAGTTCCTTTAAGGATTTTTTCATATAAATCATATTTGGATACTTTTTTAGAAGAAAACTCTGATGCGTCTACATCTAATGATGGCATGTTATAGTCTTCATAAAAGTTTTCAGATTTTTCTATTGATTCAGGTATTGACTTATGTTTACCTAAAATATCAAAATATTGTCCTTCTTTATCTTTCCATAATATATGCTTCATCTCTCCGAAGAGAGAAAGTCGCCATAAATAATCTTGATCACTATCTTGTTCATCTGTTGGCTCGTCATCATCTTCATCCCCCCTTGATGTATGAATAACAGCAAATGATGAATCTTCATCTCCATATAGTAAATCCAAAGAAATGGCTAGAGCACCACAATCACCATTCATAAAGGAAAATTCTGCATCATACATATTTTCCTTAATATGATAAATATATTCTTGTGGAGATAAAATACTTGATACTAATAAAGCTTCTTCAAGAGTCTTATCATTTATTTTTATATCCATAACATTAGACAATATATCACATCTATCTTTAATCATTTTTATTTCCTAATTTCATTTATAATCCAATTATAAACTGAAATAAACTTAAGATAAATACTTTTTAAGATTAAAGCACCTGTTTTAAATTGACTATTAATGATATTTAAATAGTATTAATGAATAATATAATTTTAAGGAGTTTTTATGCTAGATAAACCAATAGTAGTTCCTGAGTTTGAAACCATTTTTTTGAATGATACCGACAATTTTTATGTAATAGGAATAAAAAATAGTACAAGGCAACAAGAAACAGAAATATTAGAGGTTATATTAGGAAATGAGTTAAATAGACATATTAGATTAGATAATGGAACATTAACATTAGTGACTAATGAAAACGTGTATACTTTTGATCTAAGTTTACATTTACAAGACTTTTTAAATAGGCTAACAACAACAGAATTTTTTATTGCATTCTCTTTCTTAGATGAGAATCTACAGCCTAAAAATAACGAGTTAAGAGGAATATCATTTCAAATAAATAAAGCCTCCTGAGAGGCTTTTATTTCCAATATGGAGTAGTATCAAATTTTATATTATTTTCTTCAATCCAAAATAATATACTTTGTGATGGAGTATAATTTCTTTGTTTTAGTAAATATTCAGTGACTTCATTAGGCTTTCTTTTTAAAGAAAATGATGACATAAAAGCATTATCCTCTTGAGTTGAACAATTACTTGCTATTACTGATAGTTCATTTGAGTCTAATAAAAAAGAAACGATATCAACATGATTATAGGTTGCAGCTAATCTGAAGCCAAAATCCATTTGAGGCTGAGAAATGTTCTTTATGTTATTTTTAACATATTCAAGATCGCCATCAGCACAAGCATTATTAAATAAAACCATATTAGGATACATATCTAAAACCTCTATAATTTTTAATTGTAAATATAATAGTATTAAAATGAAAAATAATCAATCCTTATTGATTTACATATAAATATTCAAGTAAAATAAAGATATTAATAAGTGAGGTAAAAATGAGTAATACAAAAGTCATTATTTCTCCAGAGATGGAAAAATTAATCAACCAAGTTTCAAAAGATAATAATATTTCAAGAGAACATACTTTTAATAGAGCGTTGGCTCTTCTTAAGATTTCAGAAGAACAGAAAAAGAAAGGAAATATGCTTGGTATCATTAAAGAGATAAATGGAGGCTTAGAGGTTGTAGGAAAAATAGAAGGATTGTAAAAAGCCCTGAAAGGGCTTTTTATTTATCTTCATCTTTAAAAAATCTATAACTACACTCTCTTAATGATAATATAGGCTCTCCAATTTTTATAGAAGCAGTATGAGAAATAGAATGGTAAAGAGTTTCCCAATCAGAAGCTTTCTCTTTTTCATGAGCAATAAGTGGATCAAAAGCTCCCGGAGCCATTTCAATAGTAAGATCTTCTTCATCTTTTCTTATTCGGGAAACATTTGATATGTCATCTATATCTTCATAATCAGCTTCTTTCGCTTCTCTCATAGAACTATCAAGTTGTTCAATAAATGCTTCATTATCTTCATCAGACATTGGTTTTTCGTAAAATAAACCATCAATAAAAACAGCCGTAATAAGCTCTTCAAAAGAAAGTTCTGCTTCACTATAGAATAGTGAATGATTGCTATAAGTTTTTACGCCATCAATATCCTGATTTAACAATATTTCTTTAGAACGCCCATGAGAAAAAATGTTATGTTGTTTGTTTGCAATAAAAACAGGGGTATTACGAATTTTATTAAAAGCAACAGACATTGAATAGTTGCTGTCATCACCTTCAATAAATCCACACATACTTAAAGAGTTTTCAAGATCAAAAAAAGATGTCTTCATATGACTGTCATCTCTATTCAACCATTCAGAAAGTCCTTCACCTTCTTTTCTTGGTAAATGGTTATAATGACGATTATTATACAAGCCCTTAGATATTTCAATAAATGAGAACTCTTGTTCAATGCCTCCAAGCTTCCTACAAGCATTACAGTAAGCTTGAACATCTCTATCAGTATAGTTAGATATTATTTTAGCCCAAGGTTCAAGAGCGAGTATTATATTTGCTAATGTAGTGCCTTGTTCAAGACTTACTGGCTGGCGAAATAATTTTAAGATGACGATAGGATCTTCTTTCAAAAAGTGCTGAATATCGATAAAAGGATACAGGATAACCTTATCGTTATGATAATTTTTCATTCTTAAAATTGAATCATTACAAAAGATTAACGGATTATATAGATCCATATAGCCTCCTTAAAAAATAAGTGGAAATGAGTATATCACATAACAATATAAGGACGCAATAAGAAAATCCCTCATAGGTATGAGGGATGTAAGTTTAAAGCTTATTTTTAAAGGAAGGTGAAGACATTAAGCTAATCAAATCATTTGAAACTTTTTCCTGAAATTCTATTCTATTATTTATATGGTTATAGTTTCTACCATTAGATAAAAATTTAGAGGGATTCTTATCAATATAACTTATTGTATCTTTATAAAGTTTTTTCAACATTTCAGATTTATTATCTAAACGGTTTGCACTATCGGTCAAAAGGTATTCTAATCTGCTGATAAAATCGCTGTTTACGTCTTGTTTAAAAGAAGCTATTTCTTTTTCATTTTTACTAAGGTGAGAATCATTTCCCATATCGGTATCAATCATTAAAAAATCAGGAAACTTTTGTCTTACTCTTTCTTTTAATCGTGGTAATTTGGACTTCCCTTGTTCTGTATAGCTTGTATTAGCTAAGATATTTCCATTATCATAGAGAACCCCACACATCTTAGTGTAAAGTTCTTCTGCTAGACCACTCCCTCTGAAATTATCTTTAACACAAACATATTCAATTTTTTTAAGAATAGATTTATTGTCATCAGGTAATGATTTAAAGGAGATAAAACCTACTGTTTCATCATTAGCTCTTGCTAATATAATAGTTTTGTTTTGTATAGAAGCACCAAGAGATCTCTCATTAAGAAAATCTAAACCATAAAATTTACTTCTCATATTTTCAGAAATATCATTATCCTTTCTAGTAACAAACTCTAAAACATAATCCTTAATATTTTTATAAGATCCCTCATCAGGTTTTAATGAATAAACTTCTGATATAGAGATATTATGTTTTTTCATTATTTGTTCATCAATAGAGTAATTTTCTTCCAATATAAAATTTTTATACATAACGTTTTCATTATCTCCCTTAACTTCATAGAAGCTAAACTCAACATTATCTATATTTGCGTTTTTAAAGAGAAAAGGTTTCTCATTTTTAATAAAATCCATTATTTGGGTAATCTCTTTACTGTATTTATTGTAGTAATCATTAAGATTTTCAAAATAAGATAAAGATTTCTCAATACTTTCATTTCTTTTTGCAGATTCATAAATCCAAGAAGCATTTAATTCATCAATATTTAATTTTGGTTTAGTAGAGTTAAAGAAACTCATGCTATTGCTGGAAAAATAAAAAACATTTTTAGATAAAGAAGACTCTAATCTATCTATATTATTATTTCTAAATATATCACCTACATTTTTATTAAAAAATAATTCAAAGTTAGGTATTAAATATTCAAAACTATTCACTGTATTTAAAAATTCACTATCTCCTTTATGAGCTTTAATTAAGTTTTCGGCATATTTTTGAATATCATTGGCATTATTTTTAGCAATATCTATAAATAAGTTAATTCTGGAAAAAACTGCAGGCTCTACAAGGTATTTTTTTATATTTTCTACCCCATAATATTCAGCTTCATTGTCATGAAGTGAATAAAAATTCTGATTAATAGGTTGTGGTGGAAGATCATATTTATTAGTAGAAAAATAAGGTTCATTATTTTCATCTATAGCGATGGAAGTCGCATAATAAGTGTCTTTATAATAAGACTGTGAAAATATCTTTTTCAAAGCTAATAGTTCTATAAGTTTTTTTTCATTTTCTTGTATATCCAACATATTTTTAGAAGTATAGCTTGTAATAAGCTCTTTTAAGTATGACATTCAATATTTCTCCAATAAGTTCTTTTTATTATTATAGCAAGTGTATTGAAAACAAGAAATAGGCATGATTATCAATTGATTGATAATTTTACTTATGATAAAATATAAATAATGAATGAGAAGAGAAAATAAAATAAATGCAAAATAAAAGAAAAGGTGAATACTATCTCCATAAGGATAAAAATACAGGTAATATAAAACTGTTTACACTAACAGATGGTGTTTTTAAGATAAAAAAACGTAATGATAGAAATATAAATAAGTCATTAGGATATATTATCAACACAGCAAATTATATGGAAAATATTAATTTATATACTAATATTTCATTAACAAATGATGAAATAAAATTAATTAAAAATGCTAAAAATATATTTTATAATGAGTCAAAGCAAGAGCATCCTTTAGTATTCAGAAATTTTTTAATCGAATATAATAATGAAAAAATAAAAAATAATCATTCTTACCTAACAATGAATATTTTTAAATACCAAGGATTTAATCTTTTAGGAATATCAATAAAAATTAATGAGTTTAATAAAACATCAATAAAGATAATAAAAGAGAATGTCAGTGAAGAAGCATTAATTCTTAATTATATAAAAGATATAATTCCATTCCAGATGGATAATATAAATAAAGAACAGCCTATTATTTTTAGAAACAAAAATAAAGATATGGTTGATATATTTGAAAGAAACACGTTAAATGATTATCTTGCGACAAGAATAGATAAAGTAGAAATATCTCCTTTTAATGAAAAACAATTTATTGATGAAAACTTTGAAATGATACATTCTTTAATAACAAACTATATAACTAATTCACGTATAAAAGATGAAGTTAAAGTTAATTATGAAGATAAAAAAGAATATAATAAATTAATTATATATACGGATGCTTCAACGTTTATTGATAGTCGGAAAAAGATCAATGATAGTGGATGTGGTATAGTAATAAAACATGATACATCAGATGAAATAATGTTTGAGATAAATCGAAAATTTAAACCAGAGACGGTAAATTCCACGGTAAATTTTGATGCTAATTACTCAGAAGGGAATGCTATATTAGAAGCTTTGAAATTTATTAAAGATGTTTCACTTATTGATAAAGAAACAAAAATTGAAATACGAAGTGATAGTATATCTAATATAAGAAAGTTAAATGATCTTGAAAACCATTATAAAGTATCAAAAGCAATAGTTGATTTTTGTAAAGAAAATTTGAAAGATATTGATATAGAGTTTAAATGGGTAAAAGGACATTCGACTTACAAATATAATGTAATAGCAGACGATTTAGCAAGTAGCAGTCTTTTTAATACTGATTTTGATTTAAAGGTAAAAGAAAACAGTTTTGAAGTTGAAGCATTCAAAAATAGAAATAAACATACTTTGAGAATGAAATTGTAGTGATTTAAAGTACCAGTTGAAATCATCTCTTTTTTGATTTATAATAGCTAGTTCATAATAAGGAATAATAAATGGGTGTTAAACAAGAACTTGATAAATTTTATACAAAAAAAGATGTAGTTGAACAATTACTTAAAGAAATTGATCTTAAAAACTTTGATCTTATCATTGAACCAAGCGCTGGGAATGGTGGGTTCAGTGATTTTTTGTATTCATTTAATATGGTCGCTTTAGATATAGAACCAGAAAAAGATTATATTATTAAACAAGATTGGTTTACATTTGATACATCAAATCATTACCGAAAGGTGCTTGTTATTGGTAACCCTCCTTTTGGATTAAGGAATATTTTATCAAAAAGATTTATAGAACATGCACTAAAAATTGAAAATATTAATACCATAGCTTTTGTATTACCTGATGTGTTTAATAAACATACAAATCAAAAGATATTTCCTAAAGAATGGAAACTAAAACAAGTTATCAAACTACCAAGAGACAGTTTTACTTTGGATGGAGAAGAATATCATGTCCCATGTTCATTTTATATATGGACAAAGGATGAGGTAGAAAAAGATCTTAGGTTTAATCCAGATGAATTTATTACTCAAGACTTTGAATATATATTAACTAAAGATAAAGAAAATGCTGACTTTTTTGTAATGGGAGCAAGCCCTCGTGTCGTTAAAGAAATTGCTGATGTCCATATTAATAACAGAGGATATTATATAAAATCTTTAATAGGTAAAGAGATATTAATGGATAGGTTTAGAAACATAAACTGGAATGAGCATGGTAATAGTAGTGTTAATGGCGGAGCATCATGGTTTTCTAAACCCGAATTAATAAAAGCGTATGAAGAACAAAAGAATAAAATATAACAGGAGGCACCCTGTTATATTTTATTAGAAAATAACTTCTTCTAAGGTTTTAGGGATAACGAAACCTTTTGCTTTTTTATCAAATAAATCTGTTCTATACATATTGAACCATCTAACAAAAGTGTCATCATTCTTACTAATTTTAAAACGAATACTTGATTCCGTGTTGGCATTACCATCAGCTATTTTTTTACCACCATGAGCAGCAGTTCCAAGAAGCTCTACTTCTTTTTCCATTTGTTCATGTGTAAGATAAAAAGGAAATAGGTGAACTTTACCATCCATTAACCTAAAAGCAACGCAAAGATAATCAGTTTGTTCCCATAGTCTAATTTGAACAAGGTTCATTCTTTGAGATTTATTATTGATTAGTGAAGTTTTAAATTCAATATCTTTATCATCAGAAGTATGGAAATCACCTTTACCTAAAGAAGGTAAGTTACTGGCCCATTTGAAGAACTCTCCAACTTTTCTTTCTATACGCTGACCATAGCTTTGAGGAGTAAGAGTGTTCATATAAAAAATAAATTTAGGGCTAAACTTTTGGTTTTCAAGTTGTTTTTCTTGAGATTTAATATTTTTCTTAAGGGCATTGTAAAGCTGAATTTGTTTATAAATATCAAGCTCTGAAACCTCTTTCATTATAGCAACTGTCATTTATATATTCCTAATATTTTTCAATATTATAATATTATCATAAAGGTATATGAAAAACAATCATTTTCAGAGAGTTACAAAAAAGCAAGGAAAAGTATGATTTTAGTTATATTTTCTTAATATTTATGAGGTTATTATGAAAATAGATGCCCTATTTTTGACTTTTTAACAAAAATAATTGTAAGCTTTGTGAATGAAATAAAATAGAGGAATTTTTAATGTATTATAAAATTAATCAAGAACCAAGCAAATATGAATCAAAATTCAGTATAGAATACTTAAATGATATGTCTCATTTTTTTGGATTATTAAATAATGAAGGTATAAGAAAACCATTTTTTGAAGAGGCTGGGTTTTTCTCTAAGATTAGTTCTGATGAATCTGTTGTTAAAGAATATGTTAGAAATAATATGAAGGTTAAACATATGTATCATCAGGGAGTTTTTATAAATGTTCTACAAGATGAAAATGAAGGAGTAATTCACGTATTTTCTCATGAGCCATTTTTAACGGAAGAAGAAGAAATAAGTAGAACATTTAAACTAAATATTCTAAAAACAACTTATAGTGATTTAATAAAAAAATTATTAACTGATGCATTAAATGAAAGGGAGCAGTTTTATAGAAAATATGCGGATGCCTTGCATCATTTTCAAAAAATGAATGTTTTAAAAGAACAAGCATTGGATAAAAAAGAAAATTTTATTGATAACGATCCGCAAAAAACAGAAGAATATGGTAAAGCGATAAGATGCCATATGGCAAGAACTAAACAAAGTAATGAAGCTAAATTAGAGTGCTTCCCTGTATTAAAAGAACTTGTTCAAAGTAAAGATTTTTTTAATTTGGTTTCAAGTTTAATTGAAAATAGAGCAAGTTTTTATGATTTGATATATTCAGAAAAACAAAGAGAACTGGCTCAGTTTTTAAATACTTTTGCTGGATATTAAAAAATACTTTACTTAAACTATACCAATGGTTATAATGGTTATGTTTCTGCCAAGAACGATATTTCGAAAGAAAGCTTTGTAGCTGCCAATGTGTTATTAGGTGCTGGAGTTCTGCTAATAAGCCGACATCTATAAAGTTAGGAACTCTAAAGAAAAAGCCCATATTCGTATGGGCTTTTCTTTTTTTACGGTTTAGATACTTTTTCTACTTTAACTTTCAAATAAGTATCACCAAAACCATCAAGTTTATAGGTTTTTCCCGGTTCAACAATAATTTTTTGCTGATAATCTACTTTTTGAAGTCTATTTTCTTCTTTGGAAATAAGATTATAGTGAGAGAAATGATAATCAAAATAGTAAAGAAGACCTTTATCTGTTTTATAAAGAGTGCTATTTAAGGTTACCCCCTCATCTACTTGTTTTTCGTCTTTTGTTTTGCTATCAGGGATAGATATTGTTCTTAAAGAAGAAACAGGAGCAGTTACTCCATCATCAGTTAAAGCAGTACTGACTGAACTAACTAGAATATCTGCTGTAGGATCTGTTTTATTAATTTTATAAAGTTGTACAGAAGAACTATATAAATCTGCCATAGCAGAACCTGTAAATAAAGAACCACATATCAAAGTACTTAGTAAAATCTTTTTCATGAAAATCTCCTGTTTAAAATCAATTTATATCTTAATAATAAGAGGAAAATCAAATTTTTAATTTAAGCTTTAAATCTAGTTAATGTTTTAATATTTTTAGATTCAATAACTTTGTAAAAATCATGGTTATTGATTTTTTTAAGTTCTTCATTTTCGTAATATAAAACCGAATCAGTTTGATCAAGACAGGTTATACCAATTTTATAATCAATAGAGATTTTATGTTGTTGCACAGACTCTTCTACGGATTTCAGATCTTTATTAATAGAATCAAAAAGTTCATCAATATCTAAATATGCAAAACGTAAGGTTCCCTGAAATTCATTAGGAATATTTGTTTGATCAACAATCCCCGGATAGGGCTTATGATCTAGCTCATGTTTAAGGGATCCAGCGCCATGACGAGTTTTATAACACCTCGTAGCATATACAACATCAAGTTCTGAAATTTCGTTTTCGATACAGATATCTATTACATTTTTAAGACCTGTATTAGAACGTGTGACATGAGGAAATTCTCCCATATGTTGATCTAACATTAAACCTTGAGCACCCTCAAAGACTATAGAATAATCCTTAAAATAGTCATGTTTAAAGTTATTAACACCTATTTTTAAAGATTTTCTCATATCAATGATATCTTGAATAAAACGATCAATCACTGCTTCATGTAAAAATAAACCATTCTCTTCGTAATATTTTTTAAGGCCAAGTTCTCTAACTCTTTTTTCAAAGAAAGAACTAATAACCCTCATTTTATCTCTAAGACGAATAAGTGATTCAGTATCTTTTAATTGTAAAGGTTTACCAGCAACTTCTGAACGATGAATAGTTTCACCAATACCAAGACCACATGAACCGTGTTGATTACCTTCACCTCTCGATCTTTCAAGCCATCTATTAATTAGCATATCGTAAGGTGTAGTAATATAACAATCATCATGAGCTGCAACCACAGGATAAACATCTTTATTATTTAATTCATGTAATTCTTGAAGATAAATTATAGGGTTTATAATAAAATGTTTAGAGAAATAACCTCTAGAGTTAGGAATAAAACTGTTTGCCATAAAATGACCAAAAACATGACGTTTCCCATCGGGAGAAATTACAGTATGTCCAGCTTGTGCTCCTCCATTAAAGCGAATAACCATGCTTTTATCATTTTCCAATGATAATTGATTTGTAAAAACTCCCTTTCCTTCATCACCATAACCTGAACCTATAACAACTTTTGCTTTCATAATAAACTCCTTATTAATACTTATTGTATTTATATCAATAAGTATATATAACTAAATGCTAATCGTCAATTCTATTTGACTTTTTATGTTTTTATTTAATAATGATGTAAATTAATAAAAATAAAAGGGTGAAAAATGAGCGGATTATTTACTATAGCAGCAAGATTATCTACGGGTAGGGTAATAAGTGCTAAAACGTGGAAAGGTGATTATTTAGGGCCAAGAGTATTTACTGATGAATCTTACTTTTTAAAACTTTTTACAGAATATTTAAAATGCGACCAGAAAAGATTGCTTCCGAGTAATAAAGAAGTAGCAGAGCAGATGTATAATGAATATGAGAGTGGTATTGGATTAGTAGCTCCGTATCACTATGGTATTTGTTTTATTGATTTTATTGATAAAACTGTAGATTATTATAATATTGATTCTAGATTAGGGTTTATACATAAAGCTATTATACAATGGGAAGTAAAAGAATTTTTCCAAAGATATCGTGAATATTTCACCCATCAAAATGGTAATGGTAAGCAGATTTTGCAGCAGATATTAGATAATGATATGAGTCATAATATATTAGCTAACTTTTTATATGCTAAAGATAAAGGATGGCTAAGAAAAGTTTCTGTAGATGAAGAAAAAAATACAATAAAGATACCTTATGATTTTAAATTAAATGATTTTCTTAATGCTTGTTTAAATCGTGGAGATAATGATTTTCCTAACACATATAGTTATGAAATACCAGAATGGACAATAAACAGTAATAAACATGATATTGATGTAAGGAAGTTAGAAGAAATAAAAGAAAATCTCATAAGAAAAGAAATATTAAATGAATATGATTTATTGGGCTGGACTTTATATAAAAATAAACTATTTTCAGACGAATAAAAAGAGGCTCTAAGAGCCTCTTTTAGTTATCAAAGCTATTAAAATTCCGTGATTCCTGAACGATTTCATCAATAATATTTATGACTTCTTTTTTATTTTCAAGAGATACTTTTTCTAATATTTTATAAGTTAAGTCAGATATTCTTGCCTGAAATTTATCTTCTGAAATATCTTCACCAAACATACAAGGGAAAGGTATCCAAGGTTCACGAAGAAACTTTATATTTTGAAATAATGCACTATTTCCATTTCCAAATCCATCTGATTCTTGTTCAAGCCAAGACCAGTCCTGAATTTTTAACTCATTATTATCCTTAGTTATAATAAGTTTTTTAAATGTTTTTAAATTGTTTGTTTCTTTTAAAAAATATTTAGCAATTTTAATAGTAATAGACATTGGGCATAATATGTATTGCTCTCTTATTTTCTTTGCTATCAATATATCAAGTTTATCATGGATATTTTCATTAATCCACGATGAATCTAAAGTCAGTTCATTTTCTTTTTGTATCTTATTAACTTCATAATATTCTTTAATAGCATTTTTGGAGGATGTTGATAAAATAGTTCCTAAATAGAAAGAGCCTTCTACATCAGTAGTTTTTTTATTTTCATAACTCAATAAAGCTTGGTAAATTCCCAAATCATTGGACCAAATATCATAATATTTTTTCATAACTCCTCCTTTTTAAAAATACTATAATAAATTTTAAAAAAAGTAAAAATAAAAAGGCCCTCGTAATAGGGCCTTTCTTAATAGTATACTTTAAAACTTAACAACCCCTGTTCCAGAACTACCACCTTCATAAGGAGCAAGCTGTGTAATAGCTGTTTTTACAGAAAGCGCTTTATCAGGAGACCAAGAATCAATAACATCTTTTATCGCACGACCTTCGTTTACTTCTATGGTGCTTACAATAACTTCTGCTAAGTCTTCATTTTTCTCAAGAACAAGAACTCTTTGCCCTAATAGTTCTTTCCAAGATTTCATAACATCATCAAAATAATGACGAGCATGACTACCTTGCTTAACAACAATATGATAGACATGATACATCTTAGATGCCATATTAAGTAGCTGTTCGCTTGTGTAGTCTTTAGTTTCTTGATTACCAAATACCTTTCTTATTTCAGAAGCTAAAAGATCCTCTGGCGCTTCCTCATCACCTAACGTGAATAGATATCCTTTCTTACCTCTTTTTTCATAACAGTCGATAGAAGTATTAAGAGCAGCAAAATACCAAGCTAAGTTATAAGATTCAAAGCAGTTTCCACCACCACCACCTTCTAAATAGATATTCTTAAGATCTTCGGCAATAGTAATATCTGCTTCAAACTGTGTTACCTGTAAAGGAGCACTATCATATTTAACATCACCAATACCCATACACATAACATGTGGGTCGGAAACGGGTTTACGTTTAATAATCTCCTCTACCATTACTCCTAAGCCATTACGGGCTAACTGTTCAGCATTAATCCCCATAGAACCAGTAACGTCTAAAGCAACAATAATAGCATTAGAGTTAGGGTTTAATGCAGAGTCTCTGGACTCACGAACTGTTATTTTTTTAGGATCAAATTTTTCTAACATATGAGAGGATGAGAATATTTCCTCTCTTGTTTTTGTTTTTACAGAACTTGTATGACTCACCCAAGCGCTATCATCCCATCTCGAAGTACCCATATTACACCTCTCTATATAAATCAGTTGATTTTAAATTCATCTGAACAAATGTTCTTTTCCCAAAACTTTTAGGAAGAACAATCTTGTTCCATTCAGCATATGTTTCTATTGCTGTCCCACTACAACCATCCCTTAACCACTTAACTAAATACTCTGGAATACTGCTATCTTTTAACAAATAAATACCATTTTTATTTCCTAACATTTGTCTACCAAACTGTTTAATCATTTCCAAATCAAGTAATAATGATGCTTGTTTATTATTAAGTAAACTAACAGGAGCAATATCTACAGCATCAGCAGATAACATTTTAAGCTTATCTCCAGAAGGTTTGGAATACCACCAACCACCTAAAATCATCCCTTCATGCGTTTCTGGATTAATATAGTAGTTATCAAGATTAATACCTCCATGCATAATGTTATTATAATGAACAAGACAAGTAAGATTTAAAACAGTGCTAATTATCCAAGCAACATGTTTCGGATCTATTTTTCCGTTATAATACTCAAGAACATCTCTAACATTTAAAAAACTTTTTTCTTTTTTAATAATGATATAAAGACTATCTTCTGTTTTTAATGCTTCTGATATTTTAGGAATATATCGTTCAAAAGTATTTTTCATATCATTATTTGCATATTTAATTTTTTCTATGTTCCTTAGACCTAACAAAACATCATCCATATATTCTTTGTTAAATCTCCACATAACATGGTTATTAGCAATATAATATTCACCCATTTCAAATTTATTCTGTTTTAAATACCTAAACACAAATTTTCTACCATCTAATGTTTTGATTTCTATTACATTAGCATTCGTGCCGAAAGTACCATTTTTAATCTTTTTAAGAGCTTCTTGATAAATTTCATGTATATGAGCAAATACAAAACTAGTATCTCCATTATTTTTATCTGGATGCCACATTACAGAGAGTTTACGATAAGTCTTTTTCACATCAACTTCTGTTCCAAAAAAGAGCTTTTCTGGATTAGAAACCTTAATATTTAAAATGTCGTTTTTATTTAAGCTTTCAATGTTCATAAGCTCTTCCTCTTATTGTATTTTATACACTAACTGTATAATATAAAAATAAAGAAGTCAAATTTTTATACAAAAAGTTTAGGATATTAAACATTAACAACATAAGATTTTTGAATTTCAAGCATTTTTATGGTATTTTTTATAAAAAAAGGAGGAGTAATGGGGCAATATTGGGTACTAAACATAAGTGATACAGATTGGGATGAAGATGAAAATTTTAAGGATACAAATATTTATTTTAAAATTCCATGTAATATTACATACGATTACCTATATAAAATTATAAGTAGTATTGCTTATTCTTATAATAAAATATCAAGAAAATATGTTAATTATACTTGTCGCAGAGGTGGTTCTATTTCATACCCCAATTTTTTATCTATTGTAAAACCTGTTATAAAAAAATATTTTGAAATGGATGAAGTGAACAATGCAGTTATAAAGAATATATCAGAGAATACAATAAAAACTATTAAAATTGATGATATTCAAGGTTATTTACATAACTATCATAATAATGAATACTATTATTGCACTGAAATATATAATAAAAAAATAATTTATAATAGAATTACTAACTCTCAAATTTTTTATGATAATAATTATATCGATTATTTTAATTTCGATGAAAGTGATGATGAGCAATATAGATCTTATTATAAAAGGACCATGAAACAATTTTTCTATGATAAACAGGTTGCAATGGATCATGTTTTATTTGATATAGAAGAAATGAAAGATGAGTTAAGCATAGATTATTATCCAGATGATAAAGAAATTGACAAAGTAGTGGCATTTATGTTCAAGAAAAGATTAGATAAAATAGGTAAAGAGGAAGAACAAGAAGAATATGAACATTGATTTAGATTTTTGGATTTTAAAATTAAGCGATACCACTTATTATAAAAGAGGGTATGCTTTTAGCGAAACAAAAAAAGCAGAGTATGTAAGCATTCCATCAAGTATAACATATAATCAGATATTTAAATTATTATTTTTAATAAGGTATGTATACGATAACATGTTTGATGATGGAACAATCATTATAAAAAAAATAACAACTAAGCAGATCGCTCATATCCTTAACTACATATTTGGATATGAAATTTTATCTGAAGAAAATATAATAAATGAAAAGGAAAATAATAGAATTAAAAATATAGTATTATCTTACTTAGAATATGAATTATCAAGCATATTTAACAATCGTAATAATGATGAAAACGAGCATAATTATGTGAAATCTAACTCTTTTTTTGGTATAGATAATATCGATGAAATTTTAGATGGTGATAAATATTTTTATTATAGACTCCAAGAAAATCATCCTTTTGTTAAAGTAGATGGTGAAAAAGAACCTCTTGTTTTTAGAGACATAAATAAAATAAAAGAGGCAATAAAATACACATTAAAAGAAATTAAGCATCCTGAAAAAATGAATGTATATGATAGGAGTTTGAAAAAAGATGTTATATGCTTGATGAAGTCATTAAAAGGAGAGAAGCATTATATTATTATGAATAAAGGTGAAGCTAAAAATTTTTATAATAAGTTGTCTTATATTAACATATTAAGTAGCAATAAATATAGAAAAATAGCCTCAAAAATAGGTAGTATAAAATACCCTCTTTATGTTCCTGTTAATGGTAATAAAACTTTAGACATAAAAGAAGTAATATTCTTACTAAATAAAATCTATGGTTATAAAGAATTAAAAGAAGATGAAATAAAAATATTAAATGACGAGGCGTATAAAGGTTATTATGGTTATATTCATCCAGAGGTAGAGATTCATTTTGTAGGAACTTTAAATCAAAGTATTCAAGCTTTACGATATAATGCAATCGACGATTATTCTAGACCAAATGTATCGAGAACGATTTTAGAAAGACAAGTAGAATTAGCGCCAGAAAGTAAGAAAAAGTATTTTTCTAAAAAACTACAAGAACTAAAAGAAAATGAAGAACCTGAACATTTAATAATTTCAGCTTTAGGAAACTTGGTTTAATTAATAAAGGGAGCACCGCTCCCTTTTTAATATTATAATTTTGGTCTGTTTCTATTTATATTTGATACTTCAAGATTGCTACGCAAATCATTAATAAAGTTTTCCATTTCTGGTTTTAAATTATCAGGCAATCCATTTTTTATATTATGAAGAAATCCTTCATTACCACTTTTTAGTTCTTCGTTAAATGCTCCTGATTGAGCAATAGGTATAATTACGTCATTCATTGTTTCATTGAAATAAGAAACTCCACCATCCTTTTTCTGTATATACTCATTATTAATATATTCTATAAAGCTTTTTGAACTAAGTTTTGAAATATCTACTGGAATAATACCTTGCTTAGCTATTTCTGCAACTCCTTTACATTGAGGAAGATGTGAACCATAGATGATACTATTAAGGCTTTCATTAAAGAATTTTTCATCATCATAGTTGTGTTCATAAGATTTTGTTTTTAAAACTTGAGATAATAACCCCATACCTTTTGCTGCCTCTGCTTCATTAGAAGCAAAAGAAAATGGATCTTCAACTGTAATATTTAAAAAGTGTTGAACAGTTTCTTTAAATAGCTCTGGTTTATGTTTTGGATCTTCTGGATAACGATCATAATCACGACCATCATCGTAATGGTGAACTACTGGATCATACCTCCCAGCGCGTTCTATAATTTTTAAAGCTTCTTTTCCATAAGTATCAGGAGCAATCATAATAGCATTTGCATAAATGGAACCTTCGGTAATATCTAAAAAAGATGCTGAAATAACAATATCTTCAAGTTTTTTCTTATCGGCTGGGAATATCTCGCCTTCTCTAAGAAGTGCATTAATATAAGCTTCTGTCGATTCTTTATTGCTACTTATATGTCCATCTATATATTTTTGAGTAAACTGATCATATCTTTCATGATTCTTATCTATAAGCTCACTCAAAGAGTGAATAACTGATCCAGCCTCACGGCAAGCGCTTGAGAAAGAAACATCTTTGCTTTTATTAATTTCAAATAATTTTTCAACTTGATTTTCTGCTTTAGTTAATCTTGCGATTAACTCTTCTCTGCTGAGATTATTAAGATCTTCAATATTCATATTAATTTCCTTTTATAGTAATAGATTAACTTTACTTTGCTATTTTATATTGTAATCTAAAAAGAAAAAGGAGAGCCTATGTCAAATATGATTACAACAGAAGAAAAAATAGAAAAGATTTTAACTAAAGATTCTGATAAATATATAGTTCCATTATATCAAAGACCATACAGTTGGCAAATAGATGATATGAAAAAATTAATAGAAGATATATATGAAGTATATAATTCAAATAATAATGATAATTACTATCTTGGAAGTATTATATGTATAAGTAAGGATAATTTAATATTTGAAATAGTAGATGGACAACAACGATTAGTATCTTTAACTATTATACTATCTGCTTTGAGTGATTTATTATCAGATAAGAAAAAGTTCGAGGTTAAAAATAGAATAGAATATGAAAACGAAAATAAAGTAGATCATTATGAACCTAAAATAAAAATAAGAAAGCAAGATGAATCATATTATTCACAGAATATAATTAGATGTAATAGAAATGAGATTTTTGATGAATCTTTTTTAATAAAGAACTCAGATTTAAAAGGGAAAACACAAAGTCAAAAAAACTTAGCAAATAATTTTAATTGCGCTAAAAAATTATTAAAAGAAATAAAACAAGAAACCGATATAATCTCTTTTATGAATTTTATTTTAAGAAACGTATCTATTATAAAAATAACAACAATAGATACAAATGATTCATTTAGATTATTCAATGTATTAAATTCAAGGGGAATACCCTTAACTCAATCAGACTTATTTAAAGCTTTTTTGTTTGAAAAGTTAAACGAAAATGAAAAAGATTTAAGCGATTTTGAAAAAACTTGGGATGATATAGAAAATAAAATTGGTATAGAAAATATGGGAAGTTTCTTATTAGCTCATGCATCAGCTAGAGAATCCAATAAAAGTATAATACAAAATACAAAAATAATGAATAATTTTAAGGGCCTGTTTGAAAATAAAGAACATGAATATAATAAGTTTCCTCAAAAAGGCTTGGAAGATATATATTATTCATATATAATAATAGAAGATTATATTAATAATTTATCTTATCCAAATATAAATGTAAAAAAAGCCTTTTATGCCATGAAAAATTCAACTTTAAAAGGAAGTATTTATAAGTGGATTGCTCCCATGCTATGCATGTTTAATTTTTTTAATAAAGGGTTTTATTCTGAAAAGGATATAGAAAATTTTATTATATACTATGAAAAAATGTATTTTAAATATTTGTTAAACAAGAATAATAAAAACTCTTTTTTAGATACTATAAATAAAGAGCTTATTGGATATATGAATAACAAAGACTCTATGGATAAAATTTTATCTATAATAAAGACAAATATTTTAAAGTTGCCAGAAATAAATGAAAGTTTAAAGAAAGATTTTAATACAAATAATAGAATAAATATTCCAATATTAAAATCAATTTTAATAAGGATAGAGCTTGATAACATTGATGAGGCTTTTTATCCTGATATAAATAATATAACAATAGAACATATATTACCTAAAACTTTAAATAAAGATTGGCTAATATATTTCACAAAAGATGAGCATGAAGAGTATGTAGATGATATAGGAAATTTAATGTTATTAACAAAATCAAAAAATAGTAGTGCTCAAAATACTTCATTTAGTAAAAAAATTATTTCATATAGTAAAAATAACTCTGTTTCTGTATTTAAGTTAACTCAAGATGTGATATTAATGAATAGTTGGAATAAAACTAATATCATTAGTAGAAGTGATAAAATTATAAGTAAGATTAATAAATTTATAGGAATATAATGATAAATGAATAGGTTAATAATTACTCATGCGAACTGTGTAGATGGATGTTGCTCATGCGCAATACTAAAAGAAAAATACAAAGAAGAAGCTAAATACATTGAGGTTGACTATGCGGATGCCGATCCTGTTTATCCTGAAAGATATAATAAGTTTATGTCAGAAGTGGAACATATCCATAATGGTGAAGTAATTATGGCGGATATATGTTTGAAAAAAGAAATTGTGGACATGTTTATTTCAAAAAATAATGAAGTAACTATTATAGATCATCATGCTACAGTAAAACCTATAATAGACGACTTAAGAATATTAAAAAAGAAGAATCCTAATATAAAACTTAATATTATATTTAGTGATGATAATAAAGAAAGCGGCGCAATGTTAACATGGAAATATGTAAATCCACAAGTTTCTCCTCCATTATTAATAAAATTAGTAGAGGATTATGATTTATGGAAGTTTATGTATCCAGAAACTAAACCTTTCCATGCTAAATTACTTGATAATAACAAACAGCCTAAAGATTATTCTAAAGAGTTCTTTTCTGACCTAATCTACAATGAAGAAAACTTAAATGTTTTAATAAAAGAAGGTAAAGGTATTTATGAATCTTATATTAACTTGCTAAATGATTATGCGGATAAATCAGAAGAAGTTATATTAGATGGTAAAAAAGGATTAATGGTGAATGCCCCTATGAAGTATAGAAGTGATTTGGGAGAAATTGTTAATCAAAGATCGGGAACTTTTGCTTTAATATGGGAAGAACAAAATGATGGAATTGTTAGCTGCAGTCTTCGATCTCAAAAAGGGTTTAATGTAAAAGAAATAGCAGAAAAAATGGGGGGTGGTGGACATGAAAATGCAGCGGCGTTTAGAATGTCTACTTTGACTGAGTTTCAAGATCTAGTATCCCCTTCAAATCGTCCTCGAAGGAAAATGTAAAAAAGTGATATAATAGCGTTTTTTCAAAACGCTATTTATATTATCCTAAGTAATATAAATAGATATACTACTTTTTAATTATTATATATGTTATTGAATAATAGAGATATTTAATAAGATAGCAAAACAATCAACAATATTTAAAACTAAAAATAATAAATAAAACTCATAAAAACAGAATATAATTCTTTAAAATAAAATATTTGAAATACATAATTAGATATACAATAATGTATTTTCTTATATTACAAAAGGATAAATCTCTTATGAAAACGCTTAAAGGTCAAATGATGTTTTTGGTAGTATCTGTATGCCTGCTATTTGTGGCCTTCATAGTTATTACCGGATTCCAATCATACAATAAAATATATGATTCAAGAAAAAATCAATTAAAAACAACCGTTGAAATTGCATTTAACATAGCTAATGGTTATAAAAAGTTAGCAGACGAAGGAAAATTAACAGAGGAAGAAGCTAAAAGAGAAGCAATTTCTGCGATTAAAAATGCTAAGTATGGAAACAATATTGGGTATTTCTATATTTTTAATATTGATAATGGATTAACTGTTATGCATCCTGATCATCCAGAATGGGATGGAGAAAAGAGACTTAGTGAAATACAAACATCTCCCGGAGAGTATGGAATAGCAAAAATGAGTAGTGCTTTGTTAAGAAGTAAAAATAATGAAGCGTTTGTTGAAATTAATTTTCCTAAACCCGGTTCAACAGAACCAGCACCTAAACTACAATATTTGTTAAAAGTAGATTCTTGGGGATGGATGATTGGTTCTGGTATATATATTGATGATTTAGATGATATATTATATGCTGATATGTTTATATTATTTATTGAAAGCGTTGTTATTATATTAGCCCTATTTATTATATCAGGAATGGTAGTTAAAAGCGTATTCAAAAAAATCGGAGGTGAGCCATTAGAAGCGATAAAGATAATGAAAGAAGTAGCTCAAGGTAATTTAAAAGTAAATATTGAAACTAAATATGAAAATAGCTTGCTTGACTACTTAAATAAAATGATAAGTGATTTATCAATAGCGATATCTCAAATAAAAGATAGCACAAGAGAAATATCTGTAGCTTCCAATGAGATCCAGCAAGGTAATTTAGATTTATCCAAAAGAACAGAAGAAACGTCTATGAGTCTTCAATCTATAGCGGCTTCATCATTACAAGTATCAGAGGGCGCTAAATTAAGTTATGAATACTCCAAAGAATCAGAAGAATTAACTAAAAAGGCGACTATAAATACCCATGAAGGTAAAAAAGCATTTACTAGTGTTGTTGAAACAATGGATGAAATAAAGGTAGCTTCTGATAAAATTTCTGAAATAACGAGTGTTATTGATGGTATAGCATTCCAGACTAATTTATTATCGCTAAATGCAGCTGTAGAAGCAGCAAGAGCGGGTGAAGCGGGTAGAGGTTTCGCTGTAGTAGCTGGAGAAGTAAGAAATCTTGCTCAAAAATCGGCAGTTGCTGCTAAAGAAATAAAAGAACTAATATCAAACTCCTCAAGTTTGGTTACAAAAGGACATAATCTGGTTTCATTGTCAGAAGAAAAAATGGTTGAGATAGATAAATCTATTAGTAAAATAGAAACAATGATACGTGAGATTAACGTATCAACAAAAGAACAAACAGAAGGTATCTCACAGATAAATAATGCTCTAAATAATTTAGATGGTATGACTCAGCAAAATGCTGCATTAGTAGAAGAGGCTACATCAGCATCAGGTTCACTAAATGAACAGGTATCAAATCTATTCGAATCAGTGTCTAAGTTTAAAGCATAAGTAATAGAATTTGATTTTAAAGAAAAAGGAAGCTATGATTCGTTCAGGCTTCCTTTAATTTTTATGCCTTCCGTTCTCTGAAAAAGGTAAACTAAGGACTTAAATACTTAAATCATCCATTTATTATTAGGGATTTAAGCTAACGAGAACAAGCCAAGAATCCCCTTATAATAGGTGAAAAAGATGAATAAAAACTTTACGTTACAAAGCTTCAAATCTGCTGTTTCAAATGCTTCTGATTATTTAAAAGGAAAAGGATTAGAAGTCTCTCACTCCACAATGCTTAATGTATTTTCTGTTTTTTTGGGAAGTAAAAACTGGAATACGTTACAAGCCGAGCTAAAAGAAAAAAATAATAAGGATGTTGGCGATAATGATCTCTATAAACTTAAATCAGGGATAATACTTATTATTTCAGAAAATGAACAAGACTATGTAGACTATATAAATAATGTAATTATAAAAAAAATCTTTAATTTAAGAGGGAATGATAAAATAATAAGAAATCTTGCTGAAGAAAAATATTATAGTTTATTAAAAACATCTATAAGAAGAAAGCCTGATGTTATTTCGATTAATAATTTATCATATAATTCTAAAAATGATTTATTTGAATCGGTATTGTTAAATCAAAATCACCATCAACATGGAGAGCTAATAATAAATACAACAAAGTTAAATAAGTATTTAATATCTCCATTTGAAAATATAAATTACCCTGTTTTAAAAAATGCTATGAGAAGGAGTCCTGATATTATAATATGTGATAACCTGTTATACGCTTCTCAAATTGATTTGGTTCCTGCTTCTTTAACAAGTCATTTAGTTATAGTAGGGATGAAAGCTAAAAATGAAACTGATGCTTTAACTAAAGTGTGGGATGCTTTTTCAAAAGAAGATCATTATCGTAATGGATATATTAATTCTCAAATAGTAAAAGATGAAGTTAAAAAAATAATAGATCTTAATAAGTAAAAAAAGCACCTTTTATAGGTGCTTTCTTCATTCATAAATCTATCATTAAAATCTGCTTTAATTATTAAAAATATCTATAAAACATTACTATCAAAGGATTTTATGATATAATATTTATAAATTTTATTAAAGAGGAAAAACTATGAAGATTAATAAAACATGCAAGGATGGAGAAATTTTTATTGGTGATTTGTTCCATTTCGATTATAAAAAGATTTTAGATACACCTTTTAGTAATAGTAATTTTGCTGCTCATTTAATTGAAAAAGACGCAGATGAAGCATATATTCATGTTAATTTTGATCCTCAAATAACACTCAATGTGCCAAGTTACAATATTTACTACGTTAAAGATAATAAAATCATTGAACAGAGTTTTGAAAATACTGCTGTATTTTTCAGTTATGTTATGGGTAAAGAAAGAGAAGGCGTATTTAACAGGATTGGTAATTATAACGAAACTAACCTAGATGTTGCTACTTTACTCTTAAGAAATGATTACGCTCCTCCTGTTGATTTGGAATCCAGTATTACTGATAAGTCCCTTAATATTACTACCAGTTTTGGTGAGAATGTTCAGTATGGAGATATAGTAAAATTAAATTATGATCTTCTGAAAGAAGAACAAAAGGGTGAGAAAAAAATATTGAATCAAGCATTTTTAGATAAACTTGATAGTTTTGGTGTAAAAGAAATCTATTTCCATATTACTGATATAAAGAATAGTTATAAACATTGCTTTAGTTCCCCTAAAATATATATTTATGCTGTATCAGAATCAGGATTAAAAAATGGAAAAACAGATGAAGAAAATGCCAGCGATCTTGAATATTTTAAAGAAAGCAATCAGCCTAATAGAAAGCTAGACACTTATTTCCAAGAAGTAGATGGTGGAATAAATATATTAGAAAAATTAAATGCTAAAGGTATTTTTGAAAAAATAACAGGAAATACTAATAGTGTAGAGCTTGAGTTAGATGATGTTGTAGGAAAACCTACAAGAAGATTAAAAATGTAAAAAAAATATTTATACAATAAAAAGAGATCCGGGGATCTCTTTTTTGATTTCCTAGATAATATAAAATATTGTTTTTAGAGCTGTTTTATTAGGCATGTTTTTTATATTATAAAATTTCTTTGTATCCAAACCTTTATACCAGAAAAGATAAATAACACAAAAAATAATGGTATAATATAAACCAGCCTCACCGAGACTAAACATGAAAAAGAAATTATCAAAGGCATGATAAATATTACCAAAAATATCAAAATGATTGTCGGAATCAACACTTTCAAAAATAATCATACTAAGACTTATCCAAAATAGTAAACTAATAAAAAGCTTAGGAATAAGAACTAATGCGCATGTTTTTTTATCTCTTGGCATTATATTTGATACGTTATCATTATTAACAAATTCTAAGATATTTCTTTTTTCTTCGTCAATGATTACCTGTAAGTGAATCCCTATTTTTAATCCAAATATAGCATCATTAAATTTTAATGGTAAAATACGAATAAGTTTAGTTTCTTCATCTTCAATTTCAAAATCAATCAAAGTATAAGCTGGTTCAATGACATTTTTATCTATATCATACGTTGGTTCAAAACTAGTAATTCCTCTAATGGTTCCAACATACATATAAGATGGTATTGCAGTATTTTTCATTTTTATTTCTCCTTTTATATCATTAATTTTAATGCATAGAAAAAGAAAGTAAATAATGAAAAGTAAAAAGAGCATCACTGCTCTTTTTTTATTATTTTAAATATTTTTCATTTATATCGGAACTAATAACATATTCCTTATCATTGCCTCTAATCACGCTATATGGTCTATTATAAAGCTTTAATAGTTCTTCCATACGATTGAACATGTTTATTCTAAAATTCTGCTCTGAAGACCTTTCAGAGACATTTCTATGAGAGTCAGATTGCCACGTTGTGTCTGGATAGCATAAATAGGTATGATCATATTTTTGTGTTTTTGCGATCTCCTTTAGCTCATCAGGGATACTTCCAAATAATACTTCAGACCAAGCCATAGTAGTAATAATATCAGAATCACAAAACATGAAGCGGTTAGTCATACGTTCTAATGCTTTTTCTGCACGGAGTTGTCCCCAAGCTACCTGAGATACATTATGATAATGAAAGCTTCCCTTTTGAGCATCAATAAGCGCTTTGGCATATTCTGGAACGAAAACAGTATCAAACTCTTTAGCTAATAAGCGAGAAACTTCACTTTTACCTGTTGATTCTGGTCCAATAAGACAGATTTTTTTCAAGAAATAGCCTCTTGCACTTTCAACAATATACTTCCAGTTTTTAATGGGGTTTTCTCTAATTTCTGTTGCACTAATATCAATACTTTCACGAGCAACATCACATTGAACACAATCACATCCCAAACGTTCTGAAAGTTCCCATCCATAGTCCATTGACGCAATAAGAACATCAGGTTGCCCTGCAACAGATTTTAGTTTATTAATCCAAATATCCCAAAAATCGCTTGTTTCACTTGGATCTTGAGGCATAAATTCATCAAGAGCAATAACTTTCACGCCAGAAATAAGTTCTTCAATCCATTCTTTTCTCATTTCACTTGAAATAGTTTGAGTCTTTAAACAATCAACAACAATAGTTAACTCATCACAATATTGTTTTGCAAATCTAAAAAGATATTCGTGTCCTTTATGTGGAGGCATAAATTTACCAATAACTAAACCCTTTTTATATTTCATTAATTTGACCTCTAATAATATTTGATACATACGATTTTAACATAATTTCATTATCAATAGGAATTGATTTTTCTATGTTATAATTATGTCCCGTAGATTGAAATAAATCTAAATTAAAATAAGAAAAGTGTTTTTCTAACATCTCTTTTTTAAAAAAAGCGTATTTTAATAAGTATTGATCTAAATTTCCAAATAAAGAAATGGAAGATAACCATGTGTCTTTATCAACTGGAGATAAATCCATAGTAGAAATAAAAGATTTAATACTGGTGCTTTTTTGATTTGCAATATGTAATACATTATATGAGCTTTTTATATTATCTACTATTTGACAAGCAGCAAAATCTACTGGCGTCATATCAACAAAAGATTCCTCAAAATTCTCAGGATAACATTTTATTTCATTCAAAAGTTTAACCATAGTTGTAAAAAAATCAGCAGGAAATGTATGATAAAATGTTGAACCTGTAATAAGTCCTAATCTGAAAATCTTACCCCCAATGCTTTCTGTAAGTTTTTCTCCAATAAATTTACTTTGAGAATATCCACCATATAACAAATAATCATCACTATAAGAGATAGAAATAGGTAAATGATTACCCGATTGATTAGATGAAACAAAAACAGATAGTGTTGATATAAAGCTAAAATTATTATTTTTATAAATAGAGCAAAGTCTTAATGTTGTTTCAACATTATTAGCCCAAAGTTTATTTACATTTTTTAAACAATGGATTTCTGCTGCACTATGAATAATATACTCAACAGGAGGAAAATCTTCATTTTTTAATGAAAGCAAATCACCTTCTATAATATTTATATTATCAATCCAATCTGTACCTAAGTTATAGTATTTAGCTTGGTTATATAATTTTGCTTTATTCCTAATAATAGTATGAATAGTATGATATTGCTTACTTATAGCTAATTTTTTTAAGAGATGAATACCAAGAAATCCTGCTCCTCCTGTCACTAATATTTCATTATTATGTATAACAGGAAAACTTATGTTTTGTAAGTTAGGTATTTTATTATATAATTCATTAGTGCTTAATATTATATTCATATCTTTATTTTACCATTAATATTTTTAGGTAGAGAAGGAACTTGTTTTATTATAGAAGGAATCATATTTTTATTAAATGAATCCAATAAATGTTTTCTAATATCAGATATGGAAAAATCTCCAACATAAAATAGAATAAACTTATCTTCTTTTTTACATAACGATTCTTTACAACCTAATTTTAATAAAGATTTTTCAATTTCTTCTGGTGAAATTAAAACACCATTATTTTTAAATTGACGATCTTTTCTTCCTAAAAAGAAATATTCGTCATTATGTTTTTTAACAAGGTCTCCAGTTTTATATAATTTTTTATCACCGATAAAATAAAACTTATTATTTAAGATATCTTGATTATATCCAATACATACATGACTTCCAGCAATATGAAGCTCATTATCATCTGAAATAATATATTCAACTCCTTTTAACGGTTTACCAATATTATCTGCAGTCCAAGATTGATCAACTTTTCTAAAGCTTGAACATATCGTTGCTTCAGTAGGTCCATACGCATTAAACATATTTATATAACTAGCCCATTTTTGTATAATATCCTCATTTCCTACTTCCCCTCCGAATATAACAGCTTCTAAAGAAGTAAAAGCAGTAGGTTCTAATAAAGGAAGGACAGAAGGTGAAATATCAGAATGAGTTATTCTATTAGTGTTAAAGTACTCAAGTAAAGTTTTTGTTTTATTTTGTGTAAATGAACATATATGTAAAGTCGCGCCACTAAATAAAGTAGAATAAATATCTGATAAACTTGCATCAAAAGAAGGACTAAGTAACCAAGCAAAATTTGAATCAGACGTAATATTGATCATTTTAGCCTGTTCTAAAACAACTTCTGGAATAGCATTATCACTTAAATAAATACCTTTCGGTTTTCCTGTAGAGCCGGAACTGAAGTATATATGCGTTATATCAAAATAACTTTTATTATAAGCCGTTTCCCATATATTAAATAAAGGTGATGAATATTTTAAATATGAGCCTTTAATATTAGAAAGATCTATAGTAGGTGAACATATTATCCACTTGGTTTCGTTTTGTTCAATTATATCTATAACTCGATTGAGCGGTGTTGATATATCAATAGAAGTAAATACATTCTTACTTTTGTTAATAGAAAGCTGCCATAATACTGAATATTCATTTTTATCTAAATAAATAATACATGATTTTCCTTGTTCATTTAATAAGGTAGATAGCTCATTAATTATATTTAAAGAAGCGCTGTAAGTTATTTCTCTATTTGCACTAACTAATGCGATATTATGTGGATGTTTATCACATGTTTTCTTAAATTGTGTATATAATTTCATTTTTGGCCTATAAAAATTAAGCGTTTGGAGTCTAAGTTTGGTTTTTTAAAAGTTATGTCTACTTCCGGGGTTTCAAAACACTGCACATTCTTGAAACCTACCTGTTTCATTTTATCTATTATTTCATCCAAGAAATAAAGATGGCTTTCAGTATTATAACAGTATGATTCATGGTTTTCATCATTTTTAAATGTCCATTTTTGATTTAATATTCTTGTAGTAAAATCTATTGAAGACTCTCTTATAATATCTATTTTTTTATTATTATAAGTTTTTAAGTAATTAAATACAGGAGAATAATTTCTAATAATATTATAACTATTAAAAACCTCCAATATAAATATTCCATCAGGCAGTAAATGTTCATAAATATTTTTTAATAAAAGTTGATTATTTTCTTCACTAAAATATCCAAAACTACTATACCAGTTTAATGCTAAATCAAATTTTCTATCAAACTTAAAAGTAAGCGCATCTCCTTCATACACATTATTTAGACAGAATACTTTTTTGGACTTTTCAATATAATCTTTAGAAAAATCTACCCCATAAACAGTATTACCTTGCTCTTGAAATTTATGAAGTAAGTCTCCAATACCACAACAAAAATCTACTATATGGACAGGATTATTTATATTTGAAAGCTTATTTATAATTTTTACTTGAAAATCAATTTCTTTTTGACTTCTATTCATAAATAATTCTTGATAAGCTAAGTTAAAAAAATCTTTATTCCACGTCATTTTATTAAATCCTTAGTTATAATCCCTGTGCAAAGTAATGTCATAAGGATAGGTTCTAAATTCATTTGTTTTTTATCTGAATTAAACAGAAGATCTTTTACTTTTTCTTTATTAAATATATCTAAGCGATCTAGATAATTATTATCAATAATATATTCTTCTATTAGTTTATTAAAGCTTGGATTGTCTAAAAATCTATTAATAGGAGGAGACATAAAAGATTGTTTTGTTTTATTAATAATACTTTCTGGAAGCTCCCCTTTAAATCCTTCCCTGAGTAATCCTTTTTCAATGCCGTTGTGAAAATATATATTTTCAGGAAGGCTATAAACATATTCAATAAGCTTAGTATCTAAAAAAGGTAACCTTCCTTCAATACTATGAGCCATAGATTGAGCATCATCTAATACTTTTAAAATATATCCATTCAAACAATATTTAGCCCAAGAAGAACTACTTGCTTTAAGATTTGATTGATGATCTATTAAATCTGGAATAATATCTTGATAAGGATTACAATCATAAATAAAGTTATTACTCCAAAGAGATTTAAGTTTATACGCCATTGATGATTTAGCCTGAATCCAAGTAGGAACAAATCCTATAGCATTTTGAATACAAGATAAATCCATTGTATTATTATCAGGTAATTGGAATCCTGTTAAATAATCCTTTTCCATCTTTTTTAATGAGTTTTTTGTTAAGTAATCCTGTTTTAAATGAGAATACCCCATAAAAATTTCATCAGAACCCTCTCCGCTTAAAGCTACTTTGAAACCATGCTCTTTTATGATTTTATTAAGGATATATTTTGCTCCCAAATGACCATTTATGCTAAGCCCTTCTGCATGGTATACAGCTTTAGGAATAGCGTTTATCATATCTTCAAAACTAACTGGAATTGATACTAAACTAACATTTAAAAAGTTAGCTGTTTCTTGAGCATATAAGCTCTCATCATAAAATTCATCATCTGTAAACTTAATGGTAAAAGCTGTAGAACGCATGTTTGAACGCTGTCTTGCTAAAGCCGTAACTAAGCTTGAATCTATTCCACCACTTAAATGAGATGCCCATTTAACTTCATTAGGTAAACGTTTAGCTACTGCCTGATTTAATAAATAATGAACATGATCTTTAGCTTCATTGAAAGTAATATTAGATTGAGTTTTAATATCTTTTAATGACCAGTATTCAATTTGTATGGGTGTTTCATTACCATTGACTATAATGTAATGGCCCGGTTTAATCATATTAATATTATTAAATAAGGTTTTATCTAATGGTAAATATTGTAAGTGTTGTGAAAACCAGAAACTTTCATGATTAAATCCTGTTTTAACAGAGCTAAAACAAAATAATGATTTTGCTTCAGAGGCAATAAAAAAATCACCTTTATTAAAATAATATTGTAAAGGTCTGACTCCCATTCTGTCTCTTGCACAAAACCAAATTTTCCTATTAAAATCATATAAAACAAAACAAAACTCACCATGTAAATATTTTAAGCAATCAACACCATATTCTTCATAAAGATGAATTAACATTTCACTATCACTATTAGTTCTAAAATAATGGCCTCTTTTTACTAAATCATCACGTTTTTCTTTATAATCATAAAACTCACCATTTACAACTGCACATACCGTATGTTCTTCATTCCATAATGGTTGGTGTCCTCCATTAATATCAACAATTGAAAGCCTTGCATGACCTAAGAATAGATCATGTTTACGATAATAATCTTGCTCATCTGGACCACGATGGTTAATTTTTTGTAAACTTATTTTTATTTCTTCTTCTTTTAATGTTGAGCTAACACCACACACTATTCCACACATGTTATATTCCTTAAATATGAATAAAGATTTTTTTACTTTCGCCTTTGTATGCTTCATCAAAAGCATTTCTCCAATCATCTAAAGGATAAGAATCACCTAATAAATGAGAAATAGTATTTTGATGACTTATGAGCCATTCCATTGTTTTATTAAAATCATAATAGTTAACACAACGCAATGTTAACTCTTTTGCGACAAGATCAGATGCTACAAGACCTGTTAATTGCTTTTTACGGCTTTTAACAACAAGCGTTCCTTCTTTTTTAAGAAGTTTAATAATCTTACTTAAATAGACTTCATTAAATAAAGTTTCAATAACATAATCATATTCATTATCTTGAGCTGTAATATTTTTCTCATCTATCCATTCAATATTATATCCTTCTTCCTTAAGAATAATATAAGTGAGTTCTGCGATTCGATTATAACCAAAAACGGCACCTTTTGCTTTTTTGTCATGGCAGACTTTTAAAACCGCCATAGAAGCAGCTACAGGTTCTAAATAAGCAGCAACTTTAAAATCTAAATCAAAAGCTCTAATAACTTGTTCTTCTGGAACATCAATAAAATCCCTTAAGCAGCCATCAAAATCTAATCCCATAAATCTGATATCAAATAGGGGATTAACTGAAACACGTTCATTGACTTTAAATAAAGTGGATTTTGTCTCTACTATAATACCAGAGAATTCATGACCAAGAATTATATCTTGATCAACTTTAATTGTTCCATCCGCTACAAAAAGATCAGTTCGGCACAAACCAACCTCTTTAACATTTATTCTTACAAAACCTTTTTTTAGCTCAGGCATCTTATATTCTTTTAAATGTATACCATCACTTGCTTTAACTAAACTTCTCATTTAAAAAATTCCTTCTATTTTATCATATAAAAATATTATAAAACACTTATTGTAAAAAAGCAAATAACTAAAAATTTTTTTTTATAATTTTATTGCTTAATTATTTATTGTTAAATAAATTTGAAATAAAAAGCATATTTGTAATATTATATTTGAATATAATTGATGGAATAAAAAACTACATGACCAATAATTCACGAATACTAGATCAATTCTATACTAAGCCAAAGATAGCTAAGTATTGTTTTGATAAGGCAATAGAAATAATACAAAAAGAAGGAATAACCTTTACTAAATATTTAGAACCAAGCGCTGGCACTGGTTCATTTTATACTATGTTACCTGCTAATAAATTGGGTATCGATCTTGATCCTAAAATAAATGAAGTAATTAAAGCAGATTTTTTAACGTACTCAGATTTAACAGATATTTATTTTACAATAGGAAACCCTCCATTTGGTAAGAATTCTAATCTTGCTATAAAATTTTTTAATAAATGTGCTACTGTGAGCATAGCTATAGGTTTTATTGTTCCTAAAACATTTAAGAAAAACAGTGTAAAATCAAAGTTAGATCCTTATTTTCATTTAATTTTTGAACAAGATTTACCAACTAACTCTTTTGAATTTAAAGGTTTAGATAAAGATGTTCCTTGTGTATTCCAAATATGGATAAAGAAAAGTGAAAAAAGAAATAATATAGATAAATTATTTACAGATGATTTTTGTTTTGTAAAAGACAGAGAGGGAGCTGATTTTGCATTTCAAAGAGTAGGTGTAAATGCAGGAAAAATAAAAGATATAGATAGTTTAATATCCTCGTCATCTCATTATTTTATAAAAATGAAAAAAGAAAATGTAAGAAAAATACTAGAAGATGTTGATTGGAACACGGTAAAACATAATACTGCTGGAAATCCCAGCATATCAAAACAAGAGTTAATAAGTTTATATACAAATGGAGGTATAACAAAATGACAGAATTGATTTTTCATTGGATTAATAACTTCAACGAAGCATTTCAAACATGGGGGATATTAGCTAAACTTATTTGTGCTTTTATAATGCTATGGCTATTTCCTGTATTTTTGATTGTATTAATGCTATTAGCATTACCATTAATAGCTTCATTAATAATTACATTTTTTGTTGCTATATTTGATAAAAGTAATTTAGCATTTAGTGATATTTATATAAATAAAATAGAGGGGATATTTTATCTTTGCTCAGATATAATGATTCCTATTATTTTAATAATTGGTTTAGTATTAAATTTATGGTTAAAAAAGATAAAAAAAAGAGATTTAACTAAAAAAAAATAAGTAAAAGCCCTTCCGGGCTTTTTTATCTCATTCTAGGTCTTCTTATCTCTTGAGCTATTAAGTCGGGATTTAGTATAACCCACTGACTTAACGATTCTGATTCATGAGTAATATGCTTTCTCATATGTTCAAAACCTTTCTGATCATCTCCATTATTTATTAATATCCTGTTTGGAACGGCATCTGCTATAGAGTATAGATTCTCTATACGATCATCTACCATTGCAATAGGATTATATTTGCGTATATAAGCATCCTTGCTTTCAGTATTTATACAATCGATACTGTCTGGTATAATATCATATTTCTTGAGGTTGCGTAATCGTTGTTCTGATAGTTCTGGTAAGATACTGGTAACTAAATGAATACTATATCCTGCGTTTTTTATACTTTGAAATGCCTTATCAGCCCCATCAAGTAAAGGGAAGTCATCAAAACGATTAATCATATATCCAAAAATACCTTTTAATTCGTTCTGTTTAATATCGAATCTTTCTATGAGGTTATATCGAGAATGTTTTTTTTCTATTTTTCTGTCTAAAAATTCAGATGCTAATCTTTCAAAACCAGCATAAAAATCAAGAATAACACAATCTACATCTAACACTATTGATTTACCCATTTATTTTCCTTTTTATTTTTTCCTATATTTCTCTTTTTATTATAGATTTATAATTAAAACTCGCAAGATATTTAATAAAATAACTTGTATATTTAGTTAAAGATATGATAAATTATTAACCATTATTTAAAAAATAGAGGATAAAGATGAAATCATTATTGATTAAGGGAAATTATGTTAAAATTATAGCGATAAAATTGTTGCTATGCTTCTTTTTTACCTATTCTTTAATAGTTATTACTCATCTAACTCCTTCACACCTTAGAAAAGTAGTAAAAACACAAACACAACAATATAGCGTAGTAAAAACAAAAAAGTATGATTTAAGTGAACTTGATATAGCAAAAATTGCTGAGATAGAATCTAAAAGTATATATGCTCAAAGAAAACCCAAGAAGAAACCAAGAAATCCTGCAAGTGATGAAGGTAGAGAGATGATGGCAAATAATAATTATCATCAAGTTAAAGAAAAAGTGTAAAAAAAGGAATAATTGTCACTATTCCTTTTTAAATATTTAAATAAAACTAACTCTTATTATTAGGCTATCTTTTTCCAAACTATATCCCAATGTTATTGTTGAGTCACAATCAATACGATTTAATAATGCTATTTGTTTTGGAACTTGTTTCATAGCACCAATATCTTGAGAGGTATAATTTTTAAACTTACCATGAGAATCAAAATCTTTCATAAGTAGCGGAATAGATTTTGACAATTTCATTAATTCATCTACTCCTAAAACATTAGAGCGCCTAAATTCATCTTTGATAACTTGTTTTACATTTTTTACGATATATCTGACAGGTAAAAAAATCACAAGTCCTTCTTCAGATGGAGTTCTTAAAAAATCGTTTATTTCTCTGATAACATCATTTAGATCAGTCATATCTTTACTTTTAATAGTCATTTTTTTCTCCTATTTTAATGAATATTAATATACTCATTTTTGTTTAAAATATCAACAAAAGTTAAAGATAAAAGAGCTTTCTTTTAAGAACATCTTATGTTACAATGAAGCATCTTAAAAAGCATAAAAGGTGAAATATGAAAGTTCTTAACTTTGATGAAATGGTAGAAAAATTTGGTTTAGGTTATACTTATAATACGGATTTTAATGATCCTAACAAAGTTATTGTATCACAAATCTTTAAAGGGGTTGGCGATAGCATAAATGGAGAATATGAAACTAAAGAACAAGCCTTCGATGCTTATATCAAAAAGAAAAAAGAGGCTCGTGAAAATGAGATTAGAAATTTAGAATCTGTATTATCTCAACTAAGTTTCTTTTCCAAAATTTTTAACAGAACAAATATTAAAAATGCTAAAGAAAAGTTAGAAAAATGGAAAACAACTTCTATTAGTGCTGCCGATATAAAAATCGCTCATAAACAAATTAGTGAAAATTCTATTTGTGAAATAAATATGCCTGAATTAAAAATAGGCGATAAAGTATTTGTTGCTGTAACATCTCAAAACGTTGTAGAAGAAGGTGTATACGAACAAGAAATAAACAGAATTTCTTATTACTTGTCTCCAAATTCTATCAATCAGAAATATGACTCTGATGAACAAATTGAAAAATTTTCTTTAGGTATTACATATGAAGTTTCAACAAAAGATAATACTTTAAGCAACAATATTAGTAAAAAAATGGATATTGAAACTGAAACTGAACTACATAATGGGTATACTTATCATCATACTTTCTGTGATAAAGAAAAAGCAATTGCTTTCTTTAATAAAAAAATGCTAGAAAAAGTAGAATACTATAAATCCAAAGTTATTAAGTAATAAAAAAGGAGCCATGAGGCTCCTTTTTTTATTAAGATAATAGAATACCTATATCTTTTAAAAACTTTATTTCTTTTGTTGTTAAATTTTTACCGTTTAACTTCTTAGATATAATTCTTTGAGCTTTATTGCTATTTTCTTCCATTCTTTGAACTTCTTTTTCAGCGATCATAAGATTATATTCATCATCTGTTTGATATCGTGAAACATAAACGGAAAAATGAGTACATCCATTATAATAGCTATCGTTTTCAGATTCTATAGAAACCTGTCCTTGTTCTTTATACTTCTCTTTTATATCTCCTATAAAAGAAATTATATTATCAGGATCGCCTGACAACACATCTGGATCGAACTCATTAACTTTTATCTTTAATACTAATCTATCATATTTCATTTTTTACCCTCTGTAGTTGATAATAAAATGTTATCTTTTACATAAGGTTTATACATAATAACTCAATATAAAATGAAAATAAAGCTTTTTTATTGAGTTGTATAAAAAGTTAACAATGCTATAATTATAGAAGAATAATCATTATCGGAGATAACAATGAATATAAAAGATTTAGATTTATCAGAATATGTAATAAAAACTTCAAGTGAGTATGAAGATTTTAAAAATGATATAAAAACCATTCTTCCTCAAATAGAGCAAAATTATAGCAATGAAAAAAGTTTTCTAGTTAACTTTATTACCCATTTAGAAGAAGTTTATAAAGAACATCCTGAAATTAATAAAATTAGTTTTGACTATAACCAAAATACTTCTTGTGAAGATGCTATGCATAACCTTTATATATATTATTTTGATTTTGAGATAAGAAATGAAGATACAAATGAAGCTATAAAAAGTAAAAGTGCTAAAGCCTTTAATAGCTATGTAGAAGATATGTTCTCCGAAATGATATCTAACGAAGATAGTTCTCCTGAGCTTGGTATAGATACTATACAAAAAATGGAAGAAGCACTATTTTTTGATACCTTTAAAAATATTTCAAGAGATGATAGATTCAAAATTTACAGAGAGATGACAGAATTTAGTTATTTCAATAACTCCAAGAGTATTCATAATATTATTGATAGCTTAGAAAAAAATGAAAATATTAGTCCAGAATACGAAAAAGTGAAATTTTTACATAAAGAAATAGATATTCAAACAATCAATTTTAAAGGTAATTACTTTAGTCTAGATGTTGGTGAACCATATATTCAAAAAATAAAAAATAGTTTAGAGTCTATTGAATCATCTTATATTATAAGTAATGTAAAGGAAATGATTACTAGAAATAATCTTGATACAAATAATCCTTTAAAAATAGAAATATTAAGAAAAGATACATCTAGGGAAAGTTATCTTTCAAAAGATCGTTATTTAAATTATACAGTTCAGGCATCAGATGAAGAAAACAAAACTGTAAAAATGGATGTTAATTTTATATTTAATAAATTTTTACCAGAAAAAGTAACAGAAAAAGATGTCATTTTTAAAGATTTAGATGGTGTTATAACATCAAGACTTTTTTCATTCAAAAATACAGGTGAATTAAAAGAAAGATTCCCGGAAGATGAAAAAATAAGAGAAAACAATTATACTGATATAAGTAAGTTTATATCTAATAATAAAAAAAAGTATAGAATATAAAAAAGGAGCCTTGAGGCTCCTTTTTCTTTTTAATAACTCAACTAAAATAATATCGAACAATATGGAAGAAGATAGGAGCAGCAAAACAGATTGAATCCATTCTATCAAGCATACCTCCATGCCCTTTAACCATAGTTCCCCAATCCTTAGCTCCTAATCCTCTCTTTATAGCAGATAATGTTAATCCACCAAGGAAACCCATTATTACAATAATAAAAGCCATTAGGAATGATTGTAGAGGGTTAAATGGTGTAATCCACCACATAAGGCCACCCACAACAGAAGCTGATAAACCACCATATACTAAACCTTCTACTGTTTTCGATGGACTTACAATAGGAGCTATTTTTCTTTTACCAAATAACTTTCCAAATACATATTGGAGAACATCACTAATTTGAACAACAAGCAATAAATAAAATAATAACAACCCGTTTTCTTTATATCCCGGAATATCGAGTATTAATAAAGCAGGGGCATAACTAATACAATAAATAGTAATCATTGTAGCCCATTGTATTCTTGCAGATCTTTCTAAAAACCCTTCTGTATCTTGAGCTAAAGCTGAAATAGCAGGTAATAATAAGAAGGCATATACCGGAATAAATATAGCCATCAATCCATACCAATGTAAAGAAATTAAAATATATTGAACAGGTATTAATATAAAAAAGCATATAGATAAAGTATAATAATCACTTACCTTAGTTGGTGTTAAAGTAATAAACTCTCGTAATGCAAAGAAAGAAATAAAAGCAAATAATATAATTGTAACTGCATTTCCCATTAAGTATGCTGCAACTAGGAAGGCAATCATTAACCACCAAGCATTGATTCTTGTATTAAGATTATCAATAACAGGTTTTTTATTTTCTCCTTTAACCGTATATTTTAGAATAAAACCAATTAAAGATGAAATAATAAGCAGGCATAATATTCCACCAATTAAATAATAAAATTTTTCGTCAGTATTCATCATGATGATAGTCCTATAACAGCGTTTTGAGCACGAATAAGAAAGTCTTTCTTATCCTCCGATACTATTCTTTCTAATGGAGCGCCAAACCTGACACTACAAATAAGAGGAAGTGGAATGAATTTACCTTTAGGCATACAACGATAAACGTTATCCAAATAAACAGGTATTAAATCTACATCTGGATATTTTTGAGCCAAATGATAAATTCCTGACTTGAAATCACTTGGTAATGGAGAATCCCCACGAGTTCCTTCCGGGAATATAATTATAGAGTTTCCTTTATCTAAAGCTTCATATATTGGACTTAAAACATCTGGATCGCTAGCCTTTGGCTTTCTATTAATGAGAATGCAATTTAGTCCTTTTGTTGAAATATATTTTAGTAAAGGCGTTTTCCCCCAATAATCTGCTGCTGCTACTGGTTTAGTAACTTTTCTGTATTTAGATGGAAGCGCTGCTACTATTGCTATAGTATCAACATGACTAGAATGATTAGCAAAATAAATCTTTTGTTTAGATCTATCTAAAGGAACAGATTCTCTTGAATTTATACCAAGTAATATTTTAGATATAAATACTAATATTTTAGATGTTATCATGATTCACCTCTTTATTTTTTAATCCACCTATCAAATACATTGTGCGGTTATAACATGTTACAGCACAACCAATAATGATAACTAATAAAGAAATATCTAAAACATAATGAGAAAGATTATATATCCATTCAAACTGACCAATTAAACAAGCAATAGATAATGTTGCCATTCTATGTTGTTTTGCCATAGGTCCAATAAAGGTCTGAGGTAAACTTACCGTATTAGCAAAAACTCGAATATAAGCAGTTCCTAAAGCCAATAGAGCAGCTAACCAACCTAATGTAGGCATTGATGTAGCATAACCTAAACCAACTAAAAGAAGTGTGTCTGCGATACGATCAGGAAACTCATTGTAAAGAGGTCCTGAAATGGTTTTTTTACCTCCTTCAATGGCAACCATCCCATCAAATAAGTTACATAGTAGTCTTGCTTGAATAAAAATAATACAAAGAATAAAACCATAGTAATTTTTAAGATAAAGGATAGAAAGCATACCAAATAGAGAAAAGACAATGCTTGCCAAAGATATTTGATTTGGGGTTATGGATTTGTTAGAAAGATATTTAGCTATCTTATTAGCCCATCCAGTAGAACGTGATGAGATAGGTCTTCTGTTTTCAATCATATAGTCTCCTTATTTTAGTTTTAAGGAGTATACAATATTTTCAAAAAATTTTCCATATTTTAACATTTAATAATATTTATATATAGAAAAGGAGCCGAAGCTCCTTTCTTTTATTTTTTCTTATACGCATATTTTAGATTATCATCTTCCCTCATGCCTAATCCTGACAGATACTCTCTTGTTACCTGTTGATTTTTAGGTGTATCTAAAACAGCAGGTGAAACTTCTTCAAAATCAGTGAGAACTTCTAATAATGGTTTATAGATGTTTCTTAATTTACTATCATCAGTCATCCACAACCAACGATTAACAATAATTACTCTGGTAAGAATATTACCTTTTTTCTTAACATTTCCTAGAATAGCATATGAGTAATATTTATAATCTATACCTGATTGTCCTTCATCCTCATCACTTTCAATAAACTCAATATCATCATCTTCTATAGACATACTTTCCCCTATTATATTATATTTAAAACTAGATTATTGAATAGTAATTTATAGGGTTATAAAAGTCAAAAAAGGAGCCTAAGCCCCTTTTATTATATTACCAGCGATCTTCTATAGTACCGCTCCACTCTTTCCATATGCCATGACAATATTTTAATTTTTCTCCAGTATACTCGTTTTCAAAAGCATATACTTGAAACTCTGTAAAAGCTTGACCAGCAATAACACCTTTTCCTGCTCGCGGTCCTGCTGTAGAAGGGAAAAGATGAGGCCAAGAATGCCATTTCAAATGACGTTGTTCACATTTTAACTCAATCATAGCAAGCTCAAGAATTTCCTCAATACTTATAGATTCTGTTTTCTTTAACATAAGAATATCCTCTTTATTTTTAATATTTTTTATTATAAACAAAAATAATAGAAAATAAAGACCTCATTATTTTTTCTTAAGAATAAGTTTTATATGTGTTGGCTCTTCCAGAGTAATACCGAAATCTTTTTTAATCACATCTTTCTGAAAAGGTAAAACAAAATGCTCAAAATGAACAATTTCATAAAAGTTAGGGATCTTAGAAAAGTATTCTTCAATAGAACAAGGTAAATAGTTTTCAAATACTTCTCTTGACCAATTGTTTACATATCTATATTTCAATAAAAAATGAATAAGATTTTTTCTATCATCAATTGAACCCCAAACACTCTCAAATTGTTCAAGATGTTTTTTAGATGCTTGATTCCTTACCTTAGAGATATCTGAGAAAAGAGAAAGAGGATTATTATCAAGACTGTCCTGAGATAAAGCCATATCTCGAATAATAACATATGTATAATCACCAGAATAAATTTCTTTCCAAAAATCTTCAATCTGTTCAGGCGTTCCATAAGAATAAACTTCATGAATTAATGAACTACATAGAATACCAGATTTTCCTACTAAGTGTTTTTTAGCTTCTTGTAGATTAAAGGAAAAGAAAGAATTAGGGATTTTTTTATTGTTAGCAAGATTAATCATCTTTTCATTAAAATCATAACCAACATATGCTACATCTGGAAAGTTGTACTGCATGTGCTCAATAAGATTACCATCAGCACAACCATAGTCGAGTAAAGAATCAAGCTTAAGAAGATTCATAAAAAATAGTTTATCATCGATACCTTTATTCATTTCAGTAGTATAAGTTTTGTAATCCAAAATAGCATTCATTTTTAGTAATCTCTTGTGTAATTAAAATGTTAAAATAATTATACAGAAAAACCTAGTTCGACGCAACATAAACTTAATGTAAAGAAATCAATATATTGTTTCTGTGTATTGAAATATTTTAAGAATGATATATAACTAAGAATAATAATATTCTATAAAAGGAGCTTCATAATGAGTAAAAGAGATATGGTAAGAGCAGTTTATATACTTTATGTAATCGGATTCTTTACTGGTTTATCAACAATATTGGGCGTAATTTTTGCCTACTTTAACAGAGATAGTTCATCTTTACTTGAAAAATCTCATTTTGATTATCAAATATCAATCTTCTGGAAAGGGTTGCTAATGTTTGTAATTGGTATAATACTTACTCCAATATTAATAGGTTATCTTGTTATTCTATTCTGGATGGTATGGACAATATTAAAAATTGTTAAAGGATGGTCAAGATTTGCAGATAACATCCCTATGACTACAAACGATGTAGTTATTATAACTGTTAAAAAATAAGAAATAGTCTTGAAATTTTATATTAAAGCTATAGAATAAGATAAATAAGAATAAAAAGGAGAACTATATGCAATGCCCTATGTGTTATAATCCAATGAATTTTATAAAATCGAAAGATCTAAAAAAATATCCTCATATATGGGAATGTCCATTCTGCTTCTATAGACAAGAACAGTGGGCTAACTAATTTAAAAAGGCTTCTTGCGAAGCCTTTTTTATTATTTAAATTTTATACTTTCACCACAACCGCAGGCAAAATCAACATTAGGATTATCATAAATCAATTTATAAGAAATACCCTCTTTATCGTATCTAAGATTTAAACCATTTAAATTAGAATCAAATATAGATAAATATCCTACTTTTATTTTTGATTTTCCGTTATCTATTTCCGTATAGATAAAATCATTTGGAACTTCTTTGTCCCATTTTAATGTATATTCAAATCCAGAACATCCAGCTACTTTTAATCCAATATTAATTACTCGATTATTATCAGGATTATCTTCTTGTAATAAGAAAAACCAATCCTGAGCGCTTTTTTCAACTTTTATAGTCATATTATCTCCTTAATAAATTTAAGTAGTAATATACTAATACACTACCTATTTTAATAATTATATTTTCCCATGAGAACCTCACATAATTCAGTAAGGTAATCAATAATACCAATACCAATACGAGAATCAGATGTAAATTCTTCTGCAGTTAATGCTGTTTTTATACGGAAAATAGAGCCTTGTTTTTCACCGGATAAAATAATCCAATCTAATTTATTAAAATTCCTATCCCATCTCGCTGACCATTCATCAGTTGTATTTAATTTATTAGGCTTACCATACAACTTAGTAAAACGATTAACATTATCACCAATCAACCTATGATAACCATGCCTATCATTTTTTTGAAGCTCTTCCATCCACACAGAAACATGTGGATGATCTATAATATCTATGACTAATTCACTAACTTTATCCATTATTAACCTCTTTAGTAACCCATAAGAATCTATTACGGGTCTCTCCTTTATTATTAATTTGCATAATTAAACGTTTATGAGGAACAATCCATTCGAGAGCTTTTTGTTCAAGTTTAAGTTTCCTGACAGAACCATCCCAAAACATTTGGTCGATACCAAGTATAATCTTTGTACTCACGTTTGACAAGAAATCTTCAGAAAAATGATCTGGAGATTGACTTGCAGCAAATAATCCAAGACCAAACTTACGAGCCTCTTTAGCAATCATATTTGCAGGGTTTTCAGCTTCATCTGTTAAGAATAAGTGGGCTTCATCTAATACAACAATTTCAACTAAATCATCTTGAACCCCACGTTGTACAGCTCCCATAAAAATACGTTCAAGCATAAAGGTTACAAACAATTTTTTCTCATCCTGAGAAAGTGATTTTATATCATATCTCCATATAGGATTATATCTATCAAAATTTGGTGGAACAGGATCAAATATTCCACTACTATTCATATTTTCAAGCCTATCAAGAACAGATTTCATTACATCTTTTGAATCATATTTCATTAAATCTGTTAATTCTGTTCCAGTTTCAAGATTTTTTAAATGCTCACTAAATAGTTCAATACATTCATCAGCAAGTTTTCTAAATTCTGCTTTTAATACATCTATTTCACCAGCATCGCCTTCTTTATTAATTGCTTTAAGTTTTTTATAAATTTGATTCTTTTTCTTGTAAACTTTTTCAAGAGAAGATATGGTTTTATTGTCAGTTCCTAAAAGTAATGCTTTATTCTTAGCAGAAGCATAACGAACAGCATCTTCCATTGTAGGATTCTTTTTTTCTCTTTTTCTTTTTATACCATCATTTATTTTCCAACTATTAGCATCACCTTCATAAAAACCATTAGCAGCAAACAAATCTGTTAATAAATTTCTTAATGCGGCTTCTTGTTTTGAACCAAGTTTAGTGCTCGAACGGTTAATAGCAGCAATAAAACTTTTCACTCTTTTTCTAACACCACCAAACTTAGGATCAGCGCTAATTAATAAAGGGTTGATACCGTATTTTGTAGCTTCTGAAAACTCTACGCAACTTGCACCTTTAATTTCTATATCACCATGAACATCCATAATATGGCAACGGAATGGTTTTCCTGCCCTCTTAGCTTGTTCTGCTATTTGCTCAATCATTTGTACAAGGGTATATGTTTTTCCCATACCACTCTTACCAACAATTAATGCATGTCCATTAATTATTTTTTCAGAATCCCATACTACCTTTACACTCTTACCTTGTTTTAAGAAAGCTGAGTCATAACCAAAATCTATTTTCACAGGAATTTCCTTCTTTTTATTTTTAAAAAACTTATTAATTAATAATGAAGGATATTAGAAGTCTGTCAACCGTGATGAAAGATATTTTAAAACAAAAGCGTAATATTTTATTAGATAAAAGGTGTAGGTATTATTTATAAAAATATAAAAGGATTTCCTAGACCTAATATCTACAAAAAATGAGGATTACTGCTTCTTTTTTCGTCCAAGATTATTAAGGCTATTAAATGTTTTATTATTGTTACTACTTGTATGTATCGTTATCTTTTCTGGTTCAATTCTATTTTTAATATCCTTAATATTATCCTCTTTGTTTTGTTGGGGCTTTATGGAAGAAGTATTAAATTTAATTATTATTTTAAGCTGGTGCATTTTTTATCCTTAGTTATCTAAACCATCATCTTTAATGAAATTATCTATATCTTGCTCATAATTATCAATTATATTTTGAATAGTTTCAAATCTTACTGAACTTATGCCTGACCACCATGCTTGTTCTATAAGTGTATTTAGTTGTCCTTTTTCAATGCCAGTAGGCAGAGTTAAAGCAATTCCTTGGTCTAGCCAAGGTCTTACAAGCGCTCCTTGTTTCATTAAGCTCCTCCATGCTTCTTCATTTGGATTAGATAATATCTGTATATCTTTTGCCCATTTTTTATGTTTATCAGGAAAACGTATAGTTTGCCTATATTCTTTGATATTTTCAGGATTGTTATCAATAGATTTTATTAATAATGGAGTAGGAACCCATCTTGGAATTCCTTTATTATCATAAATCTTTTCTGCTGGCATAATACTCCCAATACCTCCCGGTGATACTCCGGCTATAGCAGCAACAGAACGGAATGGTGCCCAAACAGATTTAGCAACGAATCGTTGCCCATGTTTAATGATGTTTTGATTTAATATTTTCCATTGTTCTAAAGAGTCTTTATTTACCTGTATTGATAGCGCTCCATCATGAGATTTTCTTAATTTCTCAATACTTCTTATAGGGTTAAATACCTCAATATTCCTATTGTTGATATAATAGCTAGCAGGGCCTCTTTCATTAACTAAATCTAAGTCAGCTTGGGTTATTGTAAATGCCCAAGCCTCTGCTAGGCTTCCCATCCATTTTTCTAAATCATCATCTTTATTTTTTGAGTTTTTAACAGCTTTACTTATAGCTTCATAAAAACCTACAGCGCCTAAACAAACAGATCTAAAGGAATCAACAGATTTCATATTATGATTTGTTGCGCTAATACAATTATCAAGCATCCTTAACGCTACAGAAACCATAACTTTTAATCTTTCCATATCAGGCTGTCCATGCCTACCCAAACAAACATCTAGATTAACAGCCATAGAAGGCCAAGCAGTCCAACTTAATTTTTCATTCTTATTAGTAGGAAGTAAAGGAAAAGATCCTATTCCATCAAGTCCTAATGTAGCTGGAGCGTCTTTTGAAAACAAATCAAAAGATTTAGTAGAGTCTTCAAAAGAAATATAAGGTGTTCCATGTTTCATGCAAGTAAGAATTTTTGTCCATACTTTATACGCCTTAACTGTTTTGAAAGATTTTGGAAATTCTTTTCTGCGTTCTTTTATTTTACTTTCAGCTAAAGTATAGGATTCTTCTGTTTCACTAAGTATTTCAGGAAAAATACTTGGGTCAAAGAATGTCCAATCACCACCACTTCTTACACGTTTCATAAATAAGTCTGATATAATAATAACAGGCTGTATTCTATTAAGTTCCTCATTTCTAGCGGAAATAAGAAAGCGTGATTCTAAATGCCAAATAGGGATAGTAATTGTTACAGGTCTATCATCTTCTTCACGCCCTTGAGCATATAACGCCTGATTAATTGTATTTAAAAATGGAATAACACCTTTTGATTTTCTTATACCACCACTTATAGGCGCACCTTCTGAACGAACTTCTCTCCAATCAAGCGTTACAGCACCAGTCCATTTAGTTCCTACTGCTGCCTGATGAATACCATCCCATATAGGCTCAAATCTATCAGGTATACGTGTTGATTTATCCTCTAAGAAATTAGGATTTTGCTTGCCAGCTTCTCTCAATAATGTTTCTGTTGGTAAAATAGCAAGGCGTGATAATAAATTATAGAAGTTAATAGCTGCTAAGTTTTTATCATTCTCTTCCATAGCCAATGCCATAGCAAGACGCATCCATGCCCATTGAGGAGGTTCTTTTGCATCTTCTTTTGTTACAAGATTATAGCCAGAAATATTCCAAACAGTATTAGATGGTATAGGCCATAAGCATCCGCCTTGCTCTAAATACTGATATCCACGCCAATCTATAATCTGGTCACGACTTGGTTGTAATTCTTTAGCAAGCATATCAAGATCAAAAAGCTTAACGAACATTGTATTCATACCCGGAACTAATGTTAGTTTTTGGATATAGTTTCTCCATAACGCACGATATAAGCTGTCTGAATATTTTTGTCCCATTAGGTGAAATGGCTCTGTCTGTTCTCCTTCATAAGTATTGAGACCTGTCCCATCAAGCCAATCTTGACCAGAGATTAAAGATTTATTTTTTCTCATTTGAGCTACACGAAGTAAATGATATAATCTTGGATCATCTTTTAGGCTATTAAATATAACGTTCTGCCAAAAATCCCACCAACCATTACTATCATATGATAAAGTATCATTATAGTTTAGAATGTTTTTTTCAAACTGATTAAAATCTAAAGGTGATTTAATATCTAAAGATAAAGATTTCCACCATTCAATCCAATCGCTTCGTCTTTTTGATATTTGTATTTTTTTTACACGTTTTTTCTTTGGTTTTTGAGTTTTATTATCAATAGAGTTTCCTATTTCTGATAAACTTTTATTTCTCAAATGAATATCTAAATCGCTCTCATTTTCATAAATAAATATGTTCCATACTGGATCAAGACTATCTTCATTAAAAATATGTTTTTGATATCTTCCTCTTTCTGTATTTTCATGAGGATTCAATTCTAAATACGCTTCCTGAATATCTCTATTAGCATTTGAGGTTAATTCTCTAATAATAGCTGTACGGATGTAAATTCTTTTCCATTCAGAATCATAAGATGCCCCATATTTATCTTCAAGATCTTTAATTATATTTTGCGTATGTTCATGTATTTTAGAGCGGTGTAATACTAAATTTTTACCATAGACATAAGCATAAGCTTTAGATAAAGTAGAAGAAATATTTACAGCGTTAAATTGTGTTTTTGCTCCTCTAGAGCTTCTAACAAAAGGCATTTTCCCATCCTATATATTTTTTAAAATCATCAAATAAAAGTAATGGATTAGGAAAGTAAAATCAAATAAAATTACTGTTTTGTCGTATAAAACTTGATTATATTTTATAAAGTCTGTTATTATACTTCTTAATCTAAAAATTAAAAAAGATTCAAAAGATGATTGCTGAATAGAAAAATGTAATCTACTATAAAAAAGCATAAAATTTTGATAAGGATAAAGTATGAGTGATCTAATATTATATAATAAGTTTGATTCTTTGAACGAATATTTAAAGCATCAACAGTATAAATATATATATCAGCATCCGTTATTTATAAAAAACGGTAATAAAAAAGGATTAAGCTTTATATGCAGTAAAAATAGTCTATTGGATATAAGATATCACACTATTACAGTAATTTTATCATCTATAGCAACAATACTCTCTATGGGATATAATACTCTTATATTGACTTACATTCTATCATCATTAATTTTTATTAGTATTGTTCATGGTGCTTCAAAGTTTATCTTTACAAGGAATAAACTTTGGAAAAAGCTTGAGAAAGATTTCTTACAAGAAAATATTAGCAGTAAAAATATAGCTGAAATGATGTTATTTTTAAGTATAGAGCAAAAAGAAGCAATACTTAATTTTATTCAAGTAAAAGAATCTATAACATTTAATGAAATGATAAAAATGTTTGAATTTACACATAATAAGCTTGAAAAAGAAAAAATAATATTAACATTGAAAGAATAAAGCGGCAGGAGCCGCTTTATTTTTATTCTTTGATTTTTTTAATGAAAAAGTTAAAGATCTTTGATATCCTCATAAGTAATACTTTGTTTTTTAGTCAATATAATCTCTCTAAACTTAGTCTTTCCTTCACTATCTAAAGATTGATAAATTTTAGATAAGTGTCTTTTATTAATTTTATGTTTCAAAAAGTCTTTTGAATAATAACTATATTCTTGCTTAGCTTCAAAAGTATATATAACAGCTAGTATATAAATAGGGAATAAACCAATAAACATATAAGGACTAACAGTATGACGTAAGAAATAAATAAGGACAAAAGAGCCTAAAATAATGAATAAGAAAACAAGAGAATACCAATGAGGAGAAACAATCAGTTGTCCACTTCTATTTTCATTTTTATTCACATCTTTAACAGCATCTTCAAGGAATGAGTTCATATTTGCATTCATAATAACCTCCAGATAACTATTTACTTTTCTTTATATTACTACAAATAAATAAAAATAAAAGAAATACTGAGTAAAAGGTGAATGAAGATCACAAATTTACTATAGGAAAGAGAAAAGCCCACAACCGGTGGGCTTTTCAAGTTTGATAAAAATGAGATTACTTTTATATCTCGCTAACTCGTTAATAAAACTTGACGTTTTATGTATCCACTGTATCGCATCTTATACAGTCAGTTAGCACAGCCGCCTTTATAAAGGTCCAGCATTGACCTGTCATATATTATTACTCGACTAATAGACGCACATGCGAATTTAATCAACCAAACAAATATCAACTTATTGGACTCAGTTCTATGACCAAGTTTTAGGCTGCTTTCATAATATACCGGGAATTACATTTTAACAATGTTATACTCCATAACGTCACTCCCATTATCGTTATGAGTGTGCTATAAATAGCACTGGCTACCAAACAATACATAGCCGAAACGAAAAAAATCACCTTGTTTTTACTTCGTTATTACCATTTGGTGATGTATCAGTTTTACCTGAATACCTAATAAATATAAAACTACAGTTCATTTTTGTCAAATTTTTTTGATATTCATTTTGTTTTGTACAGAAAACACTCAAACGAACGTAATATGATAAAATAATATTGATTTTGCCTTATGGTTTGAATTATTATAATAAAACTATAACAAACAAGGAGCATTTATGTTAACTCAGAACTATTTAGTACCAACAGTAGTAGAACAAACAGCAGGTGGCGAAAGAGCTTTTGATATTTACTCCCGACTATTAAAAGAACGAATTATTTTCCTTACTGGTCAAGTAGAAGATCATATGGCTAACCTAATTGTAGCACAAATGTTATTCCTTGAAGCAGAAAACCCTGAAAAAGATATTAACCTTTATATCAACTCTCCGGGTGGTGTTGTAACGGCAGGTATGGCTATCTATGATACCATGCAATTCATTAAACCAGATGTAAGAACAATTTGTACTGGACAGGCTTGTTCTATGGGGGCATTCCTTCTTAATGCTGGAGCTAAAGGCAAGCGTTGTGCTCTTCCTAATGCTCGTGTTATGATTCACCAGCCTCTCGGTGGTGCTCAAGGCCAAGCAACAGATATTGAAATTCAGGCTCGTGAAATTTTAAAAATGAAAGATAATCTTACCAAAATTATGGCTTTCCATAGTGGTCAAGATATTGATATTTTAAGAAATGACATGGAGCGTGATAACTTTAAAAGTGCAGAAGAAGCAAAGGCTTATGGTCTTATTGATGAAATTGTAACGAAACGTCCATAAATAAATGAAAAGACCACCTGTCGGTGGTCTTTTTTATTCATCGTTATCATCATCAATCTCATCGAGTGGAACAACGACATATTGACGTTTAATAAGATTTCTTTGAGAAAATTCATCTATCCAAGGCTTGCCCGGAAGAACATAACTGCCCGAATTCTTACGAATAGTCGCTTTCCAGCAAGAATAATTAAGCTTGATAATATCATCATAATTATTAATTGGTGTTTTCTTACCTTTTTTATCCACTGCTTCAAAAGCAAAGTCATCGTCCATTAATAATGTGATAGGACCACTTTTATAAAATCCTTCCATTACTACATGACCTGTAGAACCATCTATAGAGAATGGAATGCCTTTAGTATGCATTTCTTGTAATAACTCTGGTAAAAGGGCTATAATTCCGGGGTAATCATTTCCTGAGTCTTTTTTATTTTGTGCGTTATTCGCCTCTTCAATTCTTTTTCCAAGGGAATCTAAAAGATCATCGCCATGCTGATCATCATGATTATTGTTTTCGTTTTCGTTATTATCCATATTGACCTCATAGTTATAAATAAGTTATTTTACCTTATGTTATTTTTATAAAAAAATCAAATTGAAAAATAATCTTTTTTAACATTATACATAATAAAAACTTGCTATATTTTCATAAATATATATTCTATAAGTTAAGCCAGTTCTTAATTAAAGGAACTATAAATTAAAATAAATTGGTAGATATATGAGAACTAAAAATAAAGTTATATCAAAAAATAAATTTGAATCTCGTGCTAGTTGGACTGATAGATCAGGCCCTTATTTTTTAATTCCAAGTTTAATGATTGAAAAAGATTTAGACATAGGTATAGATGTTAAAATAGATCGTTATACGTGGGTTTGGGGGTATAAAAGATGGAGAAAGGACGTAGGAACCTATACACCATTACCAACAGGAGAAATTGCTTGGGGGAAAATAGGATTAGAAGATTTCTCAAAATGGGCAAAAGCTAGCTATAACAAAAAATGGGGTAAATATGAGATAGAAAATATCATAAAAAATAAACCATTCTTAAAAGATGTTATAGTAGAATCAGGCTTAACAAAACATTATACTCGAATTCTCATATCTCGTGAAATAATGAGAAATGAAAGTGGAGTATTAAATGATAAAATATATAAAGAAGCAAATGGTAAGACAAGAATGGTTCTTGATGCACTAACTCAGCATGTTGAGGAAGAAAATCAAAAGATAGATCCTCTCGATCAACTTGGGAGTAAGATAATGAGTTCCTCTCAAAACCCAACTAAATTTGAAGATTAAATTTAAAGGTATTCTTTATGTATATTTGTCTCTGTTCAGGTTTAAAAATGAAAGAACTAAAAAGATTAATACATGAAGATAATGCTGATCTAAAAAAAATAATTGAAAAGACAGGAGCCACAACAAAATGTGGAAAATGCAAAAGCTCAATAGTAAAAATAATTATTCAAGAACAATCACTTAAAAAATAATAAAAGAAAATTTGATTTTCTTTTATTTTTAATTCATACTTAGTTGACTTTTTACAATAAGTAGTTTATTATTATCATATAAGAAAACAAGAGAGGTGATTTATGAAGCATGAGATAAAAGTGATTTTTGAAAATTTATTTAGATTTACAATTAATGCGTTTCTGTCTCAGAATCCAGAAGATTACATTTCTAAAAATGCTAAATATAATCATAGCGATGATATGTATGTATGTACTACTGATTTGAAATTAATGTCTATTATAAAAGAAAGACACCAATCTCCTGTGATTTATATTCATGAATCATCTGTTATTCCAGAAGCAGTAGCTCTTTGGTATCATGGTTTGGATTGTGCTGAACTTATTACTCCATTTACAATTGAAGTAGAATATAATGGTTTTACTTACGAAATGGAAGTTTCTTATGAAAAAGATACAAAGTGGTTTATGATAAAAGGAAATGTATTAGATATAGTTTGGAATAATACTAATTTTTTAGGGCTTAGGAAAGTTGCTTAATAATTAGAACAACAAAATTTTAGAAAAGGTCACTTTGTGGCCTTTTTTATTTTTTTTCGTTTAAATAATGGAAACATTGATTTTAATATGATATAGGCTACTTATAAAATATTTTCATATTAAAGGACACATTAATGATTAACAAAAAGATATTTTCAATATTATTATTTAGTATTACTATGTTTTCTGGTACCTCTTATGCTGATAGTGTTAGTACATCAATATCAGGCAATGAAAACGTTCCGATAAAAACATCATCAGTAGAATCAAAAACTCCTTCTGAAACAACCAATATTAAAAAATCAAATGATATTACGTGGAATGGTAAAGAAGATACTATAACATATGCTGATTTTTTGAAAGAAGTAGATAATAATAAAGTAAAAAGTGTAATATTTTCTGCTGATATAATGGAAAATCTTCAAGCAAGAGTTTTATTTAAAGATGGTGAGCAGAAAAAGGTTTATTTAGTATCAAGAAACCTTGATACATTTGCCGAAACGTTAAAATCAAAAGGTGTTGATGTAGATGTAGTAAAAAGTTTTTCAGATTTAGAAAATGAATCAAAATCACCTATAGAAAATGGTTTGATGACTATTTTATCTTTATTTAAAACATTAGCTTATTTAGTTATGTATATTGTTATATTTGTAGCAATAATGATGTTTGTACAAAGAAAAATGCTTGGTTTTAGCTCAAAGAAAAATCAAAAAATAAACCCAAAAGATATTGATGTTACCTTTAATGATATAGCAGGTAATGATGAAGCTAAAAAAGACATTATGGAAGTTGTTGAGTTTATGAAAAATAAAAATAAATATGATAAACTTGGCGCAAAATTACCTCGTGGTATATTATTATCCGGTGATCCCGGAAATGGAAAAACAATGTTAGCAAAAGCTATAGCAAAAGAGTGTGATGCTGCCTTTTTCCAAGCATCTGGCTCAGAATTTATAGAAGTTTTTGCTGGACTTGGAGCATCTCGTGTAAGAGATTTATTTAAAAAGGCAAGAAAATCCAAAAGAGCTGTGATATTTATAGATGAAATAGATACTATTGGTGGAAAGCGTGGAAATATACGTTCCCATTCAGAAGGTGAACAAACATTAAATCAACTTTTAACTGAGATGGACGGTTTTAATAGTCATAAACATGAAATATTGGTAGTTGCTGCAACAAACCGCATAGATGTTCTTGATGAAGCATTATTGCGTCCGGGACGTTTTGATAGAAAAATAATGATAAACAAACCAAGTCATCAAGGAAGAATAGATATTTTAAATGTTTATTTAAATAAAGTTAAAATAGAAACCGAAGGTTCTTTAGATCCTAATATCGATGTAGATATTATTAGTCGTTTAACAGTTGGATTCTCTGGAGCAGAATTAGCTAATCTAGTTAATGAGGCTTTAATTAGAGCAGCAAAAAAAGATTCAAATTGTTTAACTCAACAAGATTTGTTAGATGCTCGTAATAAAATATTATTGGGTGATCCTCGTGCTGATATAAAAATGGTAGAAAAAGAAAGGAGAATAACCGCTATCCATGAATCAGGACATGCGATAGTTTCTCTTGTAGTCTCTAAAGATCCTATTGAAACTGTTACTATAACTCCTCATGGAATGGCTCTTGGTTTTGTATTAAGAGTTCCAGAAAAAGAGAATTGGATGGTAAGTAAAGATTCTCTCAATAAAGAGATGCAAGTATTAATGGGTGGTAGAGCCGCAGAAGATCTTATTTTAGGGGAAAATACTACCGGAGCTATGAGTGATATGGAAAAAGCATATGAAATGGCAATGAGTATGACTACAAAATGGGGTATGGGTGAAGTATTAGCTAATATAAGTGTGAAAGAGCTTAATAATTTAAGTGACGGAACAAGAAAAGATGTAGATAGGGAAGTAATAGAGTTGGTCCGTTCTAATTACGATCAAGCAAAAACAATATTAAGTAGATATCCTAAAGTAATGGATAGAATGGTTTCTATTCTCATGGAAAAAGAAAGCATTGATAAAGATGATGTAGTAAAAATATGGAAAGAAGAAACTAATGAAGATCCATACTGGATAAAAATACAACCTTATTCTTTATAATACATCAACTTAATAAAAAAATAAAAGTCATCTTGAAGGATGACTTTTTTATTTGTTAAATAGCTGTAAAAAAATAGATTTAAACGCATATTTTATTGGCAATGTATGAAATAATCTGGTAAAAATAGTATATAGGCTTTTTAAGGAGGAGTTTCCCCAAAAAATAAACAACTATTTGTTCCAAAATAAAAGAACCCTAAAATAGATAACGAGGAAAAGTTTATGTCCAAACTTGTATTAAAGCAGCTTGATGAAGTAACTGAAAACGAATGGTTCTCTTTACATTTTTTAGAAGGATTAACACTATTAGAAAAAAAAGATGAGCAATACTACGATGATAGGGAAACAGAAGGTTGGATATGCGTTACGCCAACTTTAAAGCATGAAGGAAGAAGTATATGGATTAAACCAGAAGATTGGGGTAAAGTTCATATATCATTTAAAAACTATCAAACAGAAAACCTTAAGGAAGTTGCTTTAAATCAGTGGATAAAAGCGATGAAAGAACAAGGTTATTTATCAGATATTCAAACGTTCCATAAAATCAAAGGTAATAAAAGTTTACCATTAGTATGGTTTGAGAAAAAATGGACAATTGATCTTTTAGGCTCAACATCTATTCAACATACTAAATTCTCCGTAAGAGTGCCTTTTAAAAATATTGAGAGATGGTCATTAGACTTTAAAAATACTGGTGTTCTTAATACAGATGAATTTGTTGCATTTATTGATTTTGAAAATAAATGGGAAAAATTATCAAAACAATGGGAAAAAGAAATATTCAGTAAATGGCTATGTTTTGTAGAACCATTAAATGAAGCCCAAAGAAGTCCTTGGTATGCTTGGATTAAAAAAGCATGGACAGAAGTTAACTGGAATGAGGAAACACCACTTGCTTCCATGACAAAAAGTTTTGTAGATTTTATTTCTGATTATGAACATAAAAAACATAAGCAAGAAAGACAGGCCGCTTTAATCAATACAGAAAAGCTAATAAATTTTGATAGATTCGAGGAACATTTTACGATTGCAAGATCTAAAACTCGTGATTGGACGTTCTTTATGGGGCCACCAAATACAGGTAAAACTTACCGTTCATTTGAAATGCTTTCTAAAGCTAGAAATGGCGCATATTGGGCACCATTACGTTTATTAGCTCTTGAAGGTCATGAAGGATTATTAGATAGAGGCGTGTTAAACGATTTAATAACGGGTGAAGAAAGAAGATATTCTTTAGGAAGCACTCATGTTTCTTCTACAGTGGAAATGGCAAACTTACATAAGCCATTGGATGTTGCTATCCTTGATGAAGTTCAGTTATTAACAGATCCAGAAAGAGGTTGGGCTTGGACTCAAGCTGCCCTTGGCGGCCCTGCTGATAATATCGTTTTAACTGGTTCACATGCTGCTATCCCTTATGTAGAAAGAATGGTTAATTATCTTGGTGATAACCTTGAGATAGTTAAACTTGAATCAGATAGAGAGCTTCGTAGGGATAAATCTATATGTGGTGATTGGAAAAGAGTAAGGGAAGGTGATGCACTAATAGCTTTCTCTCGTAAAGATGTTTTAGCATGGAAGGAAGCTGCTGAAAAACGTGGATGGAAAGTATCTGTTATATACGGACATCTTTCTCCAGAAGTAAGGCAGGAAGAAGCTCGTAAGTTTAGAGAAAAAGAAACTCAAATATTAGTTTCTACAGATGCAATAGGTCTTGGGCTAAACTTACCTATTCAAAGAGTTATTTTTACGACTATCAGCAAATATGATGGGAATATGGAGAGGTTGTTGAAATCCTCTGAAGCATGGCAAATAGCAAATAGAGCAGGAAGAAAAGGTTGGTCAGAGGAAGGCGGTGTTACTACATGGTTTGAAAGTGATGAAGTTATGTTATGGCATTTATTAGATACTGAAGATGATCCTCCTCGTGATTTAAAATGGTGGGTGCAACCTTTGCCAAGTCAAGTCGAATTATGGAATAGAAAAATGGGATCAAGTTTACCACAACTTTTATCAGTATTCACTGAAAGAATGTTGAAAAATCATCCTATATTTAAGCCATGTCCAATGACAGATGCTATAGAGAGATCTTATAAACTTGATAAAATGAAACTTCATATTACTGATCAGTATGCTTATGCAACAGCACCTGTTGATGCTAATAACTTTGAGGGTGAATTATTACTTTTAGAATGGGCATTAAGGCATTCAGAAGGTAAGAAAATAACATGGAGTCATGTAAGAGATAATTGGGTTGAAAAAGAACATTATCATAGCCGTGCGGAAGCATTATTAGATGCTGAAAGTAAGCTAAAAATGTTAACTGTGTATCGTTGGCTCACATTACGATTCCCGGATGTTTATTCAGGGACAGAAGAAGCACAAATGGAACATGAACGCTTAAATACTATGGTCGAACGTGCTCTTAGTGATATTGTCAGAAAAAGAGAACAAGATGGTAGAGGGGCAGGAACAGTAAGAATGAAAAAGTCCAAATATAGTTAAATATATAATTGAATAAAAGGAGGCTCTGCCTCCTTTTTTATTTCCAATGTTGTGTTATAATATAATGAAACAAAAACAAATTATATAAGGATTATAAATAATGACGTTAGAACAACTTGATTCTTTTAGAATGGAAGTAGCACGACATGCTTTAAATAGCTTTAATTTTGCACATCCTAATTTTGAATATAATGAAAAAATCATGGAAACTTGGAAAAAAGAAGGAGATACCTTAACCCTCTCTTTACCAGTAAAAAAATACAATAAATCCAATAATACATTTTACAAAGATGATAATGTCGTTTTTTATGTTGACTTTAAAAATGGAGATTTTAATTTAAGTAACGAAGAAGGTGGTATTCAAGCGTGTTTAGAAAGTACTGGAGAAAGGATAGGTGATATTAATCCTAAATTTTATGAAGAAATAAAAAATATTTATAAAAAGTTGGATAGTAAATATTTAGAAGATGTTTCAAAAGATATAACTCCAAAACCAGTAGAAAAATTTAATATTAAGTTTTAAAAAATTTTCATATTGTTTTTTATTATGGTATTAAATTATGATTATAGGAGGACTCATGAACTATTTTCGTAATTTAATACTTTTTTTTATATTAGTAATGTCTACATCATATGCTAATGCTGCATTTACATTATTTTCTCAAAAGAATACTGTAACTATAGATAACTTCAGAAATGGAAATATTAAAGGTTTTAATATAGGTGTAATTGCCGATCATGATGAAGGATACTATCAAGAGCTAAAAGAAGCTGGAGCCAAAACTGTTAGAGTAATTATTCCTTTCTCGAAATGTTCTCAAACTATCCAAGTTGACGACACACCAGAAGATGTATCTCAAATACAATCAAAATCTCTTGAGCCTAAATGTATATATAAAGTAAATAATAATGTTATATCAAGCTTTAATAAACTATTATCACAAGCTAAAAAAGATAATTTTAATATTATTGTTGTAGGAGATTTTGAACAAAATCCTCAAGGCGATTATTGGACATCTAAAAAATTACAACAAGGTATATCTATAGCATGGCAGAGATTCGCAGAAATATATAAAAATGAAAATAAAATAGCAGCTTATGATATATTTAATAATCCAAATGCAATCGGTTTAAATAACCCACAAAAAGTTCAAGATTTTTGGCTATATGGAGCTTCTAATATTGTACAACATATAAGAGAGGTAGACTCATCAAGAGTTATTATTTATCAAGTTCCCTATGGAGATCCTTTAGTAGCTGATAAAATAAAACCATTAGAAGACAAAAATATAGTATATGGTTTTGATATGTTTTATCCTTATCAAATAACCTTTCAAGGAATGTCCCCACAATATAATGAAAGATTGTCTTATCCTTTAGGGCAAGAGTTTAGGCTTGATCCTTTTGGAGATGGTAATATTAGAGCAATAAATATAGATGATATAAGATTATATTTATCGAGAGTAAATAAGTTTTCAAAAGATAATAATGTCCCTATATTAATAAGTGCCTTTGGTATTGTTCATTATGCTCCTAATAGATCTGGTTATAGATATATTCAGGATGTAACCACTGTGTTCAAAGAAAATGGTTTTTCATGGATGTATCAAGGATTTAGAATTAATCAAGCAATGGATCCTTATATAGCCAGTGAAAATAAGGATGCTATAGAAAGAAGTTCATCTGCTCCTATGATAAGTCTACTATCTGAGTTAATGTCAGGAGCCAAAAAATAAAAAAGCCACCGTAAGGTGGCTTTACTTTTAACTTGATTTAAACAGAAGGTAATCTTTTTCTGTTTTTCATAAGATCTGATTCTTCTGAAACAGCATTGCTAAAGTTTTCTTTAGATTGTTTAATAAAACTACCTATTTTCTTAGCTCCACTTACTGCTAATTCACCAGAACCTTTTACCGCTAATCCAGTTGTTCTTGCTGCGACAACAGAAACAGCAGCAGTGTAAATAGAAGCGTTATAAGCATTATTGATAACACCTTCAGCAAGCTCAACACCCTTGTTATATCCATTTCTTGCTTGAGTAGCAACTGCTGCTGCTATTACTTCTACGCCATCTAATGTTTTATCTATTGTATTATTAACTCCTTTTGCGGCTAACTCAACTGTAGATTTACCTATGTGATAACCTAAAGCAGCAGTAAACAACGCAGCATTAGCAGATATAACTACTGCAGATTTCGCTTTCAATAAAGTATTAAGTACTTTAGCTTTAAAACTGTCTATGCCTTCTGATGCTTTATCTTTTAAGTTTTGATAACCTTCACTCACTCTATTTTTGATATTATCAATACCATCATTGATTTTATCTGTTGTAGAGTAATAACTTTCTCTTACGTTATAAAGAGAATCATCTATAATAACATCAATAGCAGATCCTACTCTATGAGACATTTGAGTTAATTTAAATCCCAATTGCTCTTTTCTAGATAATTCATGATTATTATCTAAAAGTTTTGTTTTATATTCAGGATCATTAATTGAAAAATGAATTGATTCAGAAAACTGTCTGATATCTCCAACTAATAAAGCATTATAAGTATAGTTGTCACTAAACTTATTTTCATAACGCTCCATTAAACTTAGTAAATCTTTAAACTGAACTCTTTCTTTAAAAGATAGATTTCCAGAATCTATAAGTTCTTTGATTTCATCTCTACTTTCTTGAAGCTCTTCATGTAAAGCCTCTATTGTCATAGCACTTTTATTTTCAAAATTTCTATTAATAACATCTTCATTTGTTATACTTCCACTTTCAAGTAATCTTGTTTTCAAGATTATATCAGTAAGAGCCTGATCAGAATGAAGAGAACTCATCATTTTAAAAGCTTTCTGAGTTTCATGTTTTTGACGATTTGTAATTATTTCTGCTATTTCAGGAGTAATATTATCTTCTTCAATATTATCTATACTTCCTAAAGCAGGATCTTTTCTTTCACTTGAGTTAAGCATTATATAACCTCTTTTTAGTAAATTATCTTTGTTAAATTAATAATATCATATAAAAAATAAGCTGTGAAGTTACTATTTTTTTATTTTTATTTCTTTGTTTGGCTTGTAGAAAAAAGCTTTTTCATTTATACCATGTTTTAAAGTTGTAAAAAGGAATTAAATATGTCTGGATTTAAAAATAGAAAAGATAATCATATATGGGTGATAAAAAATCCACAAGTTCATGATAACAGAGTCTTTGTTATTGATGAAAAAAAACATGGATGGAATTTATCGCCAAGTTGGAAAAATAGTGAAGGTGAAGAAATGGGAACTCCAATATTTCCTTGGCCTCCATTAATTCAAGACTTAATATCTGAAGGAATAAAACCCATAGTAGAATTAGTAAATAAAAAATCTAAAGAAGAAGAAGAACATATATCAGAATGGCGATTCAGTGAACTTAATTCTATTTATCAACTATGGCTATTAGGATGGGATATAGAAAATAAAGGTTATGAAAATATAGATGAGCTTATATATAAAGAAAAGATAGAAGATAAAATATTAATGCTAGAATTTGCTTTTGATATTTCAAAAAGAATAGGCATAGGAATGTATATAAAAAGATATTCAGTCTTTCTAAAAAAATTATTAAAAGAGATAAGAGATGATGAAAAAAATCCCAATTTTTTAGCTGATATATTAGAAGTTTATTCCCAAGAATGGAAAGAAATAAATGATTTAAGCGATAAATGAATTTATTTTTATTTATTTATATATTTGTAAAGCAATTATATAGACAAAATATTATGGGTTGATAAGATAATTAAAGGGTATTAATTAAATTTACGGAGAATTAAAATGGTAAAGAATTATAAAAATTCTATTTTTATAATGATGTTGCTAACATTAGTGATGATAATATTCACACAAAATGCCCATGCAGCAGATTTATTTACAGTAGTAGATACAGATAAATCCAAGCTTTGGTTTCTAGATGTATTATTTCCAGAAGATCTAGCCAAAAGTCCTTTATCAAAAACTATGACAATACTTAACAGTGCTGTTCTTCTAGTTGGTGGTATTTTAGCAGCATATACTTTAATAGCTGGTACAATGTCTACAGCTCATGATGGTGAAATGTTAGGTAAAAAATGGTCTTCAATGTGGCTTCCAGTAAGAACAGCATTAGGAACAGCAATGATACTACCAGCCGCTGGTGGTTTTTGTGCTGCCCAAGTGATGGTTTTATGGTTCATAACTCAAGGTGTTGGGCTTGCTAATAGTTTATGGAATCAGTATGCTTCAAACCCATCTGATGGTGCTGTTATAACAACAACAGCCTCATTCCAACAATTAGACAGTATAGCTAAAAATGCATTCTTAAATAACGTATGTATGATAAAAGCTCAAGAAATGTGGAATAAATCTTATTCAAGAGAATCTAGCGGTACTAAACCTGAATTTACAATGGATAAAGGCGTAGATCAAACAACTGGAGCATATTTATTCAAATATGGAGTTATAGGCAAAAGTGAAATGTCTACAAATATTAGGGCTGCGTCAACAGCTTGTGGTATTATTAGTTTAGAAAACCCTGCTGGTGCTGACGCTGCTAAATCAAATCAGAATGAAGCCCAAGCTGCAGGTCAAGCCGCTGCCTATGGAGCATCATATAATTATATGCCTAAAGATATTAGTGGTAAGGTATCTTCCATAACACAAACTCATGCTACACAATTTGAAGCAATGAATGATGCTATGAAGGCTTTATCTCAACAATATGTTGCTGATAATAATATTAATATTCAAGCAGGTGTTGATAAAGCAGTAACAACATATATAACTAATATAGACAAATCTGTGAGAGAAAAATTCAGTAATGGTAAAGAATGGGATACATTTAAAGATGATGTAAAAAAAGATGGATGGATCATGGCAGGTGCTTGGAATATGAAATTAATAAGAATCCAAGACGCATTAAATGGTGCTGCTCATAAAATACCTTCTGTAGGAACTCAAGGAATGAGCTACACTGATATAGCAAAAGATGTAAGACTAGCTAACATTATGGATAAAGTTAAACAAGATATGGGTAGAACCACATCAGCATCTAAATATACAACAGGTTTAGATAGTAATATCAGAAATAAAGGTGATACTTTTGATCCTAATTCAGTATTTGATAAGAATGCTGAAGATTCAGAAAACGCTAGTAAAATAGGAACAGGAATACAGGATGTAGCAAATAAAAGTATGTCTGTAGCTTTAAGTGGATTTTTATCAGGTAACGTTATTAATGGTTTAAAATCTGGTAGTATTACAGTGTTTGGAAGCGAAGCAACAACAACAAGCCTTCAAGCTGTGAATCCTTTATTAGCTATGAAATCTCTTGGTGATACATTAACATACGCTGGATGGAGTATTATGGGTGGTGCTGCAGCATTAGGTGGTACATTAGCAGGTTTTGGAACTCTAACAGGTAACTGGGTATCAGGTGCTCTTCAAACAGTAATGGTTGTAATGCCTATAGTTGTACCTTTATGGATGGCAGGTGATACATTATCGGTTATTCTTCCTATGTTGCCTTATATCATGTGGTTCGGTGTTACAATAGGATGGATGGTTCTTTGTCTTGAAGCGATGATAGCTGCTCCCCTATGGGTCGTGGTTCACTTACATCCAGATGGTGATGGTGTAGTAGGTAGAGGAGGTGCTGGATATAGTCTGGTATTATCATTAACATTACGTCCAGCGCTTATGATCTTAGGTTTAATATCAGCTTATACAATGTTGCCTATACTTGGTGGTATATTGAATGAAACCTTCTCTGGTGCATTTGGTATGGTTGCTGCTGGTGGATATGTAGGTATAGTTGAATCACTTGCTGTAATAGGTGTGTATATTGGTATGATGTTCATGATCGTTCGTAAAGCATTCTCATTGATTCACGTTGTTCCTGACGAAATCATGAAATGGATCGGTGGAACAGCAGGTGCGAATATGGGTGCATATGCTCAATCAGCAGCAAAAGGTGCAGAGGCCGCTATGTTTACTAACGCAGCCTTGAACCAAATGTCTCATTCTACAACTGGTATAGGTAACTTGTCTCGTGAAGTAATGGGTAATAAAGCTTCTAAGAAAAGAGAGCTTGCTGCTGCCGAAGAGAAGAGACAAAGTGGAATAGAAGATCGTGTTGAAAAAACAAGTGGAGATTATCAGGCTCATTTAGATGCTGCCGGACCGATTGAACAACAAGATGAAGCTCAATCACGTCAAACTGCTACTGCTGCTTACTCTGCTTACCAAGCTGCTTCGCAAAGTAATGATCCTAAAGTGCAAGCAAAAGCAGAGATGTATAGAGATGCTGCTCACCAAGCTGCAAACAGAGCGTTGGGAATTAGTGGAGATAATATGGGTGTATTACCAGAAGGTCTTGCTAATGAGATACAATCACAGGGTCCTCAGCCACAAAGAGGTAGCCGTCCTTCTGTAGATATATCTCAAGCTGATACATCAAGTAATAAAAGCCCTCAAGATCCGGGAAGAGATTAATAGAAAGAATCATGGAAGATTCTAAAAAAACAAAAAGTCAGGTTACGACCTGACTTTTTTATATTTATATCTATAATATTTTTATTTTTTAAGGCTTGGCCTTTTTTCAAAAGGAAAGTCAAAGTAATTATTATTCTCGTCAGGGGTCTTTTTAAAATCATTAGCCCATACCCACCATTTATTTCTATAATCATCCGTATTACAGTAATCTCTTTGAGTTTGAATTTCATCAAGAATATCTTCTTTTTTTTCAGGCCATTTTTCTTGGAGTTTAACTAACGTTCTATAAAAAGTATTTGATTGTAGTGCTAATTTATATAAACTTTTAGCCATTGTATCTAAACGCTGTTCATATCCGTTAATTTCTTTTTTATGACTTGCTATTGTTGCGTTCATTTTAATACGCATTCTAGATAAATCAGCATCATTCTGATTTTTTGCTTTTTGAAGATCTAATTCGTGATCAAGTTTTTCTTGTTGAGCTTCGCCCTGAATCCTATGCATTTGCCTATCACGAGATGATGTATCATAATCAAAATTCCAATACGGATTATTACCTTTACCCCAAAATCCACCAGCCATTTTATATACCTCTTATTTTAATATTTACTTATTATATGATCCTTGAATATAGAATTAAAGTCAATTTATTTTTATTAAAAAAGTAGTGATTTTCACATACTAATAAAATTAAAAAAGCCCCACTATAGGAGTAGTAGAGCTGTAGTATAAATATTAATCAGAATTATTTAAAGAACCAATAAGCAATCAGAGCCATTACAGCAACAAATATAATAATCCCCTTTAAAGGGTTTTCTTTGTTATCATTGAAAACTTCTTGTTCTTTATTTTCTTCTATTATTTTTTCTTCATGTTTATTTTCATATGGATAGATTTTTACCCTTTTTAATCTAATTCTTTTTTCTTCATGAGCCTTCATTAAAACATCTTTAATTCTAGCTGAAACTATCAAATTTCTATTACTGTCTAAAAAAACTTCTCTCATAGTACCATCTTCTGGAAGAAAGAAGGGGACCATTCTATACCAAGTTGGAATTTTTTGATTAGGATGCTTCATGTTATGTTGCATACTAAATTTCACATCAGGCTCATTTATGTTAACCCCTGTAAGCCCACTATCTTTTAGAAGCTCTAACGTTTCAGGCGTTAACAAATAACCTCCATCTTTAAAATAAATTATACCATCCCTACTTATTGTATCAACAATAAAGGTAGGAGATGATTCAAAGTTAGGGTAATACAACTCCCCAGCATTAAAAAACTCTAAAAGGTACCAATCACTTTTATTACTCACTGTAATAACTCCTATAATAGTTAAAAATAATTCAATATCTATTAATGATAGTAATAATAAAAATAAATTCAAGAAAATGACTGAAATTAATATTGAAACTTGAAAAAGACATACCATATAGAGTATAACTATGTAATATTTTAAATGAGGTGAATAAAAAATGAGTATAATGGATAAGTTGACAGTAAAAGTACAAGAATTGTTAGTAGAATCACAGATGATTGCGCAGGAAAATAACAACCCTTCCATAGAATCTGAACATTTAATGAAAGCTATTTTTGAGAGTAATAATGATACTATTAAAAGTTTAAAAAGCATATTATCTCAAGCAGGGCTAAATCTTAAGACTTTTGAAAACAGACTTACTCAAATGATTGATGATTTGCCAACGTTAAGTGGTGGAAATGAACCAGAGGTTGGTAAAAAACTTCAGGAAGTGTTCCAGAAAGCACTTAAGATAGCAGAAGATAAGAAAGATAGTTTTGTTTCGTTAGAAGTAGTATTATTGTCTATGATAACGTTAGATACACCTTTATCAAAAGAAATGTTATCTCATGGACTTGATAAAAACAAACTAAATGAAGTTATTGAAAAAGTAAGAGGCGGGGAAACAGTGCGTGATCCAGATGTAGAGCAAAAAAGAGGGGCGCTCGAAAAATATACTGTTGATATGACAGAAAGAGCTAAGAATGGCAAACTTGATCCTGTTATTGGTAGGGACGATGAAATTCGTCGTGCGATTCAAATCCTTCAAAGAAGAACTAAAAACAATCCAGTGTTAATTGGTGAGCCGGGTGTAGGTAAAACAGCTATCGTTGAAGGTTTAGCTCAACGTATGTTGAATGGTGAAGTTCCAGAAAACCTAAAAGGAAAAAGATTACTTTCTCTTGATTTAGCAAGTTTAATTGCTGGCGCGAAATTTAGAGGAGAGTTTGAAGAAAGATTAAAAGCTGTTCTTCATGATCTTGAAAAAGATCAAAACGTTGTATTATTTATTGATGAAATTCATACATTAGTAGGTGCTGGTAAATCTGATGGAGCTATGGATGCGGGTAATATGCTAAAACCTGCTTTGTCCAGAGGTGAACTACACTGTATAGGTGCGACTACACTTGATGAATATAAAAAATATGTCGAAAAAGATCCTGCTTTAGAAAGAAGGTTCCAAAAAGTCTATGTGAAAGAACCAACAGTTGAATCAACTATTGCAATCTTAAGAGGATTAAAAGAGAGATATGAAATCCATCATGGGGTAATCATTACCGATCCAGCTATTGTAGCTGCTGCTGAGCTTGCTGATAGATATATTACTGATAGATTCCTTCCAGATAAGGCTATAGACCTTATTGACGAGGCAGCAGCTAAACACCGCGTAGAGATGGATTCTAAACCTGAAGTTATGGATAAGTTAGATCGTCGTATTATTCAATTAAAAATTGAAAAAGAAGCGATTAAAAAAGAAAAGGATAATGCTTCTAAAAAACGCTTAGTAGCTATCGAAAAGGAAATAGAGGAAAAATCTAAAGAATATGCTGATTTAGAAGAAAAACTTAAGGCAGAGAAAACCTCCATTAAGGGTGGGCAGTCTATTAAAGAAGAAATAGATAAAGTAAAAAAACAAATGGAAGAAGCTCAACGCCAAGGCGATCTTGAACTTGTTGCTAAGTTACAATATGGAAGCTTGCCTGAACTACAGAAAAAACTAGTTGAAGTTGAATCCTCTGATTCAAAGGAAGAAAACAAAGAGTTGAAACTTCTTAAAACAGAAGTAGGGTATGATGAAATAGCCGAAATAGTATCAGCAGCAACAGGTATTCCTGTCGCTAAAATGCTTGAAGGCGAAATAGATAAACTTATAAGAATGGAAGAATACATGAAGTCTCGTGTAGTAGGACAAGATGAGGCTGTTGAAGTTGTATCTGATATTATTCGTCGCTCTCGTGCTGGACTTGCGGAGGAAAATCGTCCTGCTGGTTCGTTCCTATTCTTAGGACCTACAGGTGTGGGTAAAACTGAAATGTGTAAAACTCTTGCTCATTTCTTGTTTGATGATGAATCACATATGGTTAGAATAGATATGTCTGAATTCATGGAAAAACATGCTGTATCACGCTTAGTAGGAGCGCCTCCGGGATATGTAGGTTATGAAGAAGGTGGAGTGTTAACTGAAGCTGTTCGTCGTCAGCCTTATAGCGTTATACTATTGGATGAAGTAGAAAAAGCTCACCCTGACGTATTTAATATACTTCTTCAGGTATTAGATGATGGTAGATTAACAGATGGACAAGGCAGAACAGTAAACTTTGCTAACACTGTTATTATTATGACTTCTAACCTTGGAAGTAAAGAAATACAAGAACTTCAAGGTCATCCAGCAGAGGAGATAAGAGATGTTGCTTATGAAGCCTTAAAAGGACACTTTAGACCTGAATTCATTAACAGAATAGATGAGGTTGTAGTATTCAATCCATTAAGTAAAGAAAATATTAGTGGTATCGCAAGAATCCAACTTAAAGGATTAATAAGAAGACTTGCTAAAAAAGAAATTAATATTGATTTTACTGATAATGCTATTCAGAAATTAGCAGATGTTGGTTTTGATCCTGAATTTGGTGCTCGTCCATTAAAAAGAGCTATTCAAAAACAGATCGACTCTAAACTTGCTAATATGTTATTGAAAAAAGAGTTTAAAGCAGGTGATACTATTCTTGTTGATGCTGATGTATCTGTTTCTCCAGATGCTTATAAAGAAGGCTTGGTTCCAGAAGTCGATAAAGTATTAAAAGAAAATGGATTCAGTGTAAAATCTGATACAACATGGACAGATGTTACAGATTACTTAATGGATCAGGAATTTGATAGCGAAGCAGAGTTAGCACAAAAACAAATTAGTAAAGATAGCTATGTAGTTAATAAAGGATTTTCTTTTACTAAAAAATAATAGTTAATATAAAGCAAAAGGCTTCCTCGGAAGCCTTTTTTATTGCATTTTAAAATCATTCATTTTATTTGAATAAGATAAGCAAAAATAAGCTATTTATTTTTTATATTTTATAATATACCCTTATTTCAGTTATTAAAAACAAATCAAATATTTTAAACATAAATAAGGAATAAAAATGAGTAATTTAAAAGATGTTAATATTTTAGTATCAAGAATTTTATTAGCAATATTATTTGTTGTTGCGGGATATGGAAAAATACAAGGATATGATGCAACAGCAGGATATATGCAAGCAATGCATGTTCCAGCTTTTCTTTTGCCATTAGTAATATTATTAGAGCTTGGTGGTGGGCTAGCAATTATGCTTGGCTTTTTAACTAGATTTACAGCTATATCTATAGGCATTTTTTCTATATTAGCAGCATTATTATTCCATAATGATTTTTCACAAGAAATGAACCAAATGATGTTAATGAAAGATTTTAGTATTGCTGGAGGATTCTTCTTATTAGCATCATTAGGTGCCGGTAAATACAGTATTGATAATGTTATAAAAAAACAAGTAAAAAAATAATAACAAGATATTTTGTTTAATATAAAAAATGTTATAATAGGTCATACAGAGGAGAAACTATATGGCCTATTATTATGATGTAACAAAAGAAGATATAAACGAAATAAAAAAAGAATACCCTCACTTAAAGTCTTTAGAGATAAATGACGATCCATTAAAAGTTGCTAAAAAAAATATGGAAATTTTATTAAAAGAAAGATACCCATTATATTCTTTTATACTAAAAGTATCTAGAACAACTACAACTAATAAAGTGACAATATCTATACCAGATTATAAAGAAGATAATCCTATAGATAAACATGAGGTTTATCAGTTTTTAAGTGAAAAATTTAAAGATTCAAAAAGAGATATAGATAATGATGCTGATCTTCCAATAGCAAGAGAGCAAGCAATATTTCAGAAAGCTTTTGGTTCTACTACACATATAGGCGTTGTAAAAGTTCCGGCGAATGAAAAACAAATGACTTTATATAATAAAATTATATTAGAACAAGAGACTGAGCATATCAAGCCAAATAGAAATAAGATAAAATATTAAATAAATAAAAGAGGCTGGGCCTCTTTTATATTTTATGCTTCAACTAAACCTAAGTCTTTCATTCTACGATAAGCTAACTCTATATTAGTGTCAAAGATCCCTGCTATTTCTTCTGGATCCCAAGTTGCATAGTGATTAACAGCTTTTTTTAAATCATCAGAAGGAATAAGTATCTGGTATGTCGCTATATTAGCATCTAAGTCATCAGAATCTTTATATCTTACTAAATCAAACCCATCAGCGTCTTCAAAAACTTGACCTTGCTTAACTTGATTTAGAGCGATTCTGGCAATGGCATGAGTAATAAGAATATTATGAACCTGTTTACTACCTTTTGTATTATAAGTAATCGTTTTTTTAGTGCCATCATCCGTAATTCTAGTTTTTATATTCGTTTTATAACTTTCATCGAAATTCATAGGAATGAGTTCTATATTCATACTTTTTGCTATTTTTCTTACGTCAACAGGGATTTGACCATCCCAATGTTTTTTCATTAATTTAGAAATATTTTGTATATCCATAACCCGCTCCGATCTTAGTTTATTTATTAAAAATGACAATTTTATTATACATAAGAAAAATCAGATTTTGTAATTTATTTATCAAATTTGGTAGGTTTTTTAGGAAATAAAAAACGGCCCATTTCCAGAAAAATAAGCCGTAAAATAATGAGCAAGTTACTCTTTTACAATATGTTGATAATGGTCGATTTGTTTCTTAAATAATAGGGGTTCTGAAACACCTCCTACAGAAATTTTAGTATCACCTACACCATGAAAAATCAGGTCTCCATACTTAAATATTTTACCATTTATATCTTGTAATACCCTTATTGTTTCTATTTTATCAAGAGATAAATCTACATAATCTTTTGAAACTATACCTGCAACAATAATCACTCTTTTATCTGTTAAGATTAATCTAAAAGAAGCATAATCAAAGATAGGGTTTTTAATACAGCTCCATGAAAGCCATAAAGGTAATACCTTAAACATATGCATCCACCATGTTTCCCAATAAGAAGCCAATAGAGAAATATAGTGATAACGATAAGTTGGATAAAACCCTGAAACACCATCTCCTGCTAATTTCATAATATGATGATCATGAATAAAGAATAAAAGAATAATACAAAGCATTAAATATATAGCAGCGTGAATAAAATTTTTCTTATAAGTCAATAAAGAAAGCCTTGTATAGCAAATCCATTTCTCTTTTTTTCTTAACAATTCTTTTATTTCTTCATCATCTGATGAACCATCATTCATTACAAAAGTTTTTAACATTTTTAGATACCTTTTTATATTGTTTATTTTAGGTTAAAACAAGTAACAAAAAAAGCAATAAAATTCGAGAACTTTATTGCTTTTACAAGTATTAATAAATCAATACGGGCTATATTTTGCATTCCTACCATATCGAATACCATTTGACGATTTTCTCTTTCTCTTATTTTGTTCATCATCATCAAGTTCTGATTTCAAAACTTTAATTCTACTTTTTAAATCAGTGAATGAAGGCTGTGTAGATCTTCCAAGTTTAATATCACCTTCCGCTTCCATAGCTAATTCTTTATTAAGCTTCATTTCATGATAGGCTTCATTGGCCTTTAAAACAAACTCTAAAGCAAAAGCTATAATAGATGTATTAAACATACCTTCACCGAGGGCATGTATAGCACTGTGCTGAATACCTGTCTCAATTATCTCACCTGTTAAACTTTCTTCCTTTTTCTCCTTGTTTTCATTTTTATCTGGAGAATTCATAGGTGTTAATGATGGGAAAAATTTTTGTCTCATCAAAGAAGCCTGAGTTCCAAAATAAAGAGATTTTGGATTTTCAGGAGGAATGCTATCAGTGATACCACTCTGGTTTACAGCAGATTTAAGCTCCGCTAAATTTTTTAAGTTACCGTATTTATATTCCATAATATGCTCCACTTATGGTTTAAATATTTCTTTATTTCTTACTGAAATATTATTTTCTAATGTTTCATTATTTACATAAAAAGCCTTAAACTTGTGAAATCTATGTAAAAACTCTTCTTTAGACTGCCTATGATAAGGGACATCAGAAAAGGATGATTCTTGTTTATCATGAATATTGTTAAAATACATTTTTGAATATTCCTTATTAAATAACAAACTACTATTATAATTTGAAATAAATTCTTCTAGGAAAGAACAATTTATTAACTCTATATTAATTATAACAGATTATTACGCATTGTTAAGTTTAAAGAATAAACCTTTTTAAAAGAAAAAGGTCTTTAAAAAGACCTTTTAGGAATGTAAAATAAATAAATATTAAATATTTTTATTAGGTAAAGAAGAATGAGAAAGAAAATCAGTATTGAGAAGTTTAGTATCGATAAATAAATTTTCATTTTTATATGCTAAATCATAAGGAGAACCTTCTTTTGTTAAAAGATCTTCGATTAAATAGTTCTCCATATCAAAAAATTGTTTATGAATATCTCTAATAAAACAATATTCTTTAGCTTCATTATTGATAAAAGGTGTAATATATTTTTGAGAATACAGATCAAATACTTTGCCATAGTTCATAATAGAACAATCATAATCTGCATTATCAAAAGAACGATGAATTGATTCATAAATGGGAAAATAATCACCAACAATAACTAACTCATCAATCATATTATTTGTTTTTGCTCCTATAACTATAGAATGAATACAATGAGTAAGAAAAACTAACATATTTAGTCGAGATATATTCATTTCTATATGTTCTTCTTCATTAAAATGAAGGAAAAGAAATGAGTTGGCAACAGCGACACTTGAATATACCATAACAATCTCCACTAAATATGATTAAATAGATATCCATTATACATAACTTTAATAAAAATACTAGAATTATTTTTTTTGGTGTGATATATTAAAAAAAATATTAAATAAAAGAAGATAAAAAAATGAAAAAAACGCCAGATATAATATTTAATCCTAAAAACTGGACTTTGACTACTCAGATTTTGGCAGTATTGTTGATTGCTGTTATATTCATAACAACAGCAATGGATGCTGCTGTCAGATATAATTTTAATAGAGGATTTCATGATTATATAGATAAAAGAGATGACCAAACTATAAAAATATGGAAACGTTCACTTGAATCAATTTATAGAGTATATGGTAATTGGGATTTACTGAAAGAAGATCAAGGGGAATGGTGGAAAATCATTACCTTAAACAGGCCAAGATTTGAAGATAGAGATGATTTTTTTACAGAAGAACATAAATTTAAAAAACAGCCACCTCCTTATGAAGGAAAGTTAAGACCTATGCCACCACCGATAGGTTTAATAGATGTAAATAGAAAAGCTATAGCAGGCAGATTTCCATCAGAAGAAAATTCAGTATATCATGTGCTAAGTGTAAATAATGAGGTAGTTGGTTGGTTAGTAACTGGGAAGCCCGGAGATGAAATAGTAGATGCTATAGACAAACAATTTTTATCATCTCAAGTAAATGATATGTTTTGGATTGCTATAATGGGTTCAGGGATTGCTTCTATATTAGTAATATTAATAGCCAGAAGAGCATTAAGGCCAATAAAAAAACTTGCACAAGCTACACATGATTTAAGCAATGGTAATTATACAGCAAGAGTAGAAGTTAATAGACATGATGAGATAGGACAACTTGCCGAAGATTTTAATAAAATGGCAGAGGCTGTAGAAAAAAATGAGAAGGATAGACGTTCAATGATGGCAGATATTTCTCATGAGTTAAGAACTCCCATAACGATACTTCAAGGAGAAATAGAATCGATTATAGACGGTGTAAAAGAAGCTGACGAAGAAGCTCTACAATCATTACTTGATGAAATAAATAGCCTTAATTATTTGGTAAATGATGTTCATGATATCGCTGTTTCTGATGCAGGAGGATGGTCTTATACCGAAAAAGAAGTAGTTTTAGAAGAAATGATATATGAAATAGCAGCTTTATATGAAGAAAAACTTGAAGATAAAAATATTGAGCTTATATTAGATTCGAATAATCATAATATAATAAAAGGTGATAAATATAGACTAACTCAATTGATAAAAAATTTATTTGAAAATACTTTACGATATACTGATAGTAATGGCGTATTGAAAATTACACTACAAGATAATATAAATGATAATACTATTATCTTTGAAGATACAAAACCCGGAGTAAGTGAAGATTTGCTTGAAAAACTTTTTGAAAGATTCTTCCGTGTAGAGGGTTCAAGAAATAGAGCATATGGTGGTTCTGGACTTGGATTATCATTATGTAAAAAGATAGTTGAGCATCATAAAGGTGTTATATCTGCCACTCAGTCTTCTTTAGGTGGATTAAAAATAACAATAGTATTACCAAAAAAACAAGAAGGTGAAATATGATATTAATAGTAGATGATGAAGTTAAAATAGCGAACGTTTTAAATAACTACTTGTTGAAATCGGGTTATGAAACAAAGATGCTTCATGATGGGAATGATGTAATGAAAGCAATAGAAGAAAATCCTCCAGAACTTGTATTACTGGATGTTATGCTTCCCAACATAGATGGATTAACTTTATGCAAAGAAATAAAAGAGAAGTATAATTTCCCTGTTATATTAGTTACTGCAAGAAGAGATGAAATAGATAGAATTATGGGGTTAGAAATAGGTGCTGATGACTATGTATGTAAACCATTTAGCCCCAAAGAAGTTGTAGCAAGAGTGAAGGCAAGATTAAGAGTTCCGACTTCTATTCAGTCTCCTACTATACAAAATAATGCTAATAATACTCCAATAGAAGGGTTGTGTATTGATTTTGAAGAAAAAGTAGTATGGTTCCATGAAGAAAGACTTGATTTAACACCTGTAGAATATCGTTTATTAATAACTTTATTACAAAAGCCCGGATTTGCTGTTAGTAGAGAAAAATTATTAGATGAAATATATGAAGATAAAAGAATAGTTGGGGATAGAACGGTAGATAGTCACGTAAAAAATCTGCGTAAAAAATTCCAAAAAATAAAGCCAGAAACAAATTTATTTAAAAGTGTATATAAAAGAGGCTATAAACTTGAAGAAAGCATTATTTGATAGTGTCCATAATTTTTTCAAGTTTTATTCACAGTTTCTTCATCCTTTTTGAGAAAAAGTATTGTAGTATTCTTTTTATAAGGCAAACAATCAAAATAACAAAAGAGGAAATAAATATGAATATAAAAAATAAAAGCGTTTTAGCAATAGCAGTAGCAATGATGATAGGTAGTGTTTCAGCTCCAGTATTCGCTGTAGCAGAACAAGGTCAAAAAGATGTGCCTATGAAGGAAGGTCGTATGCCACCTAAAGCTCATCATGATCAGTGGAAAGTATTTGAAGGTCTTGACCTAACACAAGATCAAAAAGATAAAATAAAAGATCTAATAAAAGACGGCAGAGATTCTCAAAGAGATGCGTTTAAAGATGGTATGAAGTATAATAAAGAGCTTCGTGAACTATCAGCATCAGATGATTACTCTAAAGATAAAGCTGAAGGTATAGCAGAAGACGGAGCTAAAGTATTAACTAAAGCAGCCGTAGAAAGGGCAGAAGTTGATAATAAAATATACAACGTTTTAACAGCAGAACAAAAAGTAAAATATAAAGAAAATCTAAAAAAACGTGATGATGCTTTCAAAGAAAGATTAGATAAAATGAAAGACAGAAAAGGAGATGTTCCACCACCTCCACCAGAAGATTTAAGATAACCACCCCAATAAGACTAACGAGTCTTAAATAAAGGAGGAGAAAAGAGGGCTAAGGCTCTCTTTTCTTTTGCATATTTTTCATTTAAAGTATATAAAGATAAAAAAAATTAGGAAAATATAATGAAAAATAATGAAGTGAAGGTATTATTTAAATATATAGGTGGAAAAACATGGATGAAAGATATTATAAGAAAATCCATAAAAGAAACTCTAAAAAATAATAATATAAATACCTTTATAGAGCCTTTTGCTGGAGGGTTAGGATGCTTTTTGAATATTTATGATTTATTAATAGAGCATAATGTAAAAAATATTATTCTAAATGATATAAATAAAAAGATAATCAATTTTTATAAATGTGTATATCAGTCTCCTCAAATATTAATAAATGAATATGAATGTATCGAAAAAGAGTTTATAAAGTTAATCCCATATAATTATATTCAATCTAATAACATTAAAGATAAAGAAAAAATAAAAGAGTTATTGGCAGAAGCTAACCATTATTTTTTAAATATAAGGAATGAGTTTAATTCTTCTTCTCATGATGATGAAAAAGCCGCTGCATTATTTTTATTCTTGCAAACACATTGCTTCAATGGTGTATATAGAGAAAATCAAAAAGGAAATTATAATACACCATTCAATTGGGGTGTTAAGAAGTTTGATAAAGAAAAAACCGAACAAAAGATATTAAAAGTTCATAATATTTTTAGAAATTTTAACATTGATTTTACAAATAAAAGTTATAATTCCATATGCTATAATATAGAAAATTCCCTTTATTACGCTGATCCTCCTTATATAAATAACGATGATGAAATAAAAGAAAACAAATATCATAAAGATGGATTTAATATAAAAGATCAATTAAACCTAATAAAATTACTTAGCCCTAATAATTTCATATATAGTAATCATGATAATTCTATATTGTTAGAAGAATTTAAAAAATATTCGAATAATATAAAAATAAAAAGGTTTAGTAGAAAAAATATAATGAGTGCGTCAAAAGAAAGCAGAAAACAAGATAAAAAAGAAATATTAGTATCACATATAAAATAAAAGAGGCATCGCCTCTTTTATAACTTAAACATTACTTTCTAAGATAGATAAAGGATGGTCGTCAATCCAAATATCAACGTAAATCCCCTTATTATCTAAATAATCTTTTTTAGCTACATGATTAGTGAAATAAATGGTATAACCAGCTTTTTCTAAAAAATCTAACTCAAAAGCATCTTTTCTAGGAGAACGATAAGTAACAACAATCACTTCATAGCCAATCTGTTTAAAAAGATAAAGTATTTGAAGCCATCCCTGATGGTTATCAGAAATGACCTGATCAAAATCAACTGCAACAATTTTCTTTTTAAATCCATCAAAAGGTGTACTTAAGTTATCCATAATAAATTCCTCATCAATTAATCTATGGTTAGATTAACAAAAAACAGAAAGAAAAACTAGTCTTTTTAATTTATCTTTCTGTAAAAATAAAGATAGTATTAAATGACTTGTAAAACTGGTTTTTGCTGAATTTTATCTACCATCATATAACTAAATAAAATATCATTAAGAAAACCATTCTGAGAATTTAGTCTATTTTCTTCTATAGCAGATATAACTTTTTTATAATTCTGTTTACCAAATTTATGGCACATTTTTATCATAGCTTCATTTATGGAAGATTTCTTTATTGAATGATGAGTAAACGAAAGCTTTTCATAAACCCGTCTTTGATTTTCAATAGACATATTATGTATTTTATTTTTATACAGCATTTCTAATACATATTGAACCTCTCTTTCCTGCTGAGTAGCTGAAAAAAGATTTAATTGGCGTAACCACCCTAAGAAAAAGCGATGATTATTTCTAATTAAAAATGAAACCATATCTAGCTTTAACATATTACCTTCCTCTTTTCTTCTTATTGGATGTCTTCACTGAATCCATAAATTCTGGATCTTTCTTCGATAACCACTTAACATATTTAATGATGTCTTCATGTTGTAAACATTTTTCAGGAGTGTTATATTCTCTCTCTAGCTGTTTTTCTGTAAAAATACGATGAAGCATATCATGACATACACGATGCAAAGTAACTTTATCTTCTGCTTTTCCGCCTCTACTCTTGGGTAAAAAATGGTGATCATTAATACTAGGTCCAGCAATCAAATCTCTACCACATAAAGGACAGACTCCAACTTTATTTTTTTCTTTTTTCATAAAACCTCAATATATGATTACATAATATAATGAGTGTATAATATTTCTTTATGAAATAAAAGTAAAAGTTGATTTAAATACCGTATTTATGATATAAGCATACTACAAAATAAAAACTTTTAAGGGAACATATGTTATTTACAACTGCTACATTCACTATTTTCTTTTTAGTATGTTTAATTATTTGGTGGGGGATATTACCTAAAAATAATATTTCATTCAGAAAGACCTCATTAATCATAATGAGTTGTATATTTTACGCTTGGGCAGATCCAAAATGGCTTTTAAGCTTACTTGCAGTATCTTTTATTGCGTACATTGGTTCTAAATGGATAGCAAGTAGTGATAAAAACAAAAAAGCAAAAGGATTAGTAATTACATCGATACTCATTGGTCAACTTGTTTTTTGGAAATATCTTCCGTGGGCGGCTATCAGTTGGAATGAGCTATCATTTATTCCACAAAACTACTTAATTCCTGTTCCCGAATGGTTATATCCAGTGGGGTTATCTTTCTTTACTTTTCATGCTTTATCTTTGGTATTATCGACTTGGCTTGAAAAAGAAAAACCATTATCATTATTGAGTTCTTTTGCTCATGTTAGCTTTTTCCCTGCTTTGCTGGCAGGTCCCGTATTAAGAAGAGATAATATAGAGCCAAGATGGGAAAAAGGTTGGTCTTGGAAAGATGTAGATTGGACAGAAGCTATTGGCAGAATAATGTTAGGTATGACATTTAAATGGGTATTTGCTTCAAAAGTGGCAGAATGGTCAGATCCTGTTTTCCAAGGAATGGCAGATAATTCATGGCAAGTAATACTCGGCGTTCATGCTTATGCATTACAGATATTCTTTGATTTTGCTGGATACTCTCATATAGCGTTAGGTGTTGCTTTAATGCTTGGTTGGAGATTACCAGAAAACTTTACACAACCTTATCTTTCCACATCTATTCAAGATTTCTGGAGAAACTGGCATAGATCTTTATCTTACTTCTTTAGAGATTACGTTTATATTCACATGTTAGGTGGTAATAGGAATGGTAAAAGCAGAACATTAGTAAATGGTCTGATGACAATGTTTATTAGTGGTATTTGGCATGGAGCCAGTGCAACATTTGCTATTTGGGGATTATGGCATGGAATCATGTTAATGATGCAAAGTCTGATAAAAATGATTATACCAATTAAGTTACCTAAAATAGCTTCATGGGTATTAACATTAGAGGTTGTTGTATGGGGATGGGTTTGGTTTAGAGCAACCGATCTACAGAATGCTTTAGATGTCTTTAAGCAAGCATTTGATATAAATAGTCTTTCTAATGACACTATAACATTAAGCCTGTCATATTTTGTATGGATTGTTATTATGCTTTCATTTATTGTATTTGAAAAGGGGATATTAAAAGTATTTAAGAAAGCTAATAGCTATATTGAAGAAAATAAAATGGAACCAGTAATATCGACTTTTTCAGGATGCTTATTACTTAGCGCATGGGCATGGCTAATAATGTATTATGGTCCAGTAGGCGTTCCAGCATTTATTTATAATGGTTTTTAATAGGAGAAAATATGTCTTTATCTATAGTAGGAACAACAGTAAGAAGAGTTTTATTTGTTATATGCCCATTATTTAGCATTGCCTGTTGGTCAGCACCTGAATGGCCTGCTCGTATTGCTATGATGGATGGAGATTTAAAAGAAAAACTGTATGAACCAGCAGTAAAATGGCAACAAACAGTAGAAAAGGTTTCTTCAACATTATTTAATAAAGAAAATAGTGATATTTCAATTGCTAATAATGAGAGTTCAGAAATAAATGATAAGGTAATAGAAAAACTACCAGAGTTAACAAGTACAATTCCTGTACAAATGGCTGCTGTATCAAATGCTAATAATACAAATATTGTATCAAGTAAAATGTTAACTCCTGAACCAGAAAAATCACCTATTGTAGTAAAAGAAGAACCTCAAGCAATAAAAGTTAATAAGATATTAACAGTTGGAGACTCTTTAATGAGCGAAATAGCCTCTGGTCTACGTTATAGATTAGATAAATCAATCAAAGTAAAAGATATTCATAAATCTAGTACGGGTTTAACTAATTCTGAATATTATGACTGGCCTTCTGTTGCTTCAAGTGCAGCAAGAGATTATAAACCAGACCTAATTATTATTCATATGGGTGGTAATGATGGTCAAGATATGAAACTTGGAAATAAATGGGTTCATATAGATGATCCTCTATGGTCAGATACTTATTACAAAAGAGCAACTAATATGATAAATAAAATCAAGCAGGCTTCACCTAATTCGTACATTGTATGGTTAGGATTACCAGCAATGAGAGATGCTAAATTCGCAAGAAAGCAAGATATCATTAGAGATGTTCAAAGAAAAGCTGCTATAGATTCTGGAGTAGAATATATAGATGGTAAAAAAGGATTAGGTCAAACATATGAGAAACAAGGAATGTTTGAAGGTAAAAGAGTTGTTCTGAGAAGAACTGATGGTATTCATTATAGTAGAGAAGGCGGTGAGGTCTTGGCTCATTTAATTACTACTGATGAAAAACTTGGTTTAAATTGGAATTAATATAAAATAACGCTTGATTTTAACTTTTAAGTATATTACTATGTAATTACTTTAAGATTAAAAAACAAAATAGGAATAAGAAAAATGTATAACTTTAACGTATCACCCACAACAACAAGCACCACGTTGCCGACAAGCAACGTAGATAGCGCTTGTGTTGAGTTTGGTATAAAAAGTTAAAGATAAACAGACTTCTTAACCAAAAACAGAAAACGGGCGCTCAGGCGCTCGTTTTTTTTGTTATATAAAATAAAAGTTTAAAAGGAAAATAAAATGATTAACTATATTGCTATCAACACCCCGACACCCACAACGACACCAACTCCAACTGGTGGGATTGCTCGTGTCCCCGGAAAGTTGAGCGATATAGAAATAATCGTTTAAACTTTTTGAGTAATATAAAGCGAGCCTAAAGCTCGCTTTTTTTATGTTTAAAATTCGCTAAAATAAAACGCGAAGACATACTGTTTTATTTTAAAAATATCTATATAAAACAATAAGTTAAATGAAAAAATATTAAAAAATAGCTTGATTTTAATAAAAACGTAGTGTAGTATATAAAACATGAAGTAAAGAGAAGAATATAAAACAGTGATTAGCTCAGCTTGGTAGAGCGCCTGACTTGGAATCAGGAGGTCGCAGGTTCAAGTCCTGTATCATTGACCAAAGTGTTTGGCTCATATAAAGGCTATTATGCTGGTTTTGTAATCCAGTCATTAGGGTTCGAGTCCCTAGCTGAACACCAAAAAATAACAGCGTGTGGGTCAAAGGTTGATCGCTAGTTTTGGGAACTAGATTATGTAGGTTCGAGTCCTATCATGCTGACCACTCCGTATAGCTCAACTTGGTTAGAGCGCTTGTCTGGGGGGCAAGAGGCTGCAGGTTCAAATCCTGCTATGGAGACCATTATCAGTGATTAGCTCAGCTTGGTAGAGCGTCTGACTTGGAATCAGAAGGTCGCAGGTTCAAGTCCTGTATCATTGACCACTCCGCATAGCACAGTCTGGTAGTGCGCTTGATTTGGGATCAAGAGGTCGTAGGTTCAAGTCCTACTGTGGAGACCATATATCAGCAATTAGTTCAGTTTGGTAGAACGCCTGACTTGGAATCAGGAGGTCGCAGGTTCGAATCCTGTATTGTTGACCAGCCTCTATAGCTCAGTTGGTAGAGCAATCGCCTTGTAAGCGATAGGTCTTCGGTTCGAATCCGAATGGGGGCACCATAATATAATCAGTGATTAGCTCAGTTTGGTAGAGTGCTTGACTTGGAATCAAGAGGCCACAGGTTCAAATCCTGTATCATTGACCAGCCATTATAGCTCAGTTGGTAGAGCAATCGCCTTGTAAGCGATAGGTCTTCGGTTCGAATCCGAATG